>Ga0207416_1002127_pt1 | contig 22844 bp, 23 predicted proteins | sample PaiPotPPM11metaG_FD_184107 | JGI IMG/M metagenome (GOLD analysis project Ga0207416, IMG submission 184107) | Iron sulfur acid spring bacterial and archeal communities from Banff, Canada, to study Microbial Dark Matter (Phase II) - Paint Pots PPM... ...
CCTTGACGCTGCTCCAGAGGAGATGGCACGGTCCAGAGCGTGCCATCTCCTCTGGAGCAGCGTCAAGGTCCGGCAATCGCTGACCCGCCAGGCCACACAGAACGGGCACTCGTGGCCGACGCGTCCCCGCATGATCAGCCGACGGGCGGCCCGCGCTAAATCGGCGGCGTGAGCTCGTCTCGCAGACGGGGCGAAATCTGATTACTGGCGTCTTCATCCTGAGGGCCGGCCGTCGCCGCGTGGCAGCGCGGTCAGGGGCGGTTCCGTGTGTCTTTCGCGTCTTGGTGCGAGTGCCAGGGCGCTCTCGTTGTACGGGATGGTAGCTTGCCGAGATGGGCGGCAACCGTGAGCTGGCGGAGCGCTTCATCGCGAGCCTGGAGGCCAGGGACTGGGATGCCTGGGCCGGGCTGCTGCATCCAGCCGTGGTCTACGAGATCCCGCAGTCACGGGAGCGTATCCGGGGGCGTGACCGCTACTTGCGGTTCAATCAGGAGTATCCCGGTGACTGGCACCTGCGGCCTAAAGTCACGATCGCTGACGAGTGCCACGGGGTCGTGTGGTTCGAGTGGCTTCTCGATGGCCGTACCGATGACGCGATGGCGTTCTTCGAGTTCGCTGACGGGCTGATCACCCGGGTGACGGACTTCTGGCCCGAGCCGTACGAGCCGCCGCCCGGCCGCGGGCACCTGGTCGAGCGCTGGTTACCGGCCCCGCACAGCAGCAGCCGACGCTTCCCCAGAGCCGCGTCCGCTCCCGGCGCTGAAGGCAGCAGCACCCGCGTCGCAAACGGTGATCACAGATGCTGGCGCGATGATCTTCAGTCGCCGGCGCGTCTGGAAAAGCTCACCATCGGACGCTCGCCCTGGGAGACAGTGCGCCTGGCCCCAGGCGCTTCCTGCTTGGCTATGAGTAGTCGGCGACGACCCGGCGGGCGGTGCCGTCGACGGTGATCGCGCATCCGCATCCGGCACCGCAGCCTACGTATTTGAGCGCTGCGCCAGCTCCAGCCGATAGCGCTAGAATGGCTACAGCTTCCCTGTTTCGTGAATAGCAGCCCGGCGGTGTAGCCCCGTACTGGATAATCTGCGCGCCTCAAACGCGTCGCTAATGTCGCCCACTGCCCGATCAGATTCGGCGATCTGTGCGGTCGGAACTCTCGGGCGTACGCGCGTTGTCAATCACCGTGTGTTATTCCCGGGTTTGGCCGGGGAGTAATCGGCGGGTAAACATTCAGCTGGGGCTCGACGGGCGGGTTGTGTGCCAGGGCCGGTGATGGCTGCTGCTTAAGTTAGAGCACTGCCGAGTTAGAACTCGGTTTTAAGCCGCTCGATGTCGCGGGTGCGTTCGCGAAGCTGGGCGTAGGCGGGCCGCTCGCTGATGCGGGTCAGCGCCCAGCGGACCGCCTCGGCCCGGTTCGGCGCGATGCCAGCGTTGATCAGCGTGTCGACGATCTCCAGCTCCGGCGCCCGCAGGCGTACCATCACGGGCGTGAACTCGCCGTCCGCGGGCCTGTCCTTCTCGCTGTCCATCCTGACCAGGAAGCGTTTCTGCTTACCGTCGATCACATCGGACTTCACCTCGAGCCGCCGCACCTCGGGTAGCCGCCGGGCGACTTCGTGCCGGAACTGCTTCATCGCCTCCTGCTTCGGCGGCTCGTCGCGTTCACCGGGCTGCTCGGCGGTCAGCACCCGTACCATCACCTCGCCCGGCTCCACCACCGGGTCGTCGCCGTACTCGAGAATCGCTACCTCGCGCACTCCGCCGGGGAGGAGCTTGCCGGCCTCTTCTTTCAGTTCCCGCTGCACGCGCTCTTTCGTGACCTGGTCCATGGGCTCGCCTCCGATAGTTACCTTGATAACTCAAGTTACTCACTCGGCTGCGGTGCGTCAATAGTTACGGCAGCTAGCCGCCGGGCCTGGCCAGGCCGGGCCGCTAACTAAGCGATCTTTCCCAAGCCGGCCCGGCGCGGCGGCTTGATCACGGCCGGCCGACTCTGATCATGGTCAGTTATGACCGGCCTGCCGCCCCCAGGGCTTGATTGCGGGGCGTGCGCTGCCCGGGACGGCGTGATCGCCGAGCAGGCGGCGCTGATCAGGGAGCTGCAGGCCCGGGTGACGCGGCTGGAGCGGGCGGCATCGCGGAACAGCCGGAATTCGTCCATGTCGGCGTCGTCGGATGACCTGCCGGGCCGTAAGCCGCCGCGCAGGCAGCGGCGCGCCACTGAGCGGGCGGCGCGCAAGCGCGGTAAGCAGCCGGGGGCGCCGGGTGCAGCGATGCGCTGGGGCGTGCGGATGCGGCGCGGACCTGTCCGCTGCCGAGGATCTGGGCGTGGCGCGCTCATATCAGCAGCTGGAGATCCGGGCCCCGGCCACGGCGGGCATGTCCTCGCCGGGGATGTGGTCCATCGCGTGGGCACCGAACGATATCAGGTACTGCGTCATCTGCGGCTCCATTGTCCCGGCGGCCTGCTCCGGCCGTGTCTTGACTCATAGACGAACGACTCGCCCCGGATCCATCGCCCGGCCAGAAGAAAGCTCTCACGGGTCCCCGCCATCCGGCCCCGCGAGCGCCCGGAGGCTTGCGCCGCTTCATACTGGCGGCAGCGGCGTCGGCGGCTCAAGCGGGATGGGCGGCGGCTGCGGCTGCCCGAACGCTGCCTCGGCCGCTGACATGGCGCCGTAGTCGGTCGCAAGGTTGGCGTAGATCGAGTAGATCAGCGTGATGAAGATGCCGAGCCTGAGCCACAGCGTGGGCGTGAAGAAGAACAGGCAGCAGACCAGCGGGAAGTTAATCAGCCAGTAGATCGCGCCCCACATGTGGACCTTGTACTGGGTGTAGGGGTTGGTGGACAGGTCTTTGAATAGCAGGCTCATCCAGCCGTGCAGGTGCACCGCCGTGTGCGCGGCGTGCAGCCGGGCGACGTCGGCGCGCAATTGGCGGACCTCGGCGATCAGGGTCTCGGTCTCTGTCATAGCACCAGTATCAGCGCGCTGGAGTCCAAGCCGTTGACGAACATTTGGGACGTCGGCGTCAGCCCGGGCGGGTTGGTCGGCCGTTAGGTCGGGCGAATCACCGAGATCCGGTGATGACCTCTCACCTTCCCGCCGGCGACCGTTGGCCGTTGTGAGGATCCGCGCGGGTGCCAGGGCGCAGCAGGAGCTTTCGGCAACTTCACGACGTTGACGATCACCGGACCGACCAGCAGGTCCGACATCGTCAGCGCGCTTGTCGCGGAGCCCAGCTAGCGCGGCTCGCGCCCGCACTGAGCGACCCACGGCGTGCGCGACTATCGGCGAAAACACCCAACTCAAGGGAGACGATGTGGCGTTTGCGATGCGGGATGAGTGGAAGGAAGAGCCGGTCTCGACCACCGGCGCGGAGTATGTCGAGCCGTCGGCGACAGAGCTCATCAAGCCGGGCCAGCGGGTCAACCACTTGTTTCCTCGTGCGGTCATGGAGGAGTTCGTTCTGCAGCGGGTGACCGAGCGGGTCTGGTGGGTTACCCGGCAGTTCTACGGGTCTCTGTTCTATGTCGGGAAGCGGGGCGTGCTGCTGTTCGATTCCCCCCTCGGCGGAGCCGATGCGACGCTGGCGGCGATCGCCTCGGTGACGTCGCTACCGGTGACGGCGGTGGTGTACTCGCACTTCCACGCCGACCATGTCGGCGGATCGCGGCGGCTGTTCGAACTGCTCGCCGCGGCGCCGCCGCGGGTGATCGCCTCGAAGAACACCGCCATCTGGATGTCGCGGTTCCCGTCGGACCTCCCCCGCCCGACCGACGTCCTCGACTGGCCGTCGGGCGCTACCCGGTTCGAAGACGTGACGGTGCGGCTGGCCGGGTTCCCCTTTCCCTCTCACGCACCCGACCACGCGATGTTCCTCCTCGAAGAGGAGCGCGTCGGGCACACGGCTGACGTGGTCAACGTCGACCAGCTGCCGTTCGGCGGCTTCGGCGGGCAGGAACCGCTCGTGTTGCTGGCGGCCAACCTGGAGTTCATCCGGTCGCTTGAGTTCGACTGGTTCTGCGGCGGACACGGCAACATCGGTGAGAAGTCCGACGTCGACTTCTACCTGAACTACCTGGACGACGTCGCGGCGCTCGTCAACGAGTACGTGCCCCGGCCGACGGAAGTGCCGGACCTCTCGCTGACCGACTACCTGGCCGCCGGGCTGGATCTCGACGCCAAGAACCGGCTGCTGACCCAGCTCAACAATCACTTCGGTCTCTACGTGTACGGCAAGCAGATCGTGGACGGCGTGAAGCCCTTCTGGGATGGCGTGGACCCGTACCAGATCGGGAACATCCCTGAATGGACAGCCGCACGGCAGCAAGCCGTTGACGAGGCCGTACCAAAGATCATCGAACGGTTGCGACCCAAATACGGGCGCATGTACAACTTCGACGACGCACAGCCGTTCAACGTCCGCCTAATGGCGATGGACATGCAAGTAACCATGTCTAATCGCTAGTTCCACGGGATAATCGAACGTAAAAGTGCAACGCTGGCGATCTAGCGCGGGGTGTGGTCTCGGAGGAAGCGGCCGACCGCTTCGGTGGCGGCAGGAAGATGCTCGGGGTCCTTCCACGGCTCGAGCAGCTCGGCGGCCGGCGCGAGTGCGGCGATCTCGCGGCCGATCTGGGTCGGGTGGTGCTCGTCGATTCCGGGCAGGACGAGCATCGGCGTGCGGAAGGCCCGTACCTGGTCCCGGGTCACGCTGACGGCGAAGTCGGGACCCCACATCGTAGTGGCGAACGCCTCGATCTCGTCGCTGCCGAGATCGTCGCGCTTGCTCATGAGCTGCTCGCCCCACTGCTTCCACACGTTGTCAAAGAGCTCCCGGTTGCTCTCGATGATCCCGACCGGCTGCTCGAGGACGGCCGCGACGACCCGTTCCGGCGCGAGTTCGCAAAGCTTCAGGATGAACGGGCCGCCGATGCAGCAGCCGAACACCAGGAACCGGTCGATGCCGAGATGATCCATGACCGCCAGTTGGTCGGCCGCGTAGGCGTCCCACGGGTCCCCGGCCGCGAGCGGGCCGGTGGACTGGCCGGCGTTGCGCTGGTCCATGGCGATCATCTTGTACTGCCCGGCGTACGCGGCCAGCGGGTTGATCGCCGCCACCTCCCACAGCGGAACACTCGAGCGCATCCCGCCGGGCGCCAGCGTCAGCATGGGAAACCCTGTCCCTTGCTCGGTGTACCAGATCCTGGCCTCGCCACTGTCGACGTACGGCACACGGGTCTCCCTTCGGGATTCCGACTCCGAGGATCAGCCTAGGGCCGAGCCGCCCGCTACGACTGGAATCGGCGTCGTGCGAGGCCGCACAGAACTGGAACGCCTGCGTGCCCACCGGCCGCGCCGCAGGAGAGCTGGCCGGTGGCTACTGATCGGGCCGGGGTCCTTATGCTGGCTCGGTTGCGTCGAGTAGTGCGCGGCATATGTCGGTGATGTCGACGATGCCGGCCAGACCGGGGCCTTCCATGACCGGCAGGTGCCGGAAACTTCCGCTGGTCATGACCCTGGCTGCGTCGCGGATGCTGGTGGTGGTGCTGACGACGGTGGGGCGGGCGGTCATCAGCTGGTAGATCCGGACGTCGTTGGGGTTCTTGCCGTCGGCGACCAGGTGGGAGATGTCGGCCTCGGTGATGATGCCGATGGGCTGGCTGGTCTGTGCCTGGGTGACGACGAGGGCGGTCGCGCCTGCGTGTTTCATCAGGTACGCGGCCCCGGCCACGTGGTCATTTTGCTCGACCGTGGTCACCGGCGGGTGCATGACGTCCGCGACCGTGACGGGAGGCGGTGCCGGGTGCTGTGCTGAGGCGTGTGCCATGGTCTGCTCCTCGGAGGTTCGGTCACCTTGTCAGGTATTCGATCACACCACCGGGCCGGGGCGGAGCGCGCTGGTGCCGCATCCGCAGCAGGACGTGCTGGGCCGGCCAGGACAGGCGGGCCACCTGGTCATGCTTCGCGATGCCGGGTAGCGTTAACGGTGGCAGGAGCGCCTGCCGCTCTCCGAGCTGTCCGCGGCCCGCGCCCGCGGCGGCGGTGAGGACAAGGGCCGCTGGTTCGCGCTGTCGGTACGACCGGTCACGGCCAAGCCAGGCGATCAGGGCGCGGGGCAGCATCGCCGCGAAGGACATGGCGTGACTGACGACAGCGCGTTCAAGAAGCAGGTCCGGGCCCGGATGGCCGAGACCGGGGAGAAGTACACCACCGCCCGCCGGGCGGTCATCGCGGGGCGTGACCCTGGCCAGCCGCCAGTGGCGTTGCGGGTATACCTGAACCCCCACGTGGACCTGGCGCTGACCGACGAGATGGCCCGCGCATTCGAGGCCGCCGACGAGCAGGGCCAGCGGGACATGGCGGACCGGCTGCTGGCCGACCACCTCGAGCTGGCCGGAGACCGGGAAGCCGGAGTCGCCGCCGGGTCAGAACTCCTCCAGTCCCAGGAGCTGCACATCGAGGAGATCGGCGACGCGGTACACCGGCTGATACCGCGGGCGGCGGGAGTGGCCACGGTAGCGGTCTTCGGGGACCGGGACCACGTCCGGGTTGAAATCGAGGCCGCCCGGCCGGGAGTGGTGCACGGCCACGGCGGTGCGGAGATGGACCGGCTCCGCGCCGAGCTGGAGCAGCTGACCGGCAAACCGGTGCAGGTGCACCTGGCGAGCTACGGCCCGCCGAAGCAGCGGAAGCAAATCCAAATAGGTCCCGAGCTCACAGCGGACTAAAGACCGCACTCCGTGCCACCCGAGATGCGTGTCAGAAAGGCGACATTTCGTCTGGCGGGGACTTGTTGCAACTCGCCATTGGCCAGCATCCGATCAACTGCTGCCCTGCCCTGCTCCCATCTCATGTTCCAACCTCTCTGATGCTCGAGAACTCTCGACTAGAGTCACTAGTGGACGGGACTTAACCGATCTTATGAATGGATCGGTTGGATTGCTGGCATTCCAAGTTTCCGGCCTGATCCGCCGGATGTTGACCGGGCGGTGAAGTGTCACCTGTGCCTTCTGTGCCAGTTCGTCGAGGTCGTCAAGGTCAGCGGTACCGACGACGAGGACGTCGACGTCGGCCGGAACGGGGCCGGGCTCGCCGCCGTACCGCGCGGCCCAGGATCCGTATATGTAGGCATCAGCGATGACCTCGTTCTGGGTGATCAGATCGGTCAGGACGGGGAGCGGTCCGTAGGTGACGGCCAGCAGGTCGGTGAGCGGTCGGGTAAGCAGGGAGTCGGTGACGGCCCTTATCAAGCGCAGGTTGCCGCGTTTACGGTTCCTTATGAGGCCGCCCTCGGTGAGTTTGACCGCCTCATAGTGCACGGCATTCGTGTTCGCGCCGATCGCAGCGGCTGCCTCCGTGAGGCTGTATTCATCCTCTGGGTGCAGGTACAGCAGGGCCAAGAGGTCTCCAGCCACCTGCGACCGCAGGATCGGTAGCAGAGCCGGTGGTGCTGATCTCATAACACTGAATGTATCTCCAAACTTATCGGAACTCCAGGCTGGGAATGAACCGCGAGCGCGGGAAGCTGACAGTGCCATGACGACCGATGAACTGCGCTCGCGGCTCGGCCGCGTGGGAATCTGGATGCCGCCGCCGGAACGCCTCGGCCTAGACCCGGCGGCCACGGCGGCGGCCATCGAGCGGGCGGGGTTCACGTCCGTCTGGGTGGGCGGCGGCAACCCGGACCAGGCGTCGTTCGACCGGCTGCGCGCGCAGCTCGCGGGCACCGAGCGGCTGATCGTCGCGACCGGCATCGCTAACGTGTGGGCGTGGGAGCCTGCCGAGCTGCGCGCCGCGGCGGAGGCACTCGGGGCCGACTTCCCCGGCCGGTTCATTCTCGGCCTCGGCGTCAGCCACGCGCCCCTCGTCGAAGCACTTGGCCAGGCCTACCAGCGCCCGCTCGGAAAGATGGAGAAGTTCCTCGACGAGCTCGATCACCCGGCGTTCCACGGCGGCGAACGGCAGCTGCCGCCGATCGTGATCGCCGCGCTCGGCCCGAAGGCGCTCGAACTCGCCCGCGAACAGGCGCTCGGCTCGCACCCCTACTTCACCACGCCCGAGCACACGCGGTTCGCCCGCGAAGCGCTCGGCGCCGCACCGCTTCTCATCCCCGAGCTCGCCTGCACGCTCGACCGCGACCCGGCGGCGGGCGCGGCCACGGCCCGGGCCTACGCCGCCCGCTACCTGCAGATGCCGAACTACACAAGGAACCTCGAAAGGTTCGGCTTCGGTGCCGCCGACCTCGAAGGCACAGGCAGCGGTCGGCTGATCTCCGAGATCATCCCGAACGGTTCCGCGGCGCTCCTTGAGCGCCTCAACTCTCACCTGGACGCCGGTGCCGACCATGTGGTCATCCAGCCCCTCGACGCCGGCGGCTTCACCCCGGCCGCGCTAGCCACGCTGGCTACCGCCGTCGCAGAGTTATGCATATGTGTCCCGTAAGGTGCGAAGTATGAGCGCTTCGAGCATCGATCAGGCTGAAAGCAGCGGTGTCAGCGAGGTGGCCCCGCGCGCGGCGCTGACCAGGGCCGCGGACGGCGAGCCGCTCGACCGAACGGAAGCCGAGATTCTGCTCCGGGCCCGCGGCGACGACCTCACGACCTTGCTTGGCCACGCGGCCCGCATGAGGGACGCCGGCCTCGAAGCAGCGGGACGGCCGGGAATCATCACCTACTCCAAGAAGGTGTTCATCCCGCTGACTCGGCTCTGCCGGGACCGGTGCGGCTACTGCACGTTCGCGACCGTCCCCCACCGGCTCGACAGCCTCTACCTCAGCCCCGACGAGGTCCTGGCGATCGCCCGGGAGGGCGCGAAGCTAGGCTGCAAGGAAGCCCTCTTCACGCTCGGCGACCGGCCCGAGGCTCGCTGGAAGCCGGCCCGCCAGTGGCTGGACGAGCACGGCTATGACGACACGCTCTCTTATGTGAGGGCGATGGCAATCCGAGTCCTCGAGGAGACCGGCTTGCTGCCGCACCTCAACCCCGGGGTCATGACCTGGCCGGACTTCCAGTGGCTCAAGCCGGTCGCCCCGTCCATGGGGATGATGCTCGAGACGACGTCGTCCCGGCTCTTCACGACCAAGGGCGCGGCCCACTTCGGCTCGCCGGACAAAGACCCCGAAGTGCGGCTGCGGGTGCTTGAGGACGCCGGCCGTAGCAGGGTCCCCTTCACGACCGGCATCCTGATCGGCATCGGCGAGACACTCGAAGAGCGCGTCGACGCGATCTTCGCGCTGCGCGACGTGCAGCGCCAGTACGGCGGCATCCAGGAAGTCATCGTGCAGAACTTCCGCGCCAAGCCGGACACGAAGATGCGCGACACTCCCGACGCGGAGCTCGCCGACCTGGCCGCCACGATCGCGGTCACCCGCCTGGTCCTCGGGCCGGAGGCCCGCGTCCAGGCGCCGCCGAACCTGGTCGGCGACCAGTACCAGCTCATCCTGTCCGCCGGCATCGACGACTGGGGCGGGGTCTCGCCGCTCACCCCCGACCACGTGAATCCCGAGCGGCCCTGGCCGCAGCTCGACGAGCTCGCGGCGCTCACCGCCGCCGGCGGCTTCACGCTCAGGGAGCGCCTCACGATTTACCCGTCCTACCAGCGCGACCCGTGGCTCGACCCCAGCGTCGCGGCGCACGTCGCCGCCCTCGCCGACCCGGCGACTGGCCTCGCGAACGAGGCCGCCATGCCGCGGCCCCGGCCGTGGCAAGAGCCGGCCGGCGTTCTGGTCAGCGGTGGCCGACCGATCTCCCAATTATTCTGAGCGAATGAGTGATGGCGTGACCGACAATCCGGGCAAGGTCCGCGACTGGCTGGCCGCGGCCGCCACCGATCCGGCCGGGCTGCCGGACGAAGCCTATGTGGCGCTCCTCGGCGCGGACGGCCGTCAGCTAGCGCAGCTCTGCGCGCTCGCCGACTCGCTGCGCAGGCAGGCAGCGGGCGACGATCTTACGTACGTCGTGAACCGGAACCTGGACACGGCCGCCGTAGCCGGCCCCGACCCCAGGTCGCGTGAGCGGCTCGCCGCGCTGGTGACCGAGGCGCACGACCTCGGCGCGACCGAGATCTGCATGCAGGGGCCGCTGCCCGCCGACTCCGAAGACGACTACCTGGACCTGATCGCGGCGGTCAAGGCGTCGGCGCCGGACATCCACCTGCACGGGTTCCGTCCGGCGGAGCTGCTCGACGGCGCGGGGCGCCGCGGCATGCCGCTTGAGGAGTTCCTTGCCGCCGCCAGGCAAGCGGGGCTCGGCTCGGTTCCCGGCACCGCGGCGCGCATCCTCGACGACGACGTGCGGGCCCGCATGAAGGGGGGCCCCGATTCTCCGGTGTCCCAGTGGGCCGAGGTGATCGAGGCCGCGCACCGTGCGGGCCTGACCTCCACGTCGACCATGGTCTTCGGGCACGTCGAGACCTCTGCGCACCAGGTCGCGCACCTGCGCGTGCTCGCTGGGATCCAGGAGCGGACGGGCGGGTTTACCGAGTTCATCGCCATGCCGTTCGTGCCCTCGGCCGCGCCGGTCACCGCGCCGGGCCTGGTCGGCAGCGAGGTTCCCGGCCCCTCGTGGCGGCAGTCACGCGCGGTGCACGCCGTGGCGCGGCTGATGCTGCACGGACGGATCGGCAACATCCAGGCGGCCTGGCCGAAGTACGGACTTGACCCGTCGGTTGAACTGCTGCGCGGCGGCGCGAACGACCTCGGCGGGCTGCTGCTCGACGGCCGCCTGGCGCCGGACGCCGGCCCGGAGGCCGGGTTGGTGCTGACCCGCGACGACGTCACGCGGGTGGCGCGGGAGCTGGGCAGGCCGCTGCGGCAGCGCACCACCGGCTACGGCAAGGTGCCTGCCGGTGCGTGACGGACGCGACGCGACACCGGTTGACGTCCTGATCGTCGGCGCGGGCTTCGCGGGAATCGGCATGGGCATACAGCTCGCCCGGCGGGGCCGCGACTCGTTCGTCATCATCGAGCAGGCCGACGACGTGGGCGGGACCTGGCGGGACAACCGCTATCCGGGCGTGTCCTGCGACATCCCGTCGCACCTGTACTCGTTCTCCTTCCGGCCGAATCCCGGCTGGTCCCGCGTGTTCGCCGAAGGCAGGGAGATCCACGACTACCTGCGCGCCTGCGTCAGCGAGGAGGGACTCGACGAGCACCTGCGGCTGAACTGCGCACTGTCGGAAGCTGAGTGGAACGGCGCCGAAGCCCGCTGGCACGTCCGCACGACGCGAGGCGACTTCTCAGCCGCCAGCTTGGTCATCGCCACGGGCCGGCTGTCGGAGCCAAAGCTCCCCCCGATCAAGAACCTCGACGGGTTCGACGGCCGCTGGTGGCACTCCGCCCGCTGGAATGCCAAGGTGTCCCTGGTCGGGAAGCGGGTCGGCCTGGTCGGCACCGGCGCCTCCGCGATCCAGATCCTGCCGAGGCTGGCGGCCGAGGCGAGCGAGATCGTGGTCTTCCAGCGCTCCGCCCCTTACATCCTGCCGCGCGGCGACCGCGAGTACAGCCGGGAAGAGATGGAGCGCTTCGCGGCCGACCCCGGCACGGTCACCGCGCTCCGTGACGAGCTGTTCGCCGAGGCGGAGCGCGGAATCGGCGCCAGGCAGCGGCGGCACCCGGACATCGACCTGCTCCGCCAGCGGGCACTCGACCACCTCGCCACGTCGGTCCCCGAAGCGGGCCCGCGCCGCCTGCTGACCCCCGACTACGAGATCGGCTGCAAGCGGATCCTGTTCTCCGACGACTACTACGCCGCACTGCAGCTCGACCACGTCCAGCTTGAGCCGACGCCGCTGACCAGGATCGCGGACCGTGGTCTGGTCGGCGTAGGCGGCAACCGGACGGCGATCGCGACGAGCGGCAACAGCTACGAACTCGACGTGCTCGTGCTCGCCACGGGATTCAACTCCACCCGCCCGTCCATCGCCGGGCACATCCGCGGCCGCGAGTCCAGGCTGCTGGCCGACGAGTGGAGCAACGGCATGGCCGCCCACGCCTCCACCACCGTGCACGGCTTCCCGAACATGTACGTGCTCGACGGCCCGAACGCGGCCCTCGGCCACAACTCGGCCATCTACATGATCGAGACGCAGGTCAGCTACGTTCTCAGCGCCCTGGACCACCTCGCGGCGGTCGGCGCGGACGCGCTCGACGTCACCGCGGAGGCGGTGCGCTCCTACATGCAGGACATCGACACGATGGCGCAGGACACGGTCTGGGTCCAGGGCGGCTGCACCAGCTGGTACCGCGACGAGCGCACCGGCCGCGTCACCCTCCTGTGGCCGGACTCGGCCACCTCTTTCCGTGACCGCCTGGCCACCTTCGTCCCTTCCTCGTACGAGCACCTCCACCGCCCCGCCTGACCGCAGGCACGTCCGCCGCGGCTACCGGGGCCTTCTGACCTGGGCCGGCGTGGCGGGTCGCGGTGTCAGCGGCCGTGTCAGCGGCGTGTCAGGGCCGTGTCTGGCCCGGCCGCGATGGTGGGGACATGACAACTTCGGATATTGCAGTTTCCGGACTGCGCAAGGCATTCGGCAGCAAGACCGTGCTCGACGGGATCAGCTTCGATGTCCCGGCGGGGTCGGTTTTCTCCATGCTCGGCCCGAACGGGGCCGGGAAGACCACCACCGTCAACATCCTTACCACCTTGATCAGGGCCGACGCCGGAACCGTGCGGGTCGCCGGGCACGACGCCGCGGCCGAGACCAAGGCAGTGCGGGCGGCGATCGGGGTGACCGGCCAGTTCGCGGCGGTGGACGAGCTGTTGACCGGCCGGGAGAACCTGCAGCTGATGGCGGACCTCAAGCGGGTCCGCTCCGGTGACCGGCTGGTCGGCGGTCTGCTGGAACGGTTTGACCTGACGGAGTCCGCGGACAAGCCGGCGTCGTCCTACTCCGGCGGGATGCGCCGCAAGCTGGACCTGGCGATGACGCTGGTGGGCAGCCCGCAGATCATCTTCCTGGACGAGCCGACGACGGGCCTGGACCCGCGCAGCAGACGCACGATGTGGCAGATTGTCCGCGAGCTGGTCGCGGACGGAACCACCATCTTCCTCACCACCCAGTACCTGGAAGAAGCCGACCAGCTCGCGGACCGCATCGCGGTCCTGGACCAGGGGCACCTGATCGCCCAGGGCACGCCCGCTGAGCTCAAGGCCCAGGTCCCCGGCAGCCACGTCCGGCTCACCTTCGCGGCCCCCGCCGACCTGGACGCCGCCGCCCGCATCCTGCCCGGCTCGGTGCGCGACGAGCAGGACCTGACGCTGCGAGTGCCCAGCGGCGGCGACACCGCCTCGCTGCGGGCCCTGCTGGGCCGGCTGGATGAGTACTCGCTCAACGCCACGGAGTTCTCCGTGCACACCCCCGACCTTGACGACGTCTTCCTGGCCCTGACCGGTCACGCAAACAACGAGGTGAACGCACAATGAGCACCGACGCCCTGATCATGCTCCGCCGCAACTACAAGCACACGCTGAGGAACCCGGTCACCGTGTTCAACGCGGTCCTGCTGCCCATCGTGATCATGCTGATGTTCGTCTACATGTTCGGCAACGCCTTCAGCGTCGGCGTCAAGTACATCGACTACGCCACCCCCGGCATGATGCTGCTCGCCGTCGCCTACGGCCTCGGGGCCACCGCGACCGAGGTCAACGACGACATGACCAAGGGGATCATCAACCGGTTCCGCGTCATGGACATCTCCCGCGGTGCCATCCTGACCGGCCACGTCATCGTCACCATGCTGCGCAGCCTCGTTGCGGTCGCGGCCATCACCGCCGTGGCGTTCGGGCTGGGCTTCCGGTCGCACGCCAGCGCCCTGGACTGGCTCGCCGTGGCCGGCATCGCCGCCGCGGCCTGCGCGGCAACCAGCTGGCTGACCGTCGCGATGGGACTGGCCGCCAAGACCCCGCAGGGCGCGGGCCTGGCCACCGTGCCGCTGATCATGCTGCCGTTCTTCTCCTCCGCGATCGTCCCGGCCGCCAAGATGGGCCAGGGGCTGCGCCAGTTCGCCCAGTACCAGCCCTTCACCCCCATCATCGAATCCCTGCGCGGCCTGCTCGACGGCCACCCGTCGGCCGGTTACTCCATGGCCGCCCTGGCCTGGTGCGCGGGCATCGGCCTGGCCGGCTACCTGTGGTCGGTGACCACCTTCAACAAGCGAGCGTGACCTTGGCCAGCTGCTCCCAGCCGGCCACCGTCCCCTCCCGAGCCGCCTCGGCGAACCCCGCGTCGCCGAGGCGGCTCCGCGCTGTTCGCTCGATCCTGGCCTCGTCCGGGCTGGACCGGTCAGGCAGTCCCCGGACGCCGGTGCTCGCCGCGAGCAGCCGCGCGGCCTGCTCGTCCTGGCCCTGGCGCAGCGCCAGGTCCGCGACCCCGACGAGGGCCTGCGCGAGCACCGGCGCATACCCCGCTTCGGCCGCCGCCTGGCAGGCTTCCGCGCGGTGCTTCCTGGCCTCGCCGAGGTCGTCGGCGAGGTAGCCGAGCAGGTCGTGGGTTACCGCCCGGACGGGTGCCTGATCCGCTGCGTCGCCAAGCACGGTTGCCACGACACCGAGTTGCCGGCGCGCTTCCTCGGGTCGGCCCGCCCAGCGGGCGAGCTTCGCCTGGGAGAGAGCCAGTTCGGCCAGTGCATTCGGCCAGGCGACCCGTTCCGCGTAGCGCTGCGCCTCGGCCATGGCGGCCGCGCTGGACTCTTCTTCGCCGAGCAGCCAGTACAGCAGGGCCTGCTGCGACCGAATCTGGATGACATCCTCGACCGCGCCGGTTTCGATGAGGACCGCGGCCGCGTTCTCGTAGTGCTCGCAAGCGGCGGCGAGTTCACCGCGCACGGCGGTCCGGTCCGCCAGTTCGATCAGTGCGAGCCAGATCCCGAACCGGTCGCCGAGCGCACGGAACTCAGCGAGCGCCATCTGGAGGTACGTGTCCGCTTCCTGGCCGCCCAGGCCGGTCACGATCCGTGCCTTGCCGACGTGGAGCCGGGCCAGCGCCCGAACCCAGGGATCCTCGTCGTCAAGCAACGGCGCAAACGCGGTTAGGAACGCGTCCGGTGACTGCATCATGCGTTCAAGCGCGGTGACGATCTCCAGCGACGGGTGACGACGCTGGGTGCGCTGGCTGTAGTGGTGTGCCTTGTGCAGCCACTCCACCATCTGCTGCTCGTCGCCCCGCCCGCCGCTCAGGAAGTGCACGACAAGCGCGTAGACCAGGGCACGGATCTCATCCGTCACCTCGCCAGGCAGGTTCGCGGCCGCGGTAAGCAACTCGATGCCTTCCGCCTTATGCCCGGCGAGCCACCAGTACCAGCCGGCGCCCGCCGCGAGCCGCATCGCCGCCTGCGCCTCGCCCGCCGCGAGCGCGCTGCGCATCGCGGCGGCGATGTTGTCGTGCTCGGCCTCGAGCGCGGCGACCCATTCCAGCTGCTCGGCGCGGCGCAGGTGCGGCTCGGCGGTCTCGGCGAGTTCGGTGAAGCAGGTGAGATGCGCGTGGCGCGCCGGGTCGGACTCTCCCGCATCCGCGAGCCGCTGGCCGGCGTATTCCTTGATCGTGCCGGACATCCGGTAGCGCGGCGCGCCCTCATCTTCGGCGAGCAGCAGCGATTTCTCCGCCAGTGAGGTCAGCAGGTCGAGCACTAGGTCCGGCTCGACCGCATCGCCGGCGCATACCCGCTCGGCGGCTTCCAGGCTCGCACCGCCAGAGAACACCGACAGCCTGCGCAGGACCGCCCGTTCCGCGTCGGTGAGCAGCGCCCAGCTCCAGTCGACCACCGCCCGCAGCGTCTGATGACGCGGCAGCGCGGTCCGGCTGCCGCCGGTCAGCAGCCGGAACCGGTCGTCGAGCCGGCTGGCGAGCTGATCGACGGACATGGTGCGCAGCCTGGCCGCGGCCAGCTCGATCGCCAGCGGCATCCCGTCGAGCACCCGGCAGACCCGCGCCATCAGGGCCAGCGTGCGGGCATCGGCCCCGAGATCCTTGCGCACCGCGCTGGCCCGGTCCCGCAGCAGCTGGACGGCCGGAGAGGACTCGATCTCGCCGAGCGCGGCGCCCTCCTCCGGCAGGGCCAGCGGCGCGACCGCCCACAGCGCCTCGCCGGTGATGCCCAGCGGTTCCCTGCTCGTCGCCAGGATCCGCAGCCGCTGGCATTCGCTGAGCACCCGGTGGGCGAACTTCGCCGCCTGTTCGATCACGTGCTCGCAGTTGTCCAGGATCAGCAGTGCCTCCCGCCCGCGGATGGCGGTGATGAGCCGCGCCGTCAGCTCCGTGTCCGGTGCCTCGCCGAGCGGGGCATCCCGCAGGCCGAGCGCGGTCAGGGTCGCCTGCGCCACGTCGCCGTCGGCGCCGATGGGCGCGAGCTCAACCAGCCAGGCTCCGTCGGGCCGGTCGCCGAGCAGCGTGCGCGCGGTCTCCGTGGCCAGCCTGGTCTTTCCCGCGCCGCCCGGCCCGATCAGCGTGGTGAGCCGGTGCACGGCGATGAGTTCGCGGACCGCGGCGACATCGGCGGCCTTGCCGACGAAAGTGGTCAGCTCGGCCCGCAGGTTGGTCGTGCGGTTTTCCTCCCGCCGACCCAACTCGCCCCGCAGCAGCGCGACGTGCAACCCGGCCAGCTCCGGCGAAGGGTCGACCCCCAGGTCCCCCGCCAGGGCCTCCCGCGTGCGCTGGAAAACCAGCAGGGCCTCGCTGTCCCGGCCGGCCGCGACCAGCGCGCGCATCAGCGCGGCGGCGAGCCGTTCCCGCAGCGGATGGGCGGTGACCAGGTCGGTCAGCTCCGTGACCATCTCCGCGCCGCGCCCGAGGCGGACCTCCGCATCGGCCCGTTCCTCCATGGCGGTCAGGCGCAGCCCCTCAAGGCGGACGACCGCGGCGTCGAACGCGGGGCTGTCCAGCAAACCGACGTCCTGCATGGCCGCGCCGCGCCACAGCCCGAGGGCCTCGCCGAGCAGCCGCGCCCGCCGGGAGCCGTCCTCGGTGCGGGCCTGGCCTGCCGTGAGGAGCCGTTCGAACCGCACGGCATCGACGGCGTCGGGGTCCAGTCGCAGCCGGTAGCCGTCCGTCTGCCCCTCGACCATCCCGTCCGGCAGTACCTTCCGCAGCCGGGAAACCAGGCGCTGCAGCGCGTTCGTCGCGTCGGCGGGCGGATCCTCGCCCCAGACCCAGTCGATGAGCGATGCCTTCTGGACCACGTGACCCGGCCTGAGCACGAGGGCGGCAAGCAGTCCGCGCAGCCGCGCGCCCGGCACGTCGGCCAGGCCGCCGTCGTCCGTGCGCACCTCGAATGGGCCCAGTATCCCGATCTGCACCCGTTGATTGTGCCACGGCCGTTTAAGGCGGCACGAAGGCTCAGGCGGGCCGGTCGCAGGCGGCAGGTGACAGCCAGGTCACATTTTCCGTCACTGTGCTGTCACCCTCCGTTCCGTACAAACAGTTCCCAGAGAGCACGCTCTGAGGAGGCGGCAGTGAACGACAAGACCTGTGGTAGCCGAGGCCCGCAGCGCGCGACCGCCCTGGCTGTCGTGGCGGCCGTCGCCGTGCTGGCGACCGCGTGCGGCGCCGTGCATGTGCATTTCGGGTCCTCCCGCGGCGCTGCCGCGAGAGCGTCGGCGACGGCCAGCCCACCCGGTACCGCGGCGACTGACTGCCTGGCCCTCCCCTCGCCGTGTTACACGCCACAGCAGCTCCGGGTGGCCTACGGCATCCAGCCGCTGCTGGACCGCGGGATCACCGGTCGCGGGCAGACGGTCGTACTGCTGGAATTCCCCCCTCCGGCGACAGGATCGCCATCGTCGGTTACCGGCGCCCAGGGGCCGGCGGTTACCGACATCCGGCAGGACCTGGCGCTATTCGACCGCAAGTTCGGCCTGCCGGCCGCGCCGCTGCAGGTGGTGAACACCCTCGTGCCCGCGGCGTCGCCGTGGCTGGCGACCGGCGAGGAAGTGGAGGACACCGAGATCGTGCACGCGGTCGCGCCTGACGCCGCTATCAAGGAAGTCCTGATCCCGTCGCTGGACACGGCCAGCTCCGCGAAGGCGAGCGCGGCGATCCTGGCCGCCCTGCGCCTCGGCCTCGTGCAGGGCGGCGTGATCTCGCTCAGCGCCGACGCGGGAGAGCAGTGCTTCACCCCGGCAGTGACAGCCCAGGGGAACTCGATTTTGCAGGCCGCGCAACGCGACCGCGTGACCGTGGCCTTCTCGTCGGGCGACGCCGGCGCGGCCGCCGATACCTGCCCCGGCGCTGGGACAGGGGCCGCCACGGTCAAGGGGGCGAACTGGCCGGCCTCGGACCCGCTCGCGCTGGCCGTCGGCGGCACCAGCCTGCAGGCCGCCCGGGCTACCGGTGCCTACCTCGGCGAGACCGCGTGGAGTATCCCAGCTTCGGGGGGATCGAGCCCAAAAGCCTCCGGCGGCGGCTTCAGCCGGCTGTTCCCCCGGCCCGCCTACCAGGACGGCATCGCCGGCATCCGGGCTACCCGGGGCGTGCCCGACGTGGCCGCCGACGCCGACCCTGATACCGGCATGGCCCTCGCCTTCAGCGACGGCGGCCAGGACCACGTCTTCATCGCGGCCGGCGGGACCAGCGCCGCCGCCCCGCTTTGGGCCGCGGTCATCGCCCTGGCCGACCAGTACGCCGACCGGAACCTCGGCTTCGTCAACCCCGCCCTCTACCAGATCGGCCGCAGCGCCTACTACCACGAGGCGTTTCACGACGTGACGACCGGCACCAACACCGTGGAGTTCCCCTCGCAGACCTTTACCGGCTACCAGGCGGCGCCCGGATGGGACCCCGTCACCGGCTGGGGAAGCCCCAATGCGCAGGTACTCGTGCCCCTGCTCGCCCGCTACGCCAGCCCGTGACCCCGGCCGGCCATGCACCGAGATGAGTTGACGCGGGCGGAGGCGACGCCATAGTGTCTTAGTACTCTAAGACACTGGAGCGTTGACGTGATCAGATTCCGGGTCGACGGGCGGTCCGCGGTGCCGCCCTACCAGCAGATCGTGCAGCAGGTCAGGCACGCGCTACGGACAGGGGTGCTTTCCGTGGGCGACCAGCTCCCGAGCGTGCGCGAGGTGGTCGCGGTGACGGCGGTCAACCCCAACACGGTGCTGAAGGCCTACCGCGACCTGGAGCGCGAGGGCCTGGTCGAGGCGCGTACCGGACACGGCACGTTCGTGCGGTCCCGGCCGCCGGGTCCGCCGCCCGGCACGCACGCGCGGCTGGGCCGCACGCTGGCGACGTGGGTGCGCGAGGCGCACGACGCCGGGCTGGACGACGAGGCAATCGCATCGCTGCTGCGGGTCACGCTGCAGGCCGCGGCTGAGGAGGACATCGCATGACACCCGTGATCGAGACCAGCGGGCTGACCAAGCGCTACCGGCGGGTCACCGCGCTGAGCGACTGCACGATCAGCGTCCCCGAGGGCCGGATATCCGCGCTGGTCGGGCCGAACGGCGCAGGTAAAACCACGCTGCTGTGGCTGCTGGCCGGGCTCAGCGCGCCGACCGCGGGCCGAGCGACCGTGCTCGGCGGCCCGCCGCGCCAGGACCCTGCGTACCTGGCGGAGATCGGCTTCCTGGCCCAGGAGCTCCCGCTGTACCGCCGGTTGACCGCCGAAGACCACATCGGGATCGGCGCGCACCTCAACCCGCGCTGGGACGGACAGCTGGTGCGGGATCGGCTCGCCGCCCTGAAGATCCCGCTGGACCGGCCGGCCGGCACGCTGTCCGGAGGCCAGCGCGCCCAGTTGGCGCTGGCGCTGACGCTGGCCAAGCGGCCCAGGCTGCTGCTGCTGGACGAGCCGCTGGCCGCGCTCGACCCGCTGGCCCGGCAGAACTTCCTCGCGGCGCTGGCCGAGGCGGCGGCCGACGGCAGGCTGACCATCATGCTGTCCTCGCACCTGATCGCGGACACCGAGCGGACCTGCGACCACCTGATCTTGCTGGCCAGCTCCCGGGTGCAGCTCTGCGGCGACATCGAGACCGTGCTGGCCGAGCACCGGTCCTCGTCGGCCCGCGCAAGGGACACAACGGCGATCGCGCGGACCCACACCATCGTGCGGGAGGACACCACCCCACGGCAGACCACGCTGCTGGTCAAGCTGAACGGCCCGGTGATCGATCCCGCCTGGACCGTCGAGGAACCGAATCTGGAGGAGATAGTGCTCGGCTACATGAGCCAGGACGCCGCTGGACACGACACCGGCCCGGAGACCGCCCGCCTGTCATCGGTAGGAGGAGACCGATGACCTGGGTCACCTGGCGACAGTACCGCTACCAGGGTGCGCTCGCCGCCGCGCTGCTCGCCGCGCTCGCCGTTGCACTGCTGATCAGCGGGCTGCACGCGGCGTGGGTGTGGCACTCCGCCCTCGCCGCGTGCACAAAGGCCAATTCATGCGGCAACGTGGGCAATCTTTCGCTCAGCAGCTCTGCCTTCACGACGCTCGTCGTCGCGACGTCCGCGGTGCCGCTGCTGCCGGGCCTGTTCTGGGGTGCTCCGATGGTGGCGAGCGAACTGGAGGCCGGAACGAACCAGTTCGCCTGGACCCAAAGCATCACCAAGCGGCGCTGGCTGGCGGTCAAGGCCGGCTGGCTGCTGCTCGGCGCGGTCGTGCTCGCCGGGGCGGTCTCGGCCATTGTCACCTGGTGGTCGGGCCCGTACGACGCGCTGCTGGGCGACGGCTTCGCGGCCAACCGGTTCGACGTCACCGACATCGTGCCGGTGGGCTACGCGATCTTCGCGCTGGCGCTCGGCATATGCGCAGGCCTGCTGCTGCGGCGTACCATCCCGGCGATGGCCGTCACGCTGGGTGGCTTTGTCGCTGTCCGGGTGCTGATCTCGCAGTGGCTCCGCCTGCACTACATGACCCCGGTGACCGTGTACTACAACCTGGCCGGGAACGGGTCACCCACGGGGGCTTACCTAGGAGTAAGCCAGGGCATCATCGGCCCGAATGGCCAGGCCCCGCCGGCGGCCAGCAGCGGAGCCAATCTCAACGGAATGTCAGTCCCGGCCGAATGCGCGCAGTCCAACAACATCCAATCCTGCCTGGCGGCGCACGGCTACCGCGGTTACCTGAGCTACCAGCCGGCCAACCGGTTCTGGGCCTTCCAGGGCATCGAGACCGGCATCTTCGTGGTACTCGCCGCCATCCTGCTCGCCATCACGTTCTGGTTCCTCAAGCGACGGGACGCCTAGCGGCGCCGGCGGCGTCCGTCACGGCCGCCATAAAGGTAAGCGCGTCGCGTACGGCCGCGACGTCGTGCGTGCGAATGTAGTCGGCGCCCTGCCAGGCGGCGAAGATCTCCGCGGCGAGCGTCGCCGGCCCGGACCGGGTGACGTCCCTGCCGGTGAGCGCGCGCAGGAAGGACTTGCGCGACGGTGACACCAGGACGGGCACGCCGAAGGCAGCCTTCAGCTCCCGGATCCCGGCCAGGGCCGCCAGCGAGGGACCGGGCGTGCTGCCCAGGAAGTAGCCCAGCCCGGGGTCGATGACCAGCCGGTCCCGGCCGATGCCGGCGGCTTGCAGCGCGGCTAGCCGCCGGGCGAAGAACCGGCAGATCCCGTCCCGTACCGCCACCGGGTCGGTCACCACCCGCGTGGCGGGCCCAGACGGCTGCACGGCGTGCATGACGACCAGCCGGCACTGCGATGCCGCCAGGACCGGGTACAGGCCCGGGTCGCCGAACCCGTGGATGTCGTTGAGGCAGGCCGCGCCGGCGGAGAGGGCGTACCTGAGGGTTTCCGGCCGGAACGAGTCCACCGCGATAGGAACCCCGTCCGCGGCCAGTTGCCCCAGAACGGGGGCAAGCCGTCGCCGTTCCTCCCCGGCCGGGACCGGGGCGGAGTCCGGGTGGCTGGCGGCGGGACCCAGCTCAATGATGTCGGCGCCTTCGGCCCGCAGGTTGCGGGCGTGCGCAACCGCCGCCGCGGGATCGAGGTAGCGGCCGCCGTCCGAAAACGAGTCCGCGGTGATGTTGACGATCCCGACGATGCGCGGGTTCCCCGCCGGAAGCAGCGGGCCTGGCGGTGCGGTTACGGGAAGTGGGCTGCTCATGCGCGTGCTCCTGCCGACGGCATCAGATGCTCGCCCAGGCGCACGGCTACCCGGGCAGCAGCCCGGCAGGCCGCTCCCCGGTGGTGCTCCACCCGAACGCCAGTCACGGCCTGCCACCACCATACGGCGCGGCATGGCCCGTCGCCAGGTCCGGGCTCAGAACCGCATCCAGTACGAGGCCGCTTGCAAGCAAGGTCACATTGCGCCGAGCAGCACCGAAGCGTAGACAGGCGGCGTGAGCGAAAGCATCGTTTCCGCCGGCCAGGGCAAGATCGTCACGGCGCGGGGGAGCGTGATGGCGTTCAAGGCCGTCGCCGCTCAGACGGACGGGGACTTCTCCCTCATGGAACGGACCGTTCCGCCGCCCAGTGCTGCAAAGCCCAGTCGCCGCCCGCTGCCGCACCGGCACGTGAACTGCTCGGAGGCTTTCTGGGTGCTCGACGGGACGATCACGTTCGTCCTCGACGGCGTGGAGCAGCGGGGCGGCCGCGACGACTTCCTGCTGGTGCCGCGCGGCGCGTCGCACACGTTCGGCAACGACGGCGAGGAGCCCGCGCGGCTGCTGGTCCTGCACGCCCCGGCCATGGACGCCTACTTCGCCGAACTAGACGCCCTATGGTCCGGGGAAACCCCGCCGGCCCCGGAAGCGGAACGCGCCCTCATGTCCCGCTACGGCATGGAACCCGGCTGACTCCCGGCTCACCGGCGCCGGTAGAGCGCGGTGCGGCGGCGCGCTCCGCGGACGGCTAGCGGGTCAGGGTGAAGGCGGCCGGGTCGCGCGGCGGGCGCGGGCGCGCCGCGCG
>Ga0207416_1002128_pt1 | contig 22831 bp, 21 predicted proteins | sample PaiPotPPM11metaG_FD_184107 | JGI IMG/M metagenome (GOLD analysis project Ga0207416, IMG submission 184107) | Iron sulfur acid spring bacterial and archeal communities from Banff, Canada, to study Microbial Dark Matter (Phase II) - Paint Pots PPM... ...
CTACCAAAAGGCGCGTACCGCGTCGAACATGTCCTTGCCCATTTTCCGGAGTGGTCGGCCTTGACGAACCATCCGGAAGATCTCATTCCGTCGCTGCTTTTTTGGTACTTCGTCGACGGTCAAGAAGCTCTTCGCGGCCTGGTTGAGTAGCCGTGGATAGGTTCCGAAGAACTCGCGATGGGTTCGGAAGAAGCCCGGCGCATTGCGCAGGTCGTGAAGATCCTTCATCACGAAGCTACTCTTGAGCTTCTGTTCGTACTCGGCCAGCGATGTCGCCGAGAAGTCACCCCGATTCTTGGCCGCCGCGGCAGTCTCTCCGGCCAATTTGCCGCTCACGATGGCCATGTTCGACCCTTCCTGGTAGAGGAAGTTGACGAATCCTGCGGTATCCCCCAGAAGCATGTAGCCGTCGCCGTACGGTCGCGGCAGCTCGTCGTACCTCACCTCGGGGATGAGGTGAGCAGAGTACTCCTTGATCTCCGAGCCTCTGAGCAGCGGTTGGACAGCGGGATGCGCCTTCACTTCTTCGATGAGGGCGTTTGGGTTCGCCTTGGATTCAACCATGTGGCTGACGATCGCGCCAAAGCCAATCGAGATCGTGTCTTTATTGGTGTAGATCCAGCCGCTGCCCATCATGTCGTGGCAGAATTCGCCGGCCAGCAAGATGGTGACGCCCTCGTTGTCTGAAACGTTGAAGCGTTCGTTGATCACCTCCCGCGGAAGCGCGTGGACTTCCTTTACCGCGAGGGCTGCGTTCTCCATCGTGAAATCCTTCCGCAGGCCGGCCTTGACGGTGGCGAAGGCATTGATGCCCTCGGCCATGAGAACCACGTCGGCATACAGGTCTCCTTCGCGTCCGGTGCGGACCCCCACGATCTTGCCGTTCTCGGCAATGAGATCGGTCACCTGCGTCTCGGTGATGAGATACGCTCCCGCGTCCTCTGCCTTCTTCGCAAAGTACGGATCGAGCTTGGCGCGCAGCACGGTGAAAGCATTGTAGGGCGGCTCGGCGAACTCGGATGTCCGGAAACCCGCGCTCACCACCGAGTTTTTGCTCATGAGCCAGAGACGCTGCTCGATTACCGGCCGCTCGACCGGTGCGTCGTCCCAGAACGTGCCGAAAACCGATTCGGTAGCCTCTCGGAAGAGGACGCCCCCCATCACGTTCTTCGAGCCGGGTTGATCGCCCCGCTCGAAAACCACCACGTTCATGCCCGCTCGTGCCATGGTCAGCGCCGCCGCCGAGCCCGCCGGACCGGCGCCAACTACAATCGCGTCAAACTTCTCGTCTTCCAAGAGTCACACCTCCCGAGCTGCCAACCGTTAGCCACTGGCATGCCGGACTGTTCGGATATTGCAGTCTTCCCTGAAACTTAACGACCCATTGGCTATCGGCTCATAGCTCATGGCTCATGGCTATCGACTCATCTCATGGGCCGAAGACCGCGATCAGAGATGTCACCGATTGAGATGCCAGATTGTAAAAGCCGGTGGGAATTATGCCGAGACCGATGGTTCCGGCCACGGTGGCCGCCATCGCTACGTCCACCGCACCTGGGATGATGACCGGGCGACTTTCGCCCTCCTCCGGTTGCATGAACATCACGACCACCACCCGCAAGTAGTAGAAGATCGAGATGAGACTCGCGAGGATGCCGATGATGGCGAGCTCGGTGTGGCCGGCCTTCACCGCGGCGCTGAAGGCTAGATACTTGGCAAAGAAACCAGAGGTCGGTGGAAATCCCGCAAGCGAAAACATGAACACTGCCGTGGCACCAGCCAGCGCCGGATTCCGATGCCACAGGCCTCGATAGCTGGCGATCTCGTCACCGGCCTCTCCGCGACTCTCCAGGACGCTCACCAGGATGAACGCGCCGATGTTGGTAAAAACGTAGGAGAAAAAGTAAAAAGCGACGGCAGTGAGCCCCGCCTGACCTCCTGCCGCCATGGCCACAAGTATGTAACCGGCGTGCGCGATACCCGAGTAACCCAGAAGCCGCTTCATATTGCTTTGAGACAGCGCGATGACGTTGCCCACGATCATCGTGACGATGGAAAGGAACCACAGCAGGCCGAACCAGTGCGATTGAACCGCCGACAGCGATAGATTGAAGACCCGGATGAAGGCCGCGAAAACCGCAGACTTGGTCGTGACCGACATAAACGCAGTCACCGGGGTAGGCGCACCTTCATAGACATCCGGCGTCCACATGTGGAACGGCACCACCGATATCTTGAAGGCGAATCCCACCACCATGAGCGCAATGCCGACAAACAGCAAGGGGCTGCTCGCGGCGCCTGCCAGACACCCGAAGTGGTCGTGCAAACAAGCATGAATGCTGTGGGATCCGCTCGGACCGTTGAGCTGCGTCGAACCGGTTGCGCCGTAAACCAACGCCATCCCGTAGATCAGAAATCCCGATGCAAACGAGCTGAGCAGGAAATATTTGAACCCTGCCTCCTGTGAACGCTCGCGCGATCGCTCGAATCCGGCCAGAATGTACAACGACAGGGACAGCAGCTCCAATGCCAGGAACAACACCATGAGGTTCGTTCCGGCCGCCATGAGAATCATGCCGGTCGCAGCTGCCAAGAGAAGCGCATAATACTCACCCGGGTCGAAGTGCGAGGTCACAATGTAGCTGGTCGACATCAGCACCGCCAGCGCTGCCGAGATGAGAACGATGTACGCGAAGAACATCGCGAACTTGTCGCTGCTGACCGTGCCGTACATTGCGAAGCTGCTGCCCGAATCCCAGAGATGCAGTGCTGCGATAAATGCCAGAAACAGGGTCAGAAGCGCAGCACCGGTTGTGATCTCGATCTTGCGCGCCTGTGGCAGGAGAACGTCAAGCAGTAGCAGCATCAAGACGCCGGTACCCGTGATCAGCTCCGGCAGCACTGCACCCCAATCGGAGGAGGTCACGTGAATGCTAATCGTGGTCGCGGCGAGTGTCAACGGCCCCCTCCGAAGCTCGATAAATTACTGAGCTGATGCACCACTGCAGACAAGGGGCCGGCCGTTGGATTCACCCGCGCCGTAAACGGATCCGGCTGGATACCCAGGTAAAGGATGATGGCAATCAAAGGCAGCAGCAGGACAAACTCTCGGGGAAGAAGATCGCCGTTGATCAGTCTGCGGACCACCGGGTACTGGTAAGGCGTGCGGCTCGGATCGTCGGGGATCTCCGCCGCCTGCTGCGGCGACGCCACCGTGGGTCCGTTCATGGTGTCCTGGAAGAGGCGGATCATGTACCAGGCGGCCAGGATGATGGTCAGCGCGGCGATACTCGAGAACCAGGCATTGGCACGGAAGACTCCCGCCAGAATGAGAAATTCGCCCGAAAAGGAGCTCAGTCCGGGCAGGTCGAGGCCGCCCAGCACAAAGATGAAGAATAGCCACATCAGTATGGGCCAGCGCCGGCCCAGTCCGCCCATGTCGGTCAACATGCGGGTTCCGGTGCGCGCGGTGATCAGGGCGACTGCCAGGAATAGGCCGGAGATGATGATGCTGTGATTCACCATCTGGAGCACAGATCCGTCGATGCCGGTGGGGTTGAGCGCGAATATGCCTAACGCGATCAAATTCATGTGGCTGATGCTTGCATACGCCACCAGCCGCTTAATGTCAATCTGCACCAATGCAAGCAGCGCTGCATACAGCATGCCGATCACCGCCAGCACCGACACCAGGCCCGCGAGGTTGCGAGACGCTTGAGGGAAGAGCGGTAGGCAGTAGCGCAAAAAACCGAACGCCCCTGCTTTTGACAGGATGCCCGCCAGGGCGATGAGCACTGGGATGGGCGCTTCGGTGTAGGCGGTAGGCGCCCAGGTGTGGAGCGGGAAAATCGGCAGCTTGATTGCAAATGCGATGCCGAACGCCAAAAAGAGCCACGTCTGCTCGGAGCTCGTCAACGGATGAGCATGGATGCTGGCGATCAGTCCGCCGGGTCCGGCCATGTCCAGCGTATTTCTCGAAGCCCAGAGGTAGAAGATGCCCACCAGCATGAGAAAACTGCCGGAGATGGTGTAGATCAGGAACTTCATCGTGGCGTACACCCGTCGTTCTTCACCCCACATGCCCAGCAGGAAGTACATCGGGATGAGCATAGCTTCCCAGAAGACGTAAAACAGAAACAGGTTTGCCGCCATGAACACGCCCAGAATCGCTGTTTCGAGCCCCAGCATGAAGATCATGAAGAGACGCTGCCGATCGACGATCATAAAGGTGCCGGCCAGCACCGCCACGGCCATCATCAGTGCGGTGAGGGCGACCAGGAACACCGATACCCCGTCAACCCCCAGCACATAGTTGATGCCCAGGTCCGAAACCCAGGAGTGCCGGTCGCTGAATTGGAAGACCCATCGATCCAGCCCTGCGCTCTGCGTAATCTCAAATTTCAGCAGCAGCACGATCGCCAGTGCCAGGTCGACCAGTGCCGTCGCACCGGCGACCCACTGAATCTGGCGAACGTTATCGATCATCATGCACACTAGCGCGCCCGCGGCGGGCACCAGCAGGATGATCGTCAAGAGCGGGAGACCGATGCTGTTTCCTGTGGTGGGCATGCTCAGCGGCCTCCGAAAACGTAGTAGCCGACGAGGATCACGGCCCCCAGTAGGATGGACAGTGCGTAATTGCGCGCGTAGCCGGTTTCAGTAAGGCGAAGCCTGCCGCTCATCCAACGGACTGCCTTGCCGACGCCGTCGACCGTGAAATCCACCACGTCTTGCTCGAAAAAGCGATACAACCTGCGCGCCGCGAACTTCACCGGGCGCACGAAGAGTAGGTCGTAGAGCTCGTCCACGTAGTACTTGTGATAGAGCACTTGATACACCGCGGGCGCCAGGGCTCCCACGCGCTCAGGCGAAGGCTGCCGCCGGTAGTAAATTTGCCAGGCAACCAGGACGCCGAGAGCGGTCACCGCCAGCGTCACGATCATGGAAGTGAGAAAAAACGGTTGCGGCTCAAGTCCCGGACTTTGCGGGGAGACTGGGAAGCGATGAAGCACGGGCAAGAGCCACGCTTCCATCTCGTTATACACCCCTGGAAAGGCCATCCAGCCTCCCACGATGGACAAAAATGTGAGGATGATCATAGGCGTCTTCATCGCCCAGCCGGCATCGTGAGCATGGTCGTACAGCTCGCGATCTCGCGGCTCGCCGTGGAAAACGAGAAAGAACAGTCTGAACATGTAAAGTGCGGTCAAGCCGGATGCAATCACGGTCAGCGCCCACGCAATCCATAGCCAACCGTCGCCGTGAACGGCGCGCGCGTACGCGGCGCCGATGATGTCCTCCTTACTGAAGAAGCCCGAGAAGCCCGGGGTGCCGATGATCGCCAGGACTCCTACGAGAAACGTCCAGTAGGTGAAGCGAAGCTTGGTCCGCAGACCGCCCATCCGCTGAATATTGAGCTCATCGCGCATGGCATGCATGACGGCACCCGCGCCCATGAACAGCAACGCCTTGAAAAAGGCGTGTTCGACCAGGTGGAACATGCCGGCCGAATAGACCGCCACACCCACGCCGACGAACATATAGGCGATCTGGCTCATGGTGGAGTACGCCAGGATCCGCTTAATGTCCGTATTAGCCAGGCCCATGCTGGCAGCGAACACGGTTCCGGCAGCTCCGATGAACGCCACGGTATGTAAGGCGTTTGGCGACTGCTGGTAGATCGGGTAAGACCGGGCCACGAGATAGACGCCCGCGGTTACCATTGTGGCAGCGTGAATCAGTGCGCTCACCGGCGTGGGACCTTCCATGGCATCCGGGAGCCAGGTGTAGAGTGGAATCTGAGCCGATTTGGCAACTCCACCCAGCAAAAGAAGCAGGCCCATCACGGTAATCACTTGCCCGTTGTATGGCAGGCTGACCGCTCCCCGTGGACCGAAAACGGTATCAAAGTCCACCGCTCCGAATGTGATGAACATCATGAAGATGGCAACCATGATCCCCCAGTCCCCGATCACGTTCATCACAAGTGCTTTCCGTGCAGCTGCAACTGCCGAGGGCCGTTGGTAGTAATAACCGATGAGCAGATAGGACATGAGGCCAACGCCGGCCCATCCCACCAGAAGCCAGAGGTAATTATTCGCGAGCACCAGCAAGAGCATGGTGAAGACAAAAAGATCCATCTGGGCAAAGAAGCGGCGGTACCCATCCTCGCCGTGCATATAGCCGACGGAGTACACCAGAATCAGAAATCCGACCCCGGTGATCACGAGCGTCATGGTCGAGGAGAGCGGATCGAGCAGCAGGCCGAACTTGAGATGAAACTCGTGACTTCCCGTCACGATTGCCCAGTTCCAGCCGACTTCATTCCAGTGTCGCGTCGCCGCCGATTGTCCCTGCAGCCACAAGAAACCGATCAGTGAGCAAACGAAAGCTAGTCCGACACTTCCCGGCCCAATCCAGCTAACGCTGCGGTTGGTCAGCCGCATGATCACGCTATTGACCACAAAGCCGACCAGCGGGAGTATCAGAATGCCCCACACAAAGTGCTGCATTTGCTGCTACCCTCTCATCTGGTCGAGGTCGTCGACGTCGATGTCCTGCGCACGCTGGAAAACCGAGACGATTAGAGCCAGCCCTACAACGACCTCCGCGGCAGCAACGGTCACGATGATGAATACGAAAATCTGGCCATCTGGCGAGCTCAGATAGCGCGAGAACGTGACGAAGGTGAGGTTGACCGAATTGAGCATCAGCTCGATGGACATGAACATGATGAGCGGATCGCGCCGAATCAGGACGCCGAGGGTGCCGAGCGTGAAGAGTATGGCGCTCAGAACCAGAAAGTGCTCAGCATGTGGCATCAGATTTCCACCTTTTCAGGCTCTGCTTCCGGTGCCGGCTCGGGAGGCGTTTCCTGCTCTAGAGCAGGTGGGGGAGTCACCTCCGGTGCTCTTCTTCGGCGGCCCAGAGCCACCGCCCCCACCATGGCGACGATCAGGAGCAGAGGTGTGGCCTCGAACGGAAACACGAACGTCGTGAAAAGCTGCGTCCCGAAGGCCTGCACATTACCTGCGTTCAACTGCGCATTGAATGTGCCGGTCCCTCCCGTGATAGCGGTGTTCGCGGACTGCCCGACGAAATAGATCACGCCAAAAAGCAGGAATGCCCCCAGAATTGCGGCTGCGGTCCGCTGGAAGGGCAGGCGATCTCCCACGAACGGGTAATTGCGCACGCCGAGCAGCGTGATCACAAACAGGAAGAGAACCATAATCGCGCCCGCGTATATCAGGATCTGAACTGCTGCAATGAACTGGGCATTGAGCAGTAGGTAAAGAATGGCAAGCTGCGCCAGCGTGACAATGAGCGAGAGAGCGCTATAAATTGCATTGCGTGAGGTGATGATTCCAATGCCGCTCATCACCGCGATCACGGCCGCTATCCAGAAGACAACACTCTCAACCGGCGTAAAGCTTACCGGCAACGCTTCTCCTCCTTGCTTCTCGCGTGCCAACGTCGACCGACTAGGCAGGCAGCTTGTCCAGATCGCGCGGCGGTTCCAGCAGCATCTCCTTGGAGTAGATGAGCGGACCGCGATTGTAGTCCGACAAATCGAGAATCGGTTCGAGTGTGATGGCGCCGGTCGGACACGCCTCTTCACAGAATCCACAAAAGATGCAGCGCAGCTCGTCGATTTCGTAGACACGAGCGTATCGCTCACCTGCTGATACGCGATTCTCCGGGGTGTTCTCGGCTGCTTCGATGTAGATGCAGTCGGCAGGACAGGCCCCCGCACATAGGAAACAACCGATGCAACGCTCGAGCCCATTCTCGTAGCGGTGCAAAACATGCCGGCCCCGCGTCCGCTCCGGAAGCGGGCGCCGTTCCTCCGGGTACTGGATGGTCACCGGAGGCCGGATCATGTTTTTGAAGGTCACTCTAAGCCCTCGGGCAAATTCGAGAAGTGCCACTATTTCCTCACTTGAATGGAAGTCGTGAGCCTTGAGCCCTGTGTCTTGTACTGATAGCTCATAGCTCATTCCTAACTTAACGATACATACAGCGCAGTCACCAGCATATTTAGAAACGCAAGCGGCAGAAGGATTTTCCAGCCGAACCACATGAGCTGGTCGTACCGAATCCGCGGCAGGGTCGCCCGCACCCAGATGTACATGAAGAGAAAGGCACCCACCTTCGCCAGAAACCAGAAGACCCCCAGCAGCTGAGCCCATGGCGCCTGCGTCACCGTATAAAAGATGCCGGTTCCGATACCAATCCATCCGCCGAGGAAAAACGTGGTGACGAGTGCGCTGATCGTGACCATATTCATGTACTCGGCGATGTAGTACAACCCGAACCGCAAACCCGCGTATTCGGTGTGATAACCACCGGTCAGCTCCTGCTCCGCTTCGGCGAGATCGAATGGGGCACGATTCGTTTCCGCAAATCCGCTCAAAGCAAAGAGCATGAATCCGATTGGCTGCAGAAGCAAGAACCACGTCATGCCCGTCTGCTTCTGAGCCTGCACGATGCCGATCGGGCTCAGCGTGCCCGCCAGGACCACCACCGAGACCAGCGACAGTCCCAGCGAAAGCTCGTAGGAGATCATTTGGGCGCTGGATCGCAATCCACCGAGCAGCGAGTATCGATTGCTCGATGCCCATGCGCCCAGAACCACTCCATAGACACCAAGCGACAGGATGGCCAGCAGGTACAGGATGCCGATATTGACGTTGGCGACTGCCAGGACCCGCTCCTTTCCGAACGCGACGAAGGACGGCCCGACCGGAACGACGGCAAAAGACATCAGCGCCACGAACATCGAGATCGCCGGTGCCGCCAGGTAGATGCCCAGACTCGCCTCGCGCGGAAGAATGGGCTCCTTTAGAAGAAGCTTTATGCCATCTGCCAACGGCTGAAGCAGTCCAAACGGTCCTGCTCGGTTTGGTCCGTACCGCGTCTGCATGCGACCAAGAAGCTTCCGCTCGGCTAATGTCAGATAACCGACGGTGATGAAGAGCGCACCCAGCACTACGATGCTCTTGATCACTCCTTCAATCACCGGGTCGAAATCGTTCCACGACATTCCCGATCCTTCTTCCTCTCAGGCCGGCTGAAGGGTTGCCGGGATAACTCCCGTGGCTCCCACGTCCGAATACGAGATGCCCGCGTACTTTGGCACGGATCTGCGTATGTCTTCCCAGATCTGCTCCAGCATTGCGTAATCGAGCGGAGCGTCAAAGTACTGCGACAGATCCACCAGGATCTCCCAGTCGGTGCGCGCCATGCCCGGAGATGGAACAGCGATAGACAGCGCCTGCACTCGGCCCTCGGTGTTGGTGAACGTGCCAACTTTCTCCGCGAAGCTCGCCGCCGGCAGAATGACATCCGCGTACCTGGCGGTCTCTGTCAGGTTCAATTCGTGCACAACCAGGAGATCGAGCTGTTCGAGCCGACGCGGTACCGCTGGGTCCACCAGGTGGTGGGCCAGGTTGGAACCCAGTACGAATGCGGCTCGAATCTGGGAGTCGGGTCCAAACAGGGCCGAGATGGTCGAGGGACCTCCCATGCCGCCGCCTCCAGTTGGCGGCCAGATCTCCAGGTCACGGGCGCCCATCGAATTGCAGGCGTCCAGCATAGGTATGGTGCCGACCTGGCCGGACGCTCCCAGCGCACCGACCAGTTCCGCTACGGCGGCCAGAGCATCGCCCTTAGCTTCGACGTCCTCGAAAGCCTCGTCGTAGAGGACGACTACCGGACCTTCGCGCAGGAAATCCTCTGCGACTTTGCGAAGATTCTCGGCTCCAGTTCCGGCACCGGCCAGGCCGGTCGGTTCCTGCATCGGAGCGCCCTCTTCGAGACGCGCCTCGATGGCCGAAACCAGCGATCGGACCCCTTCGGCGAAGCGTCCACCGGCGTAAGCAATCGAGTGGTCAGCCTTGGACGACAGCGTGATCTCGTCGTGACTCATGACGACGAGCTTCGCGCCGTGCCGGTTTACTGCCAATCTGATACGGAGCTCCATCACCGGTTCTCTTCGGCTGGGATCTGCTCCAAGCAAAAGGATGGTCTTTGCCTTGTCCAGCGCAGCCACCGGTGCCAGCGTTCGGTCGAGTCGGGCGCGCGCCTGTTGCTGCTCTGGCGTCAGAACCATTTGTGGTCGAGGGAAGTGGTCGACCCACCTCGATCCCAGAACGCCGGCCATGAATCGTTTGAACACAAAGAGATCTTCGTTTGTCAGTCGTGGGGAAGCGATGCCGGCCACAGAGTCTGCTCCACTCTCCCTGACAATCTGCTTCAACCGATCCGCGATGAATTCAAGCGCTTCCGACCACGAGCTCTCGACAAAAGAGCCGTCGCGTCGTATGAGGGGCGAGGCGAGCCGTTCCGGGCTGTTGATGAACTCAAAATTGAAACGTCCTCGGTCGCACAGCCAACTATCGTCAACCTCGGGATTGTCTCGAGAGAGAAATCGAATGACCTCGTCGTTCTTTCGGACCGAGATGTTAATGTTGCAGCCCATCGGGCAGTGTGGGCAGATGCTCGGTCGGTTGCGCAGCTCCCACGGCCGAAAGTTGAAGCGCTGCTTCCGGCTGGTGAGCGCACCCACCGGGCAGAGCTCGACGACGTTCCCCGAGAAGTTGGAGACGTAGGGATCGTTATGGAAAGTTCCGACCATGGAATGATCGCCCCGGTCCAGGAGCACGATCGACTTGTCCTCGGCTACTTCAGCGCAAAAGCGCACGCACCGCCAGCACAGCACGCAGCGTTCACGATCCAGCGCAATGGTCGGGCCCAGCACGATGGGCTTCTCATGATGGCGCTTTGGTTCGATGTAGCGGCTCGTTCCCGGTCCATAGCTAAAGGTCTGATCCTGGAGCGGGCACTCACCCGCGCGATCACAAATCGGGCAGTCGAGGGGGTGATTTGCCAGCAAGAACTCGAATATTCCTCGCTGCGCCTTCTCTACGATGGGGCTTCGAGTCCGAACGACCATTCCGTCGGTAACCGGGGTGGAGCACGCAGTGATGGGTCCCTTGGTCATGCCCTCGACCTCGACCAGACAGGTGCGGCAGGCGCCGACCGGGCCCAGCTTCGTGTGATAACAGAAAATCGGGATGTCGATGCCGTAGGCCTTGCATGCCTCCCAGAGCAGCGTGCCCTTGGCGGCCTGCATTTCTACTCCGTCGACGCTGATCTTTACCTGTTCTTCCAAGGCTAGTCCACTTCACGCCACCGCGGCTGCACGCTTCTCGTATGGACATGCGCCCTCGAGTATGTGCTGCTCGTACTCTTCGTAGAAATATTTCACCGAGGCGACGATGTTCGACGTCGAAAAATCGCCCAGCGCGCAGAAGGAGCGGCCAAGAATGTTGTCTGAGATGTCCAATAGCAGGGGCAGATCCTCTTCCCGCCCCTCTCCGCGTTCGATGCGTCGAACGGTCTTGGCAAGCCAGGGAGTCCCTTCGCGGCAAGGTATGCACTTTCCACAGGATTCATGAGCGAAGAACTCGCTGATACGCAGCTGAGCGCGCAAGATGCAGACGTCGTCGGGAATGATGATAAAGCTGGCCGACCCGAGCGCCGAGCCCACGCTCATGTATCCTTCGTAGGACATTGGAACGTCGATCGTCTCCGGTGTGTTTGGCAGCATGGCCGCCGAGGCGCCGCCGGGAATGTATGCCTTGAGCTGCTTGCCATCCCGCATGCCGCCCGCGCACTCTTCCAGCAGCACGCGGAAGCGAGTACCAAGCTCCATCTCGTAGTTTCCCGGCCGGTTTACCGGACCACTGATGGAGCAGACCTTCGTGCCCGGACTCTTCTCGGTGCCGAATGAGCGATACCAGTCTGCACCCCTGCGGACGATGTGCGGCACATTCGAGATGGTTTCTACGTTGTTGATGACCGTGGGCTGTTGGTACAGGCCCTTGACCGCCGGAAACGGTGGACGCAGCCGAGGGAAACCGCGCAGTCCCTCCAACGAGTCGAGAAGCGCGCTTTCCTCCCCACAGATATAAGCCCCGGCTCCGCGGTGCACTACGACGTCGATGTTGAAGCCGGAGCCAAAAATATTGTTGCCCAGATAGCCCCCGGCGTTTGCGTCGGCAATTGCCTGATCGAGAATTTCACCAATGTACAGGAACTCGCCTCGGATATAGATGAACGCCTGTCGGCACCCGATCGCATAAGACGCCAGGGCCACGCCCTCCAGCAGCTGATGTGGGTTGCGTTCCATCAGCTCCCGGTCTTTGAATGCTCCCGGCTCGCTCTCGTCGGCGTTTATCACGAGATATGTCGGCAGTACGCCCTTGGGAATGAAGCTCCACTTCCTGCCGGTTGGAAACCCTGCGCCACCACGCCCCGCAAGACCCGAGTCGGAGACGACTTTGGTGACGTCCTGGGGCTCCATCTCAGTAACCGCTCTCCGCAGTGCGCTATAGCCATCGTGGGCGACATAGACATCCAACTGATTAATCTCGGGCACGTCGACGTGGCGAAAGAGAATACGCTCCACCTATCGGCCTACCAGTGCGTACCCCTGCCCTGCCGCTCGATTGATCATGAAGGCGGGTCGCGTGTTACTCATGACTCATCACCCATAACTCATCACTCACAACTCTTCTCACTCCGCCCGACCGTTTCGGACCAGGTTTTGCGGATACCAAAACCGGGTGCACCGGCCGCTTGGAGCTGGGCTTGTCGAGCTACATCGATCAGCGCATCGATCTTCTCTGGCGTCAGATCCTGATAGTAGCGGTGATTCACCTGCAGCACCGGAGCGCGGTGGCACGCCGCCAGGCACTCGACCCGAAAGAGTGTGAACATGCCGTCGGACGTGGTTTCGCCTGGCTTGATGCCCAGCTTTGAGCTGATGTGGTCGGTAATCTCATCCGATCCCAGGATCGAGCAGGGAAGCGTTTTGCACACCTCCAGCACATAGGTTCCCACCGGCTCGGTGTAGAACATGGTGTAGAACGTCGCCACTTCCTCTACCTGGTCGGGATCGATTGCAAGCGCGGACGCGACCTCTTCCATAGCTTCTCTGCTCACCCAGCCCAGCTCATTCTGCGCGATGTGCAACGCGGGCAGAAGGGCGGATCGTGATTGCGGGTATCTGGCGGAGATGTCCTTGATCTGCTGGATCGCGTCGTTCGTGAGGACAGCCATCTGCGCTACCTGTCCACTTCACCAAGCACAAAGTCGATGCTGCCGATCATGGCGATCAGATCCGATACCAGGTAGCCCTTGGCCATCGTCGGCAGCGCTTGCAGGTTGTAAAGGGACGGAGCGCGCATGTGGAATCGATACGGCTTTCCCGTTCCATTGCTCACCACGTAGAAGCCCATTTCGCCTCTCGCTCCCTCGATCGCGTTATACACTTCGCCAACCGGCGGCTTGAGGCCTTCGGTGAATAGCTTGAAATGATGGATCAGCGACTCCATGCTCTCAACCAGCTCGTCTTTTGGTGGCGGCACAATCTTCCGGTCGTCGATCCGCCACGGACCCTCCGGCAACCCTTCCAGCGCCTGCCGGACGATGCTCAAACTTTCGCGCATCTCGAGGATTCGACAGCGATACCGAGCGTAGACGTCGCCCTTGTCGTCGGTGATTACCTTGAAGTCGAAGTTCTCGTATCCGCTGTAGGGATTGGTCTTCCGGATGTCATAGGGAACACCCGATGCGCGCAGCGTTGGGCCTGAACAGCCAAGATTGATGGCGTCCTCGGCGCTCAGCAGGCCCACATCCTTGGTGCGCTCAATAAACAGCTCGTTGCGGCTGAGCAGCTCCTCATATTCGTCGATGCGGCCGGGCATCAGAGTCAGGACGTCTCGGACTTTCTGCTCAAACTGTGGTGGCAGATCAGCCATGAGCCCGCCGATGCGGATGTAGCTCGTCATCATCCGAACGCCACTTATTGACTCCTTGACGTCCAGGATTCGTTCTCGTTCCCGAAAGCAGTACATGAAGACGCTCATCGCTCCGAGGTCGAGCGCGTGAGTGCCAAGCCAGATCAGGTGACTGGAGATGCGCTCCAGTTCTGCCAGGAGGACGCGGATCCACTTCACCCGCTCGGGCATGTCAATGCCGAGCAGCTTCTCGACCGCGAGCACATAGGCCAGCTCGTCCAGCATGTTGTCGAGGTAGCCCATCCGGTCGGTGAGGGTGATAACCTGCTGGTACTTCAGCCGCTCGCCGGTCTTTTCAATACCGGTGTGTAAGTAGCCGATGTCTGGCGTGACGTTGACAACTGTCTCGCCGTCTAGCTCCACGAGTAACCGCAGCACACCGTGAGTCGATGGGTGCTGCGGCCCCATATTGAGCAGCATGGTGTCGGCGTGGGTCTCGCTCGTGACCATAGAATTGCCCTAGCCTTGCTATTGTTCTGGTCGGGCGTAGCCACCGGCCGGCGCCGCCTTCTCCGCCTTGGGTCGCGGAAGCGTTATCTGGGTCTGCGGGTAATCCTTGCGCAGGGGATGGCCGATCCACCCCTCGGGCATTTGGATTCGTCGGAGGTCAGGATGCCCCTCGAACTTCACGCCGAAGAGGTCCCACACCTCGCGTTCGGCCCAATTGGCTGCCGCCCAGATCGATACCACCGAGGGCACAGACTCGGCCTCGTTTACCTGCACTTTCAACCGGATTCGGATCCAGTCTGTCAGTGAGGTCAGATGATAGACCACGTCGAATCGAGGCTCGCGATCGAGCCAGTCAACGCAAGTAAGGTCGGACAGATAGTTATAGCCAAGTTCGTCCTTCATGTGGCTGCAGACGTCCAGAAACGCGTCGTTGGCCACCACCGCCGTGACTTCTCCGCGGAAGCGGGCCACGTCGCCAATCGCGTCCGCAAATCGGTTCTGGAGGGCGTATAACGTGTCTTCGGGCGTAGCGGCCATCAGACACCTCGGCCGCTCAAGCGCATATCCGAGGCCGGAGGCACGCCACGCTTGATTTTGTCTTGCAGCATGGTAAAGCCGTACATGAGCATGTCTGCGGTCGGAGGGCAGCCCGGAACATACACGTCAACCGGTACGATCTGGTCGACTCCCTGAACGATCGCGTAGTTGTTGAAGACTCCACCCGTGGAAGCACACGCCCCCATACTGATCACCCACTTGGGATCGGGCATCTGGTCATAAATCTGCCGGAGGATCGGCGCCATCTTCACCGAGAGCCGGCCGGCAACAATCATCAGATCCGACTGACGTGGGGACGCGCTAAACCGTTCCGCGCCAAATCGCGCGAGATCCCAACGTGGGGCGCTCATCGACATCATCTCGATGGCGCAGCACGCCAGGCCGAAGAGCGCGGGCCAGATCGAATTGGCTTGCCCCCAGTGCACGACGCGTTCCACCGACGTGGTCAAAACCCCGCCCTGGTGCAGCGGTAGATAATCGGTATCTCCCGGACCACGCAAGGACCGGGCCTCGATTATGGGTATTGATTCCGGATTGTTCACTCCCAATTGAGAGCTCCCTTTCTCCACACGTAGACGTAGCCGACGAGTAGGACTACGACGAAGATGAACATTTCGAGAAAACCGGGAAAGTGTAATGCACGCAACAGGATCGCCCAGGGGTAGAAGGAGATCGCTTCAATGTCGAAGAGCAAGAAGAGCATCGCGATGACGTAGAACTTGATGGGAAAACGCTCGCGTGGTGGCTTGATATCTGACATGCCCGATTCGTACGGTGAAAGCTTCTCCCGGGTTGGCCGCCACGGCCCGAAAATGAAGGTGATGAAGATGTTGGTCGCGGCAAAGCCACCGGCCACGATCGACAGGATCAGTATTGGGACGTAGGCGTTAATCATGCTTTCCTCGGCCCGCTATGTGACAATTCAGCTCCGCGCGGCGCGACGCCGAAATTGAGTGATGGGAAGGTGCGGAGAAGCGCCGCTGGGAATGCCAAATCCACTTTCACAGTACCATAAAGCCCTTCTCGCCAAGCACCAGACGGCGCGTGCTCGAGCTAATGCTTGTAAACTGGCAAGGGCGATCCCGGCGATATGTCCGGCAGGGCAGGTCAGAGCGACTCGGGAGGACAGAGTATGCGAAACGTCCGCGTCCGCAGAAGAAGCTTCATTGACCTGCGGCGTATCTCGATCGGTGACTGGATTGTGCTGTTCGGCAGCTTTCTGGCACTAATCAGCCTTTTTCTCACCTGGTTCAATGCAAGCACGCCGCGACCACACGGTGAGTGGGCATTTACCTATTCAGAGGTCGCTTCCGTGATCGTCATCCTGTTTTTTCTGGTGACGTTGTTTTTGGTGGTCTACCCCTCGCTTTCCCCCGATCTGGGGCTGGCGCCCCTTCCCTTTGCCACGCCCCTTGTCTTCTTCGTGATGGGAGCTATCATGCTCCTGGTGTTTACCTACGAGTTCGGCAAATACGCCTGTATTCAGTGCCAGGGCGTCAGCCGTGGCTTCGGCGTCTTCGTCGCCTTGATCTCGGCGGTCGTCTATCTCGTCGGTGCGGTGATCAGGTGGGGATCCAGGCCGGTCAGGCGAGCCTAACCATCTAGATCACGATCACCGTCGTACCGATGGGTGCCCAATTCCAGACGAACTGCGCGGCATCCATTGGCAGGTTCACGCAACCGTGCGTGCCCAGGATTACATTGCCGTCTCCGAGATCGGTCGGCTGCAGGTTTGAACCAGGCCCAAAGTTCGAGCGCCACCAGGCGTCGTGCAGACCCTCGCCACCGTCGAACGGCATCCAGTACGTGATCGGCGTGGGCGGGTAGTAGAAGGGCGAGCCGGGCGGCCAGGGCGAGTGAAACACCCACGGCGTGACTTTCATGTAAATGTGAAAGACTCCGTGGTCGGTGGGCAGCTCTGGACCACCTGTCGTCACCGGCGTGGAGTAAACTTGCTTGCCTGCCTCATACATCGTGGCCGATTGCGCTTCGGTCGAGACCACAACCATTTTCTGAGGCAGCGTCTTCGCGTAATCGGCTGAGATCGCAGCAAGCTCAGGGCGCAGCTGCGACTCCTTGACCGCCGCGGCCAATGCTGTGGGAGCGGCTTCGACTGCCGCCAGGTCCTGTTGCAACACAGTCCGATAGGTAGTCGCTCTGGATGTCAACAGCCCGAGAAGCTCGAGTTGACCTTGAGCTGCTGCGACCTCGCCTCGCGCCGTGCCGGCCACCGCGCTCAAGCTGTTGCCGCTTTGAGCGAGCAAACCCGACACATAGCGCCGCTGCGCCGCGATGGCGCCATTGAGCTCGGCGTTCGCGGTTGACAGAGCGGACGAAATCGCCCGGAATTGGCCCGGCGTCGTGCTCTTGGCGAACAGCGCGCTCTCACGCGCCAGCACCCTGCGCGCACTGCTCGAGTCCACCGCGAATTGACTGGCGGTGGCGATCTGTTGGGTCATCGCGGTGATCTGCGTCTGCGCTGCAGTACGGGTCGCGACTGTCACGCGAGTGATGGCAGCGCGAAGTCGCCGCGCAAGCTTCCGGTAGGACCGCGCCTGCCGCTCATAGAAGTCTGGGACAGCGGGTGCCCAGAAGGGGCTCGCGGAAGGAGGCTGCAAGCTTGTAAGCTGATCGAGCCTCGCGCGGAATGGAGAAGTCTCGCCCGGTAGCAGACCGACGGCAGCGGCGTGTGCCAGCACTCTGCCGGCCTGGCCCTCAGCCGAGGACGCATGCGAATGCGCCAACGATTCGCTCCAGGTCTGGCGTGCCCACGCGCCGGACAACGACGCCCCAATTCCCACCGTCAAGACGATCAGAATCTTGAGTGCAAGCCGGCCGCTCATGTTCGCCCTCCACACCGCGATGGTTCTATTATCGGCGCCCGGTGTTCAGTATTCAACGTGGATCCAAACGAAGGCAGCACCGCCTTGGTAACAGTAGTGCATTGTTAGAATCGGCAGAATTCGTTCCTCCTCCCGAGGTAGCTGTGGCCCCGAACCCCCCCATCGACTCTGGTCCGTCTCCAGACATCGACTATGCGCGCATTGGGGTGATTAGTCTCGGTCACTTCACGAATGACCTCAGCGGCAATCTCATGACTTCGCTCACGCCATACTTAGTGCTGCGAGGCGAGATAACGGCTACCGTCTCCGGCCTGTTTCTCCTCACCTATCTGATCGGTTCATCAGTTCTGCAGCCCGCTTTCGGCGTCCTTTCCGACCGAACCGGGCGCCGCCTATTCGCAGTATTTGGCCCGCTTTGGGTGGGCGTGGCCGCTTCCCTGTTTGGATGGGCGAATAGCGCCGCCCTGTTCATGTGTCTGGGGATGCTCGGAGGCGTTGGAAGCGCTGCATTCCATCCTCAAGCCGCTTCAATGATTGACCGCTTGAGCCATCGAAGCAAGGGATGGACGATGTCGCTCTTCTCGATGGGGGGCAATCTTGGCTTCGCGATTGGGCCACTCGTCGCTGCCGCCATTGCCTCTGTCGGGATGCACTGGAGCGCGCTGGTGCTTATCCCCGGCGTAATCTTGAGCGTTTTGCTGGCGCTCTTCGCGCCTGATCCATCGGCCCCAATTCGGCCCGCCGGCAGAGAGTCGATCCGGTCCGTGAGCAGCGGTCGGTGGCAACCGTTGAGCCTTATCGTGGGTGTCATCGCTCTTCGAAGCGGCGTCCAGTTCGCTCTCATCATTTTCCTGCCTTTGTACTTCCACGCTCGCGGCCTACCGACTCAGCTTGGGTCATATTGCGCCTTCGCCCTGTCGATCGCGGGTGCTCTCGCCGGGCTACTCGGCGGGCATCTGTCCGACCTCTATGGTCGAAGGCTGATCGTAGTCGGCTCCCTCCTGGTAAGTGTTCCTCTGCTGGTGGCATCGCTTGTAGTGCCGGCCATCTTTGCCGTGCCGCTGTTTGTCCTTACCGGCGGAACCCTGCTCGCCTCGAATTCCGTCACGGTCGTACAAGGCCAGGAGCTGCTACCGGGCAACACCGGAATGGCCTCCGGCCTGACGTTGGGGCTCGCCTTCGGTCTGTCTGGTGTCATCACGCTCGCTCTGACGTCCGTGTCGGACGCCGCGGGAGTACGCACGGCGGTCTTTCTGCTCCCGTTCGTAACGGTCTTGGCGGCTGCATGTGCCTGGTTGGTACCCAACGGCAGTGCGTCGAGAAGCCGGCGCGCCCGCAAATCGGTGCCACCGCTGGGCATGACCGGCGCCGGCTAGTGCCCGAGGCGCGGTCCGATTGTGTAGCGGCGCTCCACGACTTGCTTGTCGGTGCGGAAATGTTGTGTCTCGGCTTGACCGAAGAGCAGCGAGCTCAATTCATCGGGTACTGCCGCATTCTTTCCGAGACCAACGCGAAGTTCAATCTCACGGGCGTCCGGTCGGCCGAAGGCATCATGCGTACGCTCTTTCTTGACTCTCTCTCGCTGGCCAGTGCGCTCCCGGCGGTGCTGACGAGCCCGGGCGCGCTGGCCGCGCCCCGAGTCGTCGACGTGGGTGCCGGAGCAGGCGTACCCGGACTGGCGCTGAAGATTGTGTATCCGCACTGGACGCTCGCTTTGATCGAGTCGCTCGGCAAGAAAGCGCGATTCCTCGAGATGGCCGTTAGGCACCTCCAGCTCGTCGACGTGACCGTCCTGGCGGAACGAGCCGAGGAGGTGGCGCGAAGTGAGCCCTGGCGGGATGGCGCAGACCTCTGTCTAGCCCGCGCAGTTGCTCCATTGCCCACGTTGATCGAGCTTTGTGCGCCGCTCGTGAGGGAACGCGGTTGGCTTATGCTCCCAAAGAGTGGAGATCTTGACAAAGAAGTACGGACGGCGAGCAAGGCGATGCCACTTCTGCGGGTCGAGCTGGAGCGAATCGTTCCCGTGCCCGAGGATCTCGGTCTGGGCGAGACGCGGGCCATTGTCGTCTGCCGGAAGACTGGACCAACACCGCCGGCATTTCCCCGGAGAGTGGGACTCGCCCAATCACGCCCCATCCACGCCTGACATGTCAGTATCGTCTAACGGTGGTCGTAAACGCAGGTCGCAGACGAGGGCTTTAGCCCGTTGACCGTGGGCATCGGCGGCCGTACAACGAGCTAAAGCTCTCGACTACGCCGCCCTCCGTACCTTCTGAACCAATCTGACTATTTCGCCGGTTCTCGGCCCCCGACCAGTCGCACATCTGTTACAGCTCTCCGCCTGGGTCGTCCTGGCCAGAGTGCGATGGCGAGCAGTCCCGCGATCAGAGGCAGCAGGCTCTGCCAACCGCTCAGGCCAAAGAACAGCCCGGCATCGGGAGCGATCTCATTCCTGGCGAGCGCCGGCAAAGAGTATTGGAAGATCGGATTGGTGAGCCACGAGCTGGGAAAGAGAAGCCCCCCCAGCAGCTCAGAGCAAACTGCGAAAAGGGACCACATCCCGGCTGCCAGTACCAGTGCCCAACTAATCGAAATGCGGCGTAATCGATCAAGATAGAACACGATTGGTAGCGCCAGGAAGGGAATAATCGGGACCAGATAGCGCGGACCCTCGACCTGTCCACCATTCCACCCCCAGTAGGCGCTGATGACCAGGATAAAGAGGATACTTACCGCCGTGCACAGGGCCGACTCGAGCCGGAAGCCGGCTTTCCACATCAAGACGGCGCCCGGAATGCAGAGGAGCAAGAATGGCGACATGAAGAAGAGTCCGCGATAGGACGTGAACGTCAGATCGATGAGCGCACTCAGGTGCGGATAGGTGAAACCGGCGTAGCCGGCCGCCTGAGCCGCGGACCAGCAAAAATCGTGCGAGTATCCGGTATCCAGAGGTCCTCCAAAGCAAGCGTAGTTGTATGCCAGCAGACCTGCGATGGGCACTGCTCCTGCCAGGCACACCGTGCCCAGCTCACGGTAATTGGCACGCAGAATCCAGATTGCGTACAGACCAAGCGCGATCACGATCAAGGTCACTGTGTACTCCGTGAACAGCGCGAAGCCGAGTAGGAAGCCGGCAGCGGGGGCCGCCCAGGCTCGCACAGCTCCGCGCTGCCGTAAGAAGAGCAAGGCGAACGCGACGAAGAGAAAACCGGCGGCCAGCTGATGCGAGTAAAACACGGTGGAATAGGGAAATGCTGCCGTGGCGAACGCATACAGCCCGGTCAAGATCCAACGCGCCGCCAGACTCACACCGAAGACACCAAGGAACCAGAAGAAGAACGCGACAAATAGCGCGGAAATCAGCGCGACGACGCCGACCGTGATGACATACTTGGAAAGAGCCCAGGCGCGTTCCGGGCGGACCAGCCGATTTCCCCATGGAATGTACTGCACGTTTGCCTGCAGCCCGGCACGCTGGCAGCCTCCCAGAATCCTTCCTGCCGGGGCGGGCGAGAGCTGTGTGTTCGTTCGACCCAGAGCGATTGCGACTCCCCATGCGCTGTTGCTCTCGAGGCCTCGGATCGCGTCTCCCAGCACGGGCCCACTTCGCACGAGCTTAAAAGCGCCATAGACGAGAGCCCCGAGAAGCGCGCTACCCGGAGCCTTGTCGCTGTAGTAGTGCCCGCCATACACGGCTTTGTCCCACGTGTTCCAGTGGTACCGGTCGATTTGAAGCGTCTGGTGGTCGACGATGGCATGGACCAGGTCGATGCGCGAGTCGATGTTCCAGTCTGCCCAGCGGGGCATGAAATACGCGTATGCGAGAAACGCGAGCAGAAAGACGCGAACCACATGTCCGCGCGGAGACGCGACTGCGACTCGAGCCACCCCGCTACGCTTCCTCGATGTCTACCAGCTCGTGTGCGGGTACCAGAACAGGGCGCCTCGTCCTCCGTGTTCTTATAGCAACCCAGCGTTGGACCGCCGGCGCGACGTGCATGACCAGACCGTACCCGGCTGCAGCATACACAAATCCAATCACCGCATCGATCACGTAATGCTGGCCGAGATAGGTAATGCTGAACATTATGGCTGCGATATAGATGAAGGCCAGATAGGCCGGACGCCCGAACTGCCGCCGCAAGAACAGAAAGAATAAGAGCGGGTAGGCAGCATGCTCCGAGGGAATCGCCCCGACATTGTCATAGTGCAGGTGCAGAAAGGGGAAGAAAATCGTTCCGTGATACGAGTTGAACCAGCGTCCCAGGATAGGCGTCTGCAGATTCTGAACACCCGGTAGATATACGTGCCCGCCCGTGGCCCAGACGTAGGTGCCGTGCACATGGATTAGTGGCTCTGCAGCCATCCACGGTGGCACCGCCGGATACAAGATATACGTCGCAAATCCGGCCACGGCGACCACCACAAACGCGATGGCAAATTTTCCAAACAGTTCTCGATTCGTCATCCAGAGGAGAAATCCCGCGGCCAGGGGGGCTAGGAAATGCAGCATGTACATGACAGCCGCGAAGATGTCCCAGGGCTCTAACGTGCCCCGATGGTACAGGTGAGACTGCAGCCAGGCTGACGGAACCTGTCCCGCGAACATGAGCTTATCGGCGTCGATGAGCTCTTGCAGGTGCCACGGGAAGGCAAACCTTGTTGCCAGAGGCGAGGCGAGCTGCCAGGCCAGCAATACGGCGATGAACACGCCCCAGTCGCGCAGAAACAACAGACCTTTGCCGGAGACCAGCGCAGCAACGAACAGAATGATGGCAACCCACTCAACCGTGAGCCGCATGTTGAAATAGAGAAACACCGCGGCTACGACAATGACGTACAGCGCCAGCACGAACGGCATCAACCGCCGATACGTCGCCGCAAAATTCGACACGCTACTCACTCGAAGTCAATAAGATAGGTGCCGAGGAACTCGTCGCATCGACAACTTCGCGACATTCTAACCATGGATACCCTCCCTCGCCAGGCTCTGACGCCAACGCTCGCCACCTCCTCCGCGGCGGGTCATACAAGCCATCAACGATTTTGGCGGCGACATTGTCACTTGATCGTGGTTATCGCTGTCGCGTTCGCCATTCGGCTCTGCTTCGGCCT
>Ga0207416_1002129_pt1 | contig 22831 bp, 24 predicted proteins | sample PaiPotPPM11metaG_FD_184107 | JGI IMG/M metagenome (GOLD analysis project Ga0207416, IMG submission 184107) | Iron sulfur acid spring bacterial and archeal communities from Banff, Canada, to study Microbial Dark Matter (Phase II) - Paint Pots PPM... ...
CTGCTCGACGCCGGCATTCACGCGCCCACCATGTACTGGCCGCACGTCGTGCCGGAGTGCCTCATGATCGAGCCGACGGAAACCGAGAGCCGGGATACGCTCGACGTGTTTGTCGAGGCGCTTCGCGCGCTGGTCGAACGCGCCCATACCGAGCCCGATGCCGTCAAAGCGCTGCCGCGGCGAACGCCCGTCAGGCGCGTCGACGAAGCGCAAGCCGGCAGGTTGGCGAACAAAGGCATCGGCTTGCGCTGGGAACCGGAGGGCCCGGGGACGTGAGCAGGCCGCGCCGCCCGCCTCGCATCAAGCACGAGCGGTCTGCGGGTGGTTTGGTCCTCAAGCACCGCGCCGGCGTCTACGACGGTCTGATCATCGGCCGAATGCTGCCGCGCATCTGGTCGCTGCCGAAGGGTCACGTCGAGCCGAACGAAGGCGCCGAGGACGCGGCAACACGCGAGGTATTCGAGGAGACCGGCATTGCGGCAGCCATCATCGAAAAGCTGGCGGATATCCGGTACTGGTTCTACCGCAACCGCGTCAAGCATAGCAAAGTCGTCCACTTCTATTTGATGCGCTATAAGAGCGGCGAGCCGGTGCCGCAACTCGGCGAAGTCGACGAAACCACCTGGCTGCCGCTGGACGAATTGTCCGCGGTGCTCACCCATCTCAACGAACGGCGTCTCGTGCAATTGGCGCAGACGTTCGTGCAAGAAAAATCGGCCGCAGAACTGGGGTTCAAGTCGTAATGTCGAGCGGCCGCCGCAGCGGCGCCTCGGCGGAGCGTCTCGGCATGGCATTTTCGGCGGCCGCGGTTGCCGCAGCTGCCGCGGCGCTTGTCGTTTCGGGGTGCGCGCGGCACCGCGTCGTCACGCCGCCGCCGCCAAGCCCGACGGCGACGCCGTTTGCGGTCAGTCCGCTCGACGGCATGGCGGTGCCGCCGCGCTCGATCCGACACAGAATCGACGCGGTGGTCGTCGACAACTATCCGGACGCCCGCCCGCAGAGCGGCTTGCGCGACGCCGACGTCGTGTACGAAGTCGAGGCAGAGGGCGGGATCACGCGCTATTTGGCGCTCTTTCTCGAGCGCAGCCCGAAGATCATCGGTCCGGTGCGCTCGGCGCGGCTGTACATCGTCGATCTGGCGCGGCCGTACGATCCGTACTTCGCGCACGCGGGAGAAAACGACGATGTCTGGGGACCGTTAGCCGATTTACGCTCGCAAGGATTTGCCGACATGGAGCAGATCCTCGGCGTGCCGGAGGCGTTTTGGCGCGACGACTCGCGCTACATGCCGCACAACTTGTACACGTCCATCGCACGAATGCGCGCAGCGGGGCCGCAGCATGGCTGGCCCGACAGGCCGTTCGAAGGACGACAGTTTGCGTACGCTAAAGCGCCGCCGGCCGCGGCTGATCCGCGCGATGTAACGCTGACATTTTGGAACGATTACCACGTGAGCTATCATTGGGTCGGCGGCGCCTATCGGCGGCTCGTCGAGGGCGTCGTGCAGCACGATCGCGAGGACGCAACGCCGTATCGCGTTTCCGACATCGTCGTGACGTGGATGCCGGCAGAGGTCATCGACCAGCTCGGCGATCTGCGCATGACGGTGTACGGAAAATTTCCCGCGCTGGCGATCCGCAACGGTCACACGGCGTTGGGCTATTGGGTGGGGGCCGGCCCCGACACCTTGCCGGCACTCGAAAATGGTCACGGCGAATCGATCGCCCTTGCACCGGGTCAGATCTACATCGAGATCATGCCGCAGGGCAGCAGCGTGAGCATCGGGAAGAACACGTGGACGCATTGAGCGATTTTCCAAAGAGGGGCGAGCACGGTATAGACGCAGCGGACGCGCAGTCTTCGAGGCCCGCCGACCGCAACAAACTGCTGGTCAAGCTCGACGTCTTCGACGGTCCCCTCGATTTGCTGTTGCAGCTCGTTCTCGAGCAAGATCTCGATATCAGCACGGTCAGCTTGGCGGCCGTTTGCGAGCAGTACCTCGTCTATCTGGCGCTGATGGATGCGCTGGACATCGAGATCGCGAGCGAGTATCTCGTCATCGCTGCGACCCTGCTGTTCATCAAATCCAAACGGCTGCTGCCGCCGCCGCCCGCACCGTTCGACGCCGACATGGCCGACGAAGCCTCGATCGCCGAAGAGGCGCTGCGCCAGCGGCTGCGTGCCTACCAGCACTTCAAAAATGCCGGCCGGGACCTTCGCGCGCGCCTCGACGACAACGCCGCGTACTACGCGCGCGGCCGCGCGGGCGAGGAAGGCCTCGTGCAGCGTTACCGGCTCGACGTTCAGACGATCGCGGCGGCGTTCGCGCGCGCGCTGGAAAACGCGGCAGCTCGCCCCGCGATCCTGAAGCGCGAAACCTTCTCCATGGTGGTGAAAATGAACTACGTGCTGCGCCAAGTGCGGGCCAAGACCAGCCTCATGCTTTCCGAACTTGTCGCGGGCTGCGAGAAGCTGGAAATCGTCGTGACGTTTCTTGCGGTGCTCGAATTGATCCGCGCCAGAAAGATCGTCTTCGATCAAGTCGGGCGTTTCGAAGACATCGTGCTCATGCCGGCGCCCAAGGGGGCCGTTGATCAGCTTGCCCAATCTGCGTAGCCGCGTCGAGGCCGTCTTGTTCGTCGCCGATCGGCCGGTGACGATCGACGAGCTCAGCTCGGCGGTCGGCGAAGACCTTCCCGTCGTGCGCCGTGCGCTCAAAGAGCTGGCTGAAGCGACCCGCGAGCGCGGTTTCGTGCTGCGCGAGGTGGGCGGCGGCTTTCGGCTGTCATCCCATCCCGACTGCCGCGAGGACGTCGAGCGGTATCTGCTGCCGCCGAAGCATTCGATGTCGCCGGCGGCGCTCGAGACGCTCGCGATCGTCGCGTACTTACAACCCGTCACGAAGCCAGAAATCGAGAGCCTGCGCGGCGTAAATGTCGATGGCGTCATGACCACGCTCGAGGAGCGCCGGCTGGTAAAAGAGCTCGGCCGCAAAGACGTGGTCGGACGGCCGATCATGTACGGTACCAGCCAGTTGTTTTTGGAAGCGTTCGGCTTGCGCTCGCTCGACGAATTGCCGCCGCTGCCGGAGGGGGCGCCGACTCGCGTGGCCGGGCAAGTCCTCGCGCTGCCGATCTCGGCTCGGCGGGCCGAGCAAGTCGAGCAAATCCACGAATCGATCGAGGGACATGAGGATGAAGTGCCGGCACAGGCCGATGCGAAGCTGACGCACAGCGTCGCGCAGGAGCTCGCGGAGGCGCTCGAGGGCATTCGATAGCGGCGATGCGATTCGGGGTTCACGTCGGCATTGGCGGCGGATTCGTTCGATCGATTCATGAGGCCGTCGCCGCCGGCTGCGACTGCATCCAGATCTTCGCGGGCAACCCGCGCGGCTGGCGGACGACGCCGTACGACCAAGCCGCTTGGGCGGAATTCGGGCGGCGGCGCGCCGAGCTCGGCATCGCGCCGACGGTCATTCACACATCATATTTGATCAACCTCGCCGCTGCGGATCGCTCGCTGCAAGCTAAAAGCGCCAACCTGGTCGCGCACGATTTGGACGTCGCCGCGCGATCCAACGTCGAATACGTCAACACGCATCTCGGCAGTTACGGCGCGCAAGATCGGGCGCGGGCCTTTAAGCGAGTGTGCGATACGATCGCCCGCATCGTCGCCAAGATGAAGCGCGGCCCGATGCTGCTGCTGGAAAACTCGGCCGGCGCCGGCAACTTGTGCGGCGGTACGCTTGACGAGCTCGGCCGGATCTTGCGGGCGGTCGGCAGTTCGCGCGTCGGCGTGTGTCTGGACACCGCCCACGCCTGGGCATCCGGCTACGATATCTCAGGTTCGGCGGGGGTCGCCGAGTTTTTACGGGAGATCAAACGCCACATCGGCTTCGCGCGGGTCCGCGCGCTGCACCTCAACGACACGAACGTCGCGCTCGGCGCGCGGCGCGATGCACACTGGCACGTCGGTAAAGGCAGCATCGGACCGGACGGCTTTCGTGCGTTGCTGCGCAGCCGCGAACTGAGGCACGTTGCGGTGATCTGCGAAACGCCGAAGACGCCCCAGCTCGACGCCGAAAACGTCCTGACGGCTCGGCGATTGGCGGGTGCGCAACGTCGGCGGCCGAAGTAACTTTCCGATCGGCCGGGCGGTATGTCAATGAAGAAAGCGATGAACGTGACGAGGTATTGGCCCTGGGCCGCTGCGTTCGTCGGCAGCGCGCTCGCGATCTCGTGCGCTACGCCCGCTTTTGCACGGGCTGGGGGCGGCGAGGGCTACGGGGGCGGCTTTGGCGGCGGCGGCGATTTCGGCGGCGGCGGTGGGCTGTTCAGCCTCTGGCCGCTCTTGTTCTTGGGCCACGGCAGCGGCTCGTTCATCTTCATCATCATCATTATCTACTACATCCTGCGCCAGATGCAGGCGCGCGGCGGGGCGCCGCACATCTTTACGAATTACGGCGGCTCGGCGTCATCCGGTTTCGTTCCAACCGCGGTCGGAAGCGGCGCGCCATACCCACCTCCGGCGCCGGCGCAACCGGTGTCGCTTGGGCTCGATGCAATCAAGCAACGCGATCCGAACTTCAACGAGGCGGCATTTCTGGATCGCGCGCAAACGGCGTTCTTCAAGATCCAGCAGGCGTGGACGCAGCGCAATCAAGACGTGGCGCGTGACGTCATGAGCGACGCGCTCTACGAGCGTCATAAGATGCAGACCGACCAGCAGATCGCCAATCACCAGCAGGACGTGCTGCAGAACATCGTCATCGGCCACGCGCGTATTTCGGATGTCAAACCGGCTGCGCCGTACGACGCGATCACGGTCGCCTTTTCGGCCAGCATGATCGACTATACGATCGACGACCGGTCGAAGCAAGTGATCAGCGGGCAGCGCTCGCCCACGACGTTCACCGAGTATTGGACGTTCATTCGCCGCGCGGACGCAAAGTCCAACGCGGGCAGCACGTCGCTTGCCGCTACCTGTCCGTCGTGCGGTGCGCCGCTGCGGCTCACGAACGGCCGCTGCGACTATTGCGGGGCGCCGCTGCGCACGTCGTCCAACGAATGGGTCGTGGATCAGATCGAGCAAGCCGTCTGAGGCAGCCGCGAAGAGCTTCACGCCGCCGGCCGTCTCAAGCCGGCCGCTACATTAGCGTTCGAAGATGATCCGGCTTCCCGGATAGTCGATAAACACCGCGCTGAACAGCGCGAGGATGCCGTCGCCGATGATGCCGTCGCTGCGGCTCGGGGAAAACGCCCCAGTGGGGTGGACGATGACTTGCGTCAGCAGATCGGGCACGGAATAGGGCCCGAGGTTGAGTTCGTCGAGGCTTTCGAATCGGACGGGGAATTCGCCGCCGGCGCCGCGTGCGTAGTCCTGCGCCAAATCCCCCGGACTGGTGAAATCGCCGAAGTGAGCGTCTGCGTACTCCGGGTACAACACGAGCTTGGCGTCCGACCCCGTGTCGATCTCCAGCGTCACCTTGTCGGCACGGCCGATGGTCGTGTGCAGCCTCGGCACGCGCGCCGATTCGTCGAGCGGCAGAATGGCGCCCGATCCTTTGTACGAAAAAGACGGTGCGGTGATGAGTCGTAATTCGCCGCGAGCGAACGAAATGCGGGTCACCAATTGCGCCAGAAAATCGTAGCCGAGCACCCCGTCGATGCCGCTGTGGGCGATCGGCGCCGGCAGGCTCAGCGGAACGTCGTCGAAGACGAACGGTGCGAAGCTCACGCCGCCAACAGCGAGCGAATCGGCGCGCGCAATGCTGCCGTTGAGGACGCCCGCGCCCACGACGCTCGCGCTCCCGGCGGTCGGCAGCGCGAATCGTAGAGCGGCGCTCGCGTCGATCACCGACGACGTGCTGCCGGAGTCCACGAGGAAATGGGCAGTCCGGCCGTTGACCAGGGCCGGCACGACGATGAGCCCGTTGATCGAATTGAATGACACTGCGACCTCGCTGCGGCCCGCGGGAAACTGCGGCTGACGGGAAGCCGGGATCGCAAACGCGTTTTTCGACGGCACGTCGAACTGCACCGCATCGACCGTTGTTTCGACGGCTGCGCCGTCTTTGACGTCGACGACGTCGGTCGGGACTGCCACTCGTCCGAAACGACGATACGCAGAGTAGCGAATCGTGCGACCGCCGGTGTCCGCGCCGTCCACCAAAAAGGTCCGGGCGTCAATGTGGATCGTCACCGGGGTCGAAGCGTAGGTCGACGCGATCTCGTAGGTTTGCCGCCCGGCGGTCGTTGCCGTGCCGGAAAGTTTTCCGGCGAACTGTGGTCCGTCGACGAGCGCATTGTAGCCCAACAGCCGCGAACGAAGCGAGCGGAGCCGTTGCGTGACCGTGGTCTGCACGTTGCCGTTTTGGTCCTGCGACCATGCCTTGGCGCCATCGTCGCCCTCGGCGCGCGAGCTCAGCGGCAAATTGATGGTGAGCTTGTATCTGCCGTCACGATCCGCGACAATCGCGTACGTCCCTTGATACCCATTTTGCGTGATCTTACCCGCCCATGCCGCGGTGGCAGCTTCGAAATCGCCGACCGCGCGCCGGTGGCGTTCGAGAACGTCGAAAATCGTCGGCGCCGACGGCTGCGCTGCCGAAGCGCCGGGCGGCGCTTCGGCAGCGCAGGCCCACAGCGCGAGCATGAGCGCAGTCATCGCCCCGCCAATCCTTGCAGCGTACATGAAGAAAGCTTCGCGATCCCGCCGGGTGAAAACTCTGTCAGGTTTGCCGCCGACGTGGCTCGTCGGCGATAAGGTCCGGCTGCGCACCATCGAACCGGCCGACGTGCCGACGCTGCAGCGCTGGATCAACACATCTCCGGCGCTCGCTTGGATCATGCCGCGCCTGCCGTACTCTCAAGCCACCGAGCAAGAGTTTGCCGCCCGGGCCTCGGTGGATGCGAATCGTCCGTCGTTCATCGTGCAGACCCACCAGGGCGACGATATCGGCGTCGTGGGTATCATCGTGCACGGCACGCGGGCGGAGCTCGGCATTGCGATTCATGAAGAGCGCTACTGGAACAGCGGCTACGGCGCCGACGCCGTGGCGGTCATGGTGGACGGCGCGTTTCGCGTCTATCCGCTGGCGCGCATCGAGCTTCGGGTCTACGCCGACAACGCGCGTGCGATCCGCAGCTATGAAAAAGCTGGGTTTAAACGCGAGGGTATACTACGTTCGTACGAGTGGGGCCACGGCCGGCACCGGGATGTGGTGATGATGAGCGTCCTGCACGCCGAATGGAACAAGCGCCGCTAGGGCAACTCCACGACCGAGCCTCGCACGCACCGACGGATCGCTCGCATCGGCCGATCCTTTCCGCGCGGCCCGTCCGGTGTGCTCGTGGCGGCGGGAGAAGATAGGAATCGAACCTACCAGCCCTCTTGCGAAGGCCAACTGGTTTTGAAGACCAGCAGGAGCACCAGCCCCATGCTTCTCCCGTGTGCCGCGCGAGGAGCGAAACGCTTTGCACGCCGCGCGCTGCGAGTCCTACGGACCAAATCGCGAATGAATTCGCGTCGCTGCGATGGAAATGCCGAACATGGCTGAGCGCGCTTTTCAGATCGCGCGCGCGACGATCGACGACGTCGACCGCATCTTGCCGTTGTTCGAGGCCTACCGCCGTTTCTATCAGCGGCCGCCGGACCTCGAGGCATCGCGCAGGTTCCTTCTCGAGCGCTTGGCCCGCGGTGATGCCGCTCTCTTTCTCGCCTTCGACGGCGACGATGCGATCGGCTTCGCGCAGCTCTATCCGACCTACACGTCCGTCGACGTCGGCCGGATCTGGCTGTTCAACGACCTGTACGTCGCCGAACGCGCGCGCCGGCGGGGCGTGGCACGCGCTCTGCTCGAGCGATCGATCGAGCATGCGCGCGACAGCGGCGCGGTCAGGCTGCAATTGGAAACCGGTCTCGACAATGCTTCGGCCCGCGCGCTGTACGAGTCCGGCGGCTGGGTGCGGATCACCGGCTGCTTCTACGATTTTTGGCTAACGCGTTAAATGTGGCACGAGCCGAGACCGGTCTTCTCGAAATAGCGCTGGTGGTATTCCTCGGCGCGGTAGAACGTTGACGCCGGCACGATCTCGGTGACGATCGGCCGCCGCACGTGTTCCGAAATTTGCAGCTTTCCGCGCGACGTCTCGGCGGCGGCTTGCTGTTCGGGATTGTGGTAGAAAATCGCCGAGCGGTATTGATGGCCGACGTCGGGTCCCTGGCGGTTCGGCGTGGTCGGGTCGTGCATCTTCCAGAACGCGTCGAGGAGCTGATCGTAACGAACCTTCGAGGGATCGAACGTCACTTCGACCGCCTCGGCGTGGCCGGTCCGACCGGCGCATACTTCTTCATACGACGGGTTTTGCTTCGAGCCGCCGGTGTAGCCGACGGTCGCGTCGACGACGCCGGGCAACTGTCGGAACGCGGCCTCGACGCCCCAAAAGCAACCCGCCGCAAACGTCGCTTTTTCCATATTCGTTAGGTAGCTCGTCGAGTAGAGGATTTCCCCTCGACGCGCCGTCAATCCGCACCAATGCGCGAAAACGCGGACGCCGCACCCGACGTCACGTTTGTGACATACGCCGGCCTCCCGGACCTCGATCCGGACGATCGCGTGGCCGTCGACGCGCTGCGTCGTCGTGGGCTGCGCGCCGTTGCCGCCGTATGGGATGAACCCGGCGTGCGCTGGGAGCGCGCGGGCACCTGCGTGGTCCGCTCAACCTGGGACTATCATCTGCGGCCGGACGAGTTCTTGATATGGGCCGCGCGCGTTTGCGCGCTCGCACCGCTGTGGAATTCTTTGCAACTCATCCGCTGGAATATCGACAAGACCTACCTGCGCGAACTTTTCGATCGTGGCGCGCCGGTCGTGCCGACGATTTGGATCGAGCGCGGTGACGGATCGTTCGATGTCGCGAACGCCGCGCGCAAGCGAGGCTGGTCGCGGGGCGTCGTAAAACCGGCGGTTGGACTGGCCACCTTCGGGGTTCGATCGTTCGCGTTTCCCGACGACGCAAAAGCCGCACAGGCGCATGCCGCCGCGCTTGCCTCTCACGGCCGCGTGCTGCTGCAGCCACATCTGGATTCCGTGGAAGATTACGGCGAGCGGGCGCTGATCTTCATCGATGGGAAATACTCGCACGCCGTGCGCAAGACGCATTTCCAAGCGCTGCTGCCGGCAGGCGAGGCAGGCGAGGTACCGATTGAAGCGACCCGCGGCGAAATCGAGATCGCCGAAGCGGTCGCCGCCATGCTCCCAGCGCCCGCGCTGTATGCGCGCATCGACCTGGTACGCGACGGCGCCGGGCGCAGCGTGCTGCTCGAGGTGGAGCTGATCGAACCGTCGCTGTTCTTTGCGCTGCATCCGCCGGCCGCCGAGCGCTTTGCCGACGCGGTGAGGCAGCGCTTGTAGCGGTCGTCTTTAGCCGACCGCCTTGCGACGCATCTCGAGATAGCCGCTCTGCTCGGCGATCTCCCACAGGGTCGTGACCAGCGGATGCGCGACGCCGAACACGACTGACGGATCGATCAAGCCATGCTTGAGGAAGCCGGGATCTTTCATCTTGGCGACGAGCTGAGTCCGGATGAAGTGGCCGGACTCCGCGACGGGCGGCGCCGCCAGTTCCCGGAAGATCTCCATCACGCCGTCGAGCTGGGTGGCGCGCTGCAGCTGTTCGAGGTTGCGATTGGTCGCGCGCACCTGTTCCTGCGTCAAGCGGACTTGCTTTGCCGCCATGATGACCGTTACCGCGATCACAAGGGCGGAAAGCAGCGTGCCGATCGCCGTCAGCGCGTTCCACATTTGATCCATGTCGCGAGATTATTCCGAGTCGGCGCGCGGCCCTTTGTCGCGCGCTCCGGTTCTCAGCCGGCGGATATTGCCGTCGCGGATCGTCAAGCCGATGCCGTCGAAGTATTCCATGAGCGGCAGCGCATATTTGCGCGACGTACCGAATGCGTTTCGAACATCGGCCAGCGTGGCGCCGCCGGCGCGCTTCAAAAGGTCGAACAATACAGACGTAGCCTGTTCGATCTGGCCGCGCAGATACAGGTCGTCGCCGATCCGGACGAGCGCGCCGGTAAGCTGCAGCGTCTCAAAGGCATCGGCCACGCCGGCGACGTCTGAAGCGGCGACGGCGGAAGCGCTCTCGTCGAACGAGCGCGGCACGAGCGGCTGTGCTGCATTGTCGCGCAGCAGCGCAGTCAAAAAGCTGCGCTGCTGCGGCGCGAGCGCCGGCTTGAAGTCGGGCAGGCGCCAATAAGGCCCAAGCCGCGCTACCCGGCCGTCATCCTGCCACGCGAGGAGCAGCCGTCCGGTCAATGCGGCATCGACGTCAAGCGCCCGGGCGAGTTCCGCGGCGGTGCAGCCGGCGCGCCAGGGCTGTGACTCGTGGCGTTCGCGCAACGTTCCGCGAACGGTCGAAAACGCGTCATCGAACCACCGCCGAGCCAAGTATTCGGCCGGCTTTGTGAGCGCGACGGCGGCGCCGGATGCAAGCAGGGCCGAGATTTCGGCTTGAGCCACGCCAACCGTAACGTTTGCCGTCGCCGCCAACTTTGCAGTGCTTTGCGGATCGAGACCGGCGCCTTCGAGCGCGGCAAGCAGCGCGGCGGTCCGGCCGTCGGCCGACCGCGCCGCCAGCTCCGCCCGACCTACGGTCGGGCCGTCATCGACCTTCGGGCGAACTGCTGCAGACCGGCGGCCGTGCGCCGAGGCGATCGATCCGCCGCCGAGCAGAGCCTTCGGACTCATGCCGCGCACGACGAAGCGGCTACCGGGATAAAATACGACCGGCCGCGACAGCGCGAGCCGGGCCCGCACCGCTCCAACGTCCCGCGGCGCTCGCTCGAAAATCAGCAATCCTGGAATCTCGGCGGAACCGATGTGCGCCCGAACGTGGCTGCGCCGGCGCAGCGCCGGCAGCGCGCCCGAGAGCGGCAGAAAATCGACGATCAGGTCCGCCGCCGGCACGAACTCGCGCGGCGCGGCGAGCGTTTCGCCGCGGCCTATCGCGTCGACGGCGACGCCGGGCAGATTCACCGCCACCCGCGATCCGCCGGAAGCCGAGTCCACATTTTGACCGAATACCTGCAGGCTGCGGACTCGGACGCCGATGCCAGACGGCTGAAGCGCCAGCGCGTCGCCGGTGCGGATCGTGCCCTGCATGAGCGTGCCGGTGACGATCGTACCACGCCCGGCCAGCGCGAAGACGCGATCGACGGGCAAGAATGCCGGCGCGTCCGCAGGGCGCGGCGGCAGCTGGGCGAGCGCTGCGCGGATCGCGCTTTTCAGTTCGGCGATGCCCGCGCCGGTCGTCGACGACACGGCCAGCAGCGGAGCGCCGGCAGCGAGGGTTCCGCGGCACGCCTCGCGCGCTTCGCCGGCGGCGAGTGACAGGCCGGTTGCATCGACCAGGTCCGCTTTCGTCAGCACGACGATGGCGCGCCGGACGTTCAGAAAATCCAAAATGCGCAGATGCTCGTAGGTCTGCGGCTTGGGCCCTTCGGTCGCAGCTACGACCAGCAGCAGCAGCTCCATCCCTGCGGCGCCGGCGAGCATGTTGTGCAGGAAGCGCTCGTGGCCGGGGACATCAACGATGCCGGCGGCGACCGTGCCGTCGAAGCGCAGCGGAGCGAAACCCAGATCTAAGGTCATGCCGCGCTCGCGTTCTTCGAGCCAGCGGTCGGGGTTGTGACCCGTCAGCGCGATGACGAGCGCGCTCTTTCCGTGATCGACGTGGCCGGCCGTCCCGATGATGTGCACGTTTGCTCTGCGGTCGTCGAACGACGACTAGTCCGGCTGCGGCGAGCTAGAGTGAGGCGAGCGCATCCAGCAGCGCCGCATCCTCCTCGGAGCGGACGGTGCGCAGGTCGACGAGCAGCGCGTCGCCTTCGATTCGTCCGATCACCGGCGGGCGGCGGGAGCGCAGCGCTTCCGCGAGCACCGGCGCGGATCGTCCGCTTGCACGGATGGCGATGCCGGCGGAAGGGATCTCCTGGAGCGGCAGCGTGCCGCCGCCGGTCGCCGCGCGCATGCGCGCCGGTTCAATCGCAACGCCGCTTGCAGTCGGGCTCGCCAACCTAGCGGCGATCGCGCGCGCGCGCACCAGCAAATCCTCGGGCGTGGCTTTGAGCATCGCGAACAGCGGTATGCGGGTCAGGCGTTCCGGTTCGCAATAGTCGGCAAGCGTTGCGGATAGCGCAGCGATGGTCAGCTTGTCGACGCGCAACGCGCGCAACAGGGGGTTGCGTTTGAGGCGGTCGATGCACTCGGCCCGGCCGGCGATGACGCCGCACTGCGGACCGCCCAGCAGCTTGTCGCCGGAAACGGCGACGAGATCGAACCCCGCGGCGATCTCGTCGGCGAGCGTCGGCTCGCGAACCAGGCCGAAGCGCGTGAGGTCGACGAGCGCACCCGAGCCCAAATCTTCAAACGACAGCACGGCCAGTTCGCGCGCCAATGCTGCCAGCGCGTGCGAGTCGACCTCGGCGGTGAAGCCTGCCACGCGGTAGTTGCTCGGATGGGTGCGCATGAACAGCGCCGTGGCCGGCGTCCACGCGTTGCGATAATCGCCGGCATAGGTCTTGTTCGTCGTGCCGACCTCGACCAGCGCCGCGCCGCTCTTTTCGAGCACCTCGGGCAGCCGGAAACCGCCGCCGATCTCGATCAGCTCGCCGCGACTCACCACCACTTCACGGCCGCGCGCGAACGTATCGAGGACCAAAAGCACCGCTGCCGCGCAGTTGTTGACGACGAGCGCCGCCTCGGCGCCGGACAAGTCCCGAATTTGTGCGACGAGGCGGTCGTGGCGGTCGCCGCGCGCGCCGCCGACAAGATCGTATTCGAGATTCGTGTAGCCCGCGCCGAGCCGAGCGACGGCCGCCAGCGCGGCGGTCGAAAGCGGGGCGCGGCCGAAATTGGTGTGGAGCAGCACGCCGGTTCCGTTGATGACCGGCAGCAGCCCGTGTGCCTCGGCGCTCGCGAGCTGAAGTGAAACGCGGTCGCGAAGCGCGTCGAAGGTCGGCACGTCGGCCGACGAACTGCGGCAGTCATCGAGCACCGACTGGACGATCGACTTCACCGTCGATGGGCCGAGCGCGCAGTGGTATGAGGCGATCGACGGATCGGTTGTGAAGCGGTGAACCGGCGGGATAGAGCGCTTTGCGGGTGATGCCATGAACGGTGGCCTGAAGGCGACCGCCGCAGGGCGAGCGCCTCAGCTGTCGTGCTATGCCGCCGGCGCGAGATGCTTTTCGATCATCGCCACGAGGTGACGTTCCGGCACGTAGCCGACGATGCGATCCACGGGTTCGCCCGCTTTGAACAAGATCAGGCAGGGGATTCCCGACACGTCGTATTTCGCCGACAGGCTCGGCTCGTCGTCGGTATTCAGCTTCGCGACCTTCAGCCGGCCGGCGTAGGCGGCAGCCACCTTGTCGACGATCGGCGCGATCATCTTGCACGGCCCGCACCACGGCGCCCAGAAGTCCACCAACACGGGATCCTTCGCGTGCGCGATTTCGGTTTCGAAGTTGTTCGAGGTGACGTTCAAAAGTTCGGACAAAGTCGAGTTCTCCTGCGGACGATGGCGGCGAGACAAAAATGCTTCGCTATCGAGCGGTCAAATCTTTTCGGCCTCCTCCGCCCGCTGCCCGACATTTGCGACCGCGATCACCGCGTCGCCGTCGTCCAGCTTCATGACCTTCACGCCTTGCGCAGCGCGGCCGGTTTCGCGGATTTGAAAGACCTTGGTACGGATGACGATACCGTGCGCGGAGATCAGCATGACCTCATCGTCCGGTTTCACGACGAACTGCTCGATGATCTCCCCGTTTTTCGGCGTCTTGTTGAACGTCTTGATGCCTTTGCCGCCGCGGTTGGTCTTGCGGTAGCGGTCGATCGCCGTGCGCTTGCCGAAACCTCTGCTCGTGATGACGAGCACTTCGCGCCGCTCTTTTCCAACCACGTCGAGGGCCTGCACCGCTTCCCGGCCGGCGAGCCGGACCGCACGCACGCCGCGGCTCGCGCGGCCCATCGGCCGCACCGTCTTTTCGTCGAATCTGATTGCGTAGCCGCCGGTGGTCGCGAGCAGCAGCTCGGCCCGGCCGTTGGTGAGCACGACGTGCAACAGCTCGTCCTGCGGCATCAAGTTGATGGCGATGAGCCCCGAGCGGCGAACATTGCCGAACTCGGACAGCGCGGTCTTTTTGATGAAGCCGCGCTTGGTGATCATGACCAAGTATTCTTCGGTCTTCAGCTTGCGGATCGGCAGCACCGCGGAGATCGTTTCACCCGGCGGCAGCGTGAGCAGGTTCACGAGTGCAGTGCCGCGCGCCTGACGCGACGCATCCGGGATCTCGTGAGCGCGCAGACGATAGACGCGGCCGCGGTTGCTGAAGAAGAGCACGTGCTGGTGCGTGGTCGCCTTGAACATGTGGCGGACGACGTCTTCCTTCTTGAGCCCCAGCCCGGTCACGCCGCGGCCGCCTCGGTTCTGTGCCCGAAACGTGTCGACGTTCTGACGCTTGATGTAGCCGCCCGAGGTCACCGTCACGACGACGTCGGTGTCGGGGATCAGATCCTCGATCGCAAACTCGCCTTCGGCTTCGACGATCTCGGTGCGCCGCTTGTCGCCGAACTTTTTCTTGAGCGCGCCGACCTCGCTTTTGACGATGCCGTAGATGCGCCGCTGGCTGCGCAGGATGTCTTCCAGCTCGGCGATCGTTTTGAGCAGCGCGACGTACTCGTCTTCGATCTTTTTGCGCTCGAGCGCGACGAGCCGCTGCAGGCGTAAATCCAAAATCGCGTTGGCCTGGATTTCCGTCAGTTCGAATTTCTTCATCAGGCCGGTGCGCGCTTCGTCGGTCGTTTGCGACGCGCGGATCAGCTTGATGATCGCGTCGATGTGGTCGAGCGCGATGCGATAGCCTTCCAGGACGTGCGCCCGTTCCTTGGCCTTGCGCAGCTCGTACTGACAGCGGCGCGTCACGACGACACGGCGGTGCTCGACGTATTCGTTCAGCAGCTGGCGCAAGCTCAGCGTGCGCGGCTGGCCGTCCACCAGCGCGACGTTGTTCACGCCGAACGTGGTCTGCAGCGGCGTATGTTTGTACAATTGGTTCAAGATGAGCTGCGCCTGAGCGTCGCGCTTCAGCTCGATAACGATGCGCATGCCCTTGCGGTCGCTCTCGTCGCGCAGGTCAGCGATGCCGTTGGTCTTTTTGGTGGCGACGAGCTCGGCGATAGACTCGAGCAGCCGCGACTTGTTCACTTGAAACGGAATCTCGGTGACGATGATCGCCTGCCGCCCGCCGCGCAGCTCTTCGAATTCGTGCCGCGCGCGCAGCGTGATGGATCCGCGGCCCGTCAAGTAGCTTTGGCGGATGCCGTCGCGCCCCAGGATCAGCGCGCCGGTGGGAAAGTCCGGACCGGTCACGACCTTGAGCAGTTCTTCTTCTTTGATGTCGCGGTCATCGATCAGGGCAGCCAGCGCATCGCACACTTCGATGAGATTATGCGGCGGGATGTTGGTGGCCATGCCCACGGCGATGCCGGAGGAGCCGTTGACGAGCAGGTTCGGCAGGCGCGCGGGCAAGAGCGACGGTTCTTGCGTCGAGGCGTCGTAATTGGGAACGAAATCGACCGTTTCTTTGTCGATGTCCGCCAGCATCTCCAGCGCCAGCGGCGCCAAGCGCGATTCGGTGTAGCGCATAGCCGCCGGCGGGTCGCCGTCGACCGAGCCGAAGTTGCCGTGACCGTCGATGAGCGGATAGCGCAGGCTGAACGGCTGCGCCATGCGCACGAGCGCGTCGTAGACCGACACGTCGCCGTGCGGGTGATAGTTCTTCAGCACTTCGCCGACCGTGCCGGCGCATTTGCGATGCGGTTTGTCGGGGCTCAGGCCGAGCTGCGACATCGCATACAGGATCCGGCGGTGCACCGGCTTGAGGCCGTCGCGGACGTCGGGCAGCGCGCGCGCCACGATGACGCTCATCGCATAGTCGAGGTACGAGCGCTTCATTTCGTCCTCGACGTTCACCGCAAGCAGGCGCTGCGAGGGAGCGGTGTGACGGAACTCCTCGAAACTTATCGCCTGCGGCTTTGATTTTTTGCCGTCTTTGGATTCGCCGTCTTTGGATGGGCTCACAAAATGAAATCCGCCCTATGGAGCAACGCCATAACACGACGAGCTTCGTTTTTGCGCCATTTGCCTCCCGCTTTCCGTGCCGGCAGGAAGCCGCTTGAAGTCGCGGTAAGCGCGCTCAAGCGATGCATCTGCGCACGAATTCGGCGTCGCTCGAACTGCCGGACGCCGAAGCCACGAAACGGCTCGGCGCCGCCGTCGCCCGCATCTGCCCGCCCGGCGTCGCGGTGCTGTTGCGCGGCCCGCTCGGCGCCGGCAAGACGACGTTCGTCGACGGATTCGCCGCCGCGCTCGGTGCCGGTCGTGCGAGCAGCCCGACCTTCGTCGTCGCGCACCGCTACGTCGGCGGGTCCGTTGCGCTCTGGCATCTCGATTTTTATCGGCTGGACGCTCGCGAGATCGATGACCTGGATGTGAACGAGTATCTCGCGGCGGACGAAATCACGCTGGTCGAGTGGCCGGAGCGCGCACGTTTCGCATGGCCCAAGGACCGCATCGAAATCGACTTCTGCGCGGCGGAGCGAGGACGCCGCGCAGAGCTGCGGGCTTACGGCGCCGCGCGTGGCGCAGTAGACGCCGCAGCGGGCGCCCGGCGGTGACGGCGCACGACGTCCTGCTCGCGATCAGCACGTCGGCAAGCCCGGAAGTGGCGCTGGCGGAGAACGAGCGCGCGATCGCAATCGCCGCACCCGGCCAGGCGCTGGAATCGCTACTGCCGACGATCGTGCGCGCGCTCGATGAATTCGGCGCCGCGCTGGACGACGTGCGACGCATCGCGGTGTGCACCGGACCCGGTTCGTTCACCGGCTTGCGCATCGGGGTAGCTTTCGCCAAAACGCTCGCGCAATCGAGTCTGCGCCGCATCGTCGGCGTCTCGGCATTCGACGTCGCGCAAGCCGGCGGGCCGCGCGAGACGTTTCCCAACGCGGCGATCGTCATGGGCAAGCGCGACTTTTATTACGCGCGCATCGTTCCAAGCCCGGAGGCCGAGCCGCAGTTCGCCAATGGCAACGCCGCTGAAATCAGCGCGGCGCTCGAGCGCTGCGGCGTTCGACCTGTTGAGTTCGCGCGGCGGCTGTTTGCAGGTGCGCCGGGCGAGCGCGCGCTGCGCGTGGCGAGTATCGGGCGGCAGCGCTTTGCGTCAGGTACGGCGGGCGACTGGCGCGACGTCGTCATCGACTACGGCCAGCGGCCGAACGCGGTCGTCAATTGGGAGAAGCGGCAAAATCGGCGAGGGGGGGCGCCCGCGAACGCCGCGAAACCCTCCCGCCAATGAAGGCTCTGCCTCGCACGCTCGCCATCTCGCCGATGCGCGTGGCGGACGTTCCGGAAGTGCTGCACGTGGAAGAGCTGTGCTTTGCAACACCTTGGCCGCGCAACGCGTTCCACAACGAGCTGGCGGAAAACAAGCTCGCGCATTACTTCGTGGGAAGGTGCGGCGACGCGATCGTCGCGTACGGCGGATTGTGGGTCATTTTGGAAGACGCCCACATCACGACGGTTGCCGTACATCCGGGCTTTCAGCGGCAGCGCTACGGCGAGCGCTTGGTCATCCGGCTGTTGGATGAAGCCATCGAGCGCGGCGCGTGCTGGATAACGCTTGAGGTCCGCGAATCGAACGTCGCCGCCCAAAACCTGTATAAGAAGTACGGCTTCACGGTCGTCAACACGCGCCGCGGGTACTACTCCGACAACAACGAGAACGCACTCGTCATGTGGGCGGGGAATCTCAAGGGCGCCGTCTATCAGTCGCGGCTCGATGCGCTGAAAGCGAGTCTGGACTGAGTCTCGGCCTTCGCCAGGAAGCAGAAGCAGGTGCGGGAATCGCCCGCAGCGGCTTGGAGTTCGTCCGGCTCTGCGCCGCCGTTCGAACGCGCCTGCCGCAAGGGCGGTTTCGTCACGTCCTCGGCGTCGCGCGCACCGCCGAGCGGTTGGCTGCCGTCCACGGTGCGTCGGCGGCTGCGGCGCGCGTCGCGGGAATCCTGCACGATGTCGCCCGCCACTTTTCTGCGGCCGAGCTTTTGTCGTACGCGCGCGATCGCGCACTGCCGGTCTCAGCACTGGAACGAGCTGCGCCCGTGCTGCTCCACGCGCGCGTCGGCGCGGACATCGCGCAGCGCGAATTCGGCATCCGTCATCCGCAGGTATTGAGCGCCATCGCCTGCCACACCGTTGCGCGGCGTGCGATGTCGGTGCTGGACAAGTGCGTATTTCTTGCCGATAGCATCGAGCCGTCGCGTACCTTTCCCGACCGATTGCCGCTGTGCGAGCTCGCGCTGCGCGATCTGGATCGCGCGTTTCTCGAATGCGTCGCGAGATCGATCCGCTTCTTAGTGGAAAAGCGCGTGCCGATCGCCGGCGAAACGATCGAGGTCTACAACGAAATGGTGCAACGCTATGCGCAAAGCTCCTAAACGGTCGAAGCCGGCGGCGCATGCGTCCGCGCCGAAAGCCACGCCGCGGCGGCCGGGCGCGCCGCGCCGCCTGCCGCGGCCGAACGCCGCATCGATCGCGCGCAACGGCATCGCGTCGCTGCGCGAACCAGTCAAAGGACTCAACGACGAGCAGGCGCTGGACCTCGCGCGTCGCTGCCGCGCGGCCGCGGACGCGAAAAAAGCGGACGACGTCGTGATGCTCGACATCCGGCGGCGCGCGAACTTCGCCGATTATTTCGTCATTGCGACCGGCCGATCGGTCTTGCAGGCGCGCGCGATCGCCGACGCCATCGTCGAGGCGACGGAAAATGAATACGGCTCGCCCGTCCGCACGGAAGGCTACAACGAGGGCGGCTGGATCTTGGTCGACTACGGCGCCGTCATCGCGCACGTATTCACCCCGCAAGCGCGAGAATTCTACGACCTCGAGCGCCTGTGGGGCAAGCCCGATCGCGCCAAAAAAAGGCAAGCCGAATAGTGCGCATCACCAAAAAGCAGCGCCGCAGGATCGGCAGGGTCTTCATCATCGCGTTTTTGATTCTGTTCGTCCTCTCGATCACTACCGGCTTGGTGCTGTTGTCGCGAGCGCAGTCGCAGGCTCCCGCGCCGCTGACAACGAGTACGCCGTAATGAGGCGTGAGGCAACGCTGGGCGCAGCCGCCGCGGCGCTGCTGACTGCCGCCGCCGTTTTTTCGACGCCGCCGCCAACGCCCAGGCACAACGTCACGGATGTATACTTTGGGACCCGCGTCGTCGATCCGTATCGCTGGCTCGAGGCCGGCACCGCGCCGGCGGTGCGCGCCTGGTCAGCCGCGCAAAACGCATACGCTCGCGCGGCGCTCGACCGCTTGCCCGGCCGAGCCGCGCTGCGCGCCGAACTGAGCAAGTATCTCGCCATCGAGCAGATCACCACCCCCGTGCCGGCCGGCGAGAACGTCTTTTTCACGCGGCGCCGCGCGGGCGAAAACCAGCCGGTGCTCATGGTGCGGGCCGCATCGGGCGGGGCCGAGCGCGTGCTCTTTGATCCGAACGCTGCGTCGGCGCTCGGACTCGTTGCGCTGGATTGGTGGTACCCGAGCTGGGACGGAAAGCTCGTGGCGTTCGGCACGTCGGCCAACGGCGACGAGCAAAGTACGCTCCAGGTGATTGAGGCGCGCACCGGCCGCCGCTTGTCCGAGCGCATTTCGCGCACGCGCGACGCATCGGTCGGCTGGCTGCCGGACGATTCGGGTTTTTACTATACGCGTTTCGGCGCGTCCGCAACGCAAACCAATGTCGACCGGCGCGTCTACCTGCATCTGATCGGCACGAACCCGGATGGCACCCGCGATCCGATGGTGTTCGGCGCCGGGCTGCCGCAGGCGAATTGGCCCGACGTCGCGATCTCACGCGACGGGCGCTGGCTCTTATTCTACGTCGAGACGAGCTTCAGCTCAAACGACCTGTTCGTGCGCGATCGTCTGCACCCCGGCGCGCCTCAGATCGTCGTCAACCATGGCGGGAAGAGCAGCTGGGCGGGCGAGGTTGTCGGCGACAAAATTTACCTCTTCACCAACGACGGCGCGCCGCGCAACCGGATACTTGCGGCGAACCTCATTTCGCCGGCCCGCGGCGGGTGGCGGACGGTCATTCCACAAAGCAGCGGCGTCCTGCAAGGCGCGTCGTATGCCGGTGGCTATCTGATTGCAAACTATCTCCATAACGCGACCGGCAGCCTGCGGATATTCGAGCGCAGCGGCAAGCTCGTGCGTGAGGTCCCGCTGCCGGGCATCGGCGCCATCGCAGGCGTCGGCAGCCAAGAGACCTCAGCCGTGTTTTACTACGGTTTTCAATCGTACAACACGCCGCTCGTCATCAACCGATACGACGCCGCGTCGGGCCGGGCGGCCGTTTGGGACCGCATGCACGTGCCGTTCGATCCGGCGCGTTATAGCGTGCGCCAGGTTTGGTACCGCTCGAAGGACGGCACGCCGATCTCGATGTTTCTGATGTATCGCAAGGGCCTCGCGCTCGACGGCCGCGCGCCCACCTACCTGACCGGCTACGGCGGCTTCGACCTGTCGATCACGCCGTACTTTTCCTACACCGCGTTGATGTGGGCCGAGCGCGGCGGCGTGTTCGCCGAGCCGAACTTGCGGGGCGGCGGTGAATACGGCGAAGCGTGGCACCGTGCCGGCATGCTCGGCAATAAGCAGAACGTTTTCGACGACTTCGCGTGGGCGGCCAAGTGGCTGATCGCCAACAACTATACGTCTAGAGCGCAGCTGGCGATCAGCGGCGGCAGCAACGGCGGGCTGTTGGTGGCGGCCGCCGAGGTGCAGCATCCGGATTTGTTCCGCGCGGTCGAATGCGACGTGCCGCTGACCGACATGCTGCGCTACCAACGTTTTTTGATTGCGCGCATTTGGGTGCCCGAATACGGTTCGAGCGCGGCTCGCACGCAGTTCGCGTACCTCTTGAAATACTCGCCGTATCAAAACGTCCGGCCGGGTCTGAGCTATCCGGCAACGCTGATCACCACGGCCGAAGACGACAGCCGAGTCGATCCGATGAACGCACGCAAGTTCGCCGCACGCTTGCAGGCGGCCAACGCCGGTCCAAATCCCATCCTGCTACGCATCGAGCCGAAGGCCGGGCACGGGGCGGGGACCCCGGTAGGCAAGGTGATCAGCGAACGCGTTGACGCGCTCGCGTTTCTGTTCGCGGAATTGGGCGTCAAGCCGTGACGCCGCGCGGCGCCTATTTCAGCAGTTCCTCGGCGATGATCATGCGCTGAATCTCGTTCGTGCCTTCGTAAATCGCCAGGATGCGCGCGTCGCGATACGCGCGCTCGATGCCGGTCTCGGTGAGAAAACCCATGCCGCCGTGGATTTGCAGCACGCGGTCGACGACATGAATCGCCATGTCGGAGCAATAGCGCTTCACCATGGCGGCTTCGAGCGAGAATCGATCGCCGCGGTCGGCCTTCCACGCGCCGTGATACACCATGTTGCGGGCAGCATAGATCTCGGTTGCGATGTCGGCGATCATGAACTGCACCGCTTGCTGAGCGGCGATCGGTTTTCCGAACTGGATGCGTTCTTTGGCGTGCGCGATGGCTTTTTCGAGGCCGAATTGCGCGGCGCCGACGCAGCCCGCGCCCAGGCTCAGGCGGCCCATGTCGAGTGTTTTCATCGCGGTGATGAAGCCGCGCCCGACGTCGCCGATGACGTGATCGGCCGCAACTCGCGCGTCTTGAAAGATCAGCTCGCAGATGTGGCTGCCGCGCAGGCCCATCTTTGCGTCGTTGGGGCCGCGCGTGACGCCTTTTCCGTGCAGGTCAACCCAAAACGCGGTGATGCCGCCTTTGGCTCCGAGCCTGCGATCGGTCAGCGCAAACACGGCGGCGAAATCCGCGCGATCCGCGCTGGTGATGAAATGCTTCACGCCGTTGAGCACGAAGCCGTCGCCGTCTTTGGTCGCTGCGGTTTGGATGTTGGCGGCGTCCGAACCCGCGTTGGGCTCGGAGAGCGCAAAACACGCCGTGAGCTCGCCGGCGCAGAGTTTGGGCATATACGCGTCTTTGAGCGGGCGAGCGCCGTCCAAGTGCAGCGCCATCGCGCCGATGCTGCAATGCGCGCCGAGCAGGTTTGAAAACGCCGCGCTCGCGCGCCCCAGCTCCTCCAACGCGACGCAGTAGCCGAGCTCGCCCACGCCGGCGCCGCCGTATTCTTCCGGGAAGGGCAGGCCGAACAAGCCCATCGCCTTCATCTTGTCGATGACGGAGCTCGGGATCTCGTCGCTTTGCTCGACCTCGTCTTGAACCGGCCAGAGTTCTTTCTCGACGAATTCCCGGATGGAACTTTTGAGGAGCTTCAGATCTTCGGGAAGCTCGAAATTGAGACCCTGAGCTCCCTTTGCGGCGATCGCCATGGTGTCCACGCATCCGTGAGAAGCGGCGCAGGAGGGGGTTTGGTTTGGTATTGAGAGTAAGTTTGCTTCAGACGCGCGCGGACCTTGTAGTGCCAATGGCGGATTCGCATGTTCGATAGGATTCGTTCTTCGCGACCGTGGCGGCCGACGAAGCCGTGGCCCCAATGGCAAGCGGAGCGCAACGCGCGGTTGCGACGGTTCGTCAACACGGAGCTGTATCCGTACAGTCCGTTCTATCGTCGCCTGTTCGATCGTCAGCGCATCGATCCGCGCTCGATCCGCACAATCGACGATCTGCGGCGCATTCCGTTCACCACCAAGCGCGACATCGCACCG
>Ga0207416_1002131_pt1 | contig 22801 bp, 21 predicted proteins | sample PaiPotPPM11metaG_FD_184107 | JGI IMG/M metagenome (GOLD analysis project Ga0207416, IMG submission 184107) | Iron sulfur acid spring bacterial and archeal communities from Banff, Canada, to study Microbial Dark Matter (Phase II) - Paint Pots PPM... ...
CGGGGGACAACGTGACGGTGGACGCGGCGTTGATCACGCCGATCGCGCTGGAGGAAGGGCAGCGGTTCGCGGTCCGGGAGGGCGGCCGGACGGTCGGGGCCGGGGTCGTCGCCAAGATCATCGAGTAGCGTCCCAGATACGGTAGGTATTAGTGGTATTAGATGATAGAAAGTGGAGGGAGATAGGCCATGCCGCGTGATATCGTGACTCTGGCGTGCACCGATTGCAAGCGCCGGAACTACACGACGACGAAGAACAAGAAGAACACGCCGGACCGTGTCGAGCACACGAAGTACTGCCGGTGGTGCCGGAAGCACACTGTACACCGCGAGACTCGCTAGCGTATACTCGTTTCGCACGCGCAGGGGCGTAGCTCAGTCCGGGTAGAGCGCTGGTCTCCAAAACCAGTGGTCGGGGGTTCAAATCCCTCCGCCCCTGCCAGATATATCCAGCGATGCTTCTCCCCAATCGGCGGTGAAGAAGTTGCCTGCGAAGAGCGGCGCGACGCTCGGGAAGGAGTAAGGGATGAGCGGCGTACGGGTATTGGTTGGTACACGCAAGGGCGCGTTCGTCTTGACGTCGGACGGAAAGCGCGCGCGGTGGGACATCAGCGGCCCCCACTTCGCCGGCTGGGAGATCTACCACCTCAAGGGATCACCCGCTGACCCGAATCGGCTGTATGCGTCGCAGACCTCCGGCTGGTTCGGGCAGCAGATCCAGCGCTCCAACGACGGCGGCAAGACGTGGGAGCCGGTGGGGAACCAGTTCGAGTACGACGGCGCCACCGGCACTCACCAGTGGTACGACGGCACGCAGCACCCCTGGAAGTTCGCGCGAGTCTGGCATCTCGAACCATCGCTCGGCGATCCGGACACCATCTACGCCGGGGTCGAAGACGCCGCCTTGTTTCGCTCGATCGACGGCGGCCAGACCTGGCAGGAGCTCCCCGGACTGCGCCGTCACGTCTCAGGGCCCTCCTGGATGCCGGGCGCCGGCGGGATGTGTCTGCACACGATCCTTCTGGATCCGAGCCATCCCGACCGGATCTTCATCGCCATCTCGGCGGCGGGCGTGTTCCGGACCGACGACGCCGGCAAGACGTGGCGGCCGGTGAACCGCGGCCTGAGGTCCGAACAGATCCCCGACCCGACCGCTGAGGTCGGCCACTGCGTCCACCGCATCGCGATGCACCGGTCGCGTCCGGGCGTGCTGTTCATGCAGAAGCACTGGGACGTCATGCGCAGCGACGACGCCGCCGAGTCGTGGCAAGAGGTCAGCGGGAATTTGCCGACCGACTTCGGGTTCCCGATCGACGTGCACGCGCACGAGCCGGGCACCATCTACGTCGTCCCGATCAAGAGCGACTCGGAGCACTATCCCCCCGAGGGAAAGCTGCGCGTGTACCGCAGCCGGACGGGCGGAAACGAGTGGGAGGCGCTCACGAAGGGTCTGCCGCAAAGCGACTGCTACGTCAACGTGCTGCGCGATGCGATGGCCGTCGACTCGCTCGATTCGTGCGGCGTATACTTCGGCACCACCGGCGGGCAGGTATACGCAACGGCCGACGCCGGAGACAGCTGGGCGCCCATTGTCCGGGATCTTCCTGCCGTGCTGTCCGTCGAAGTCCAGACGCTGCCATGATCCGGGTCGTGCTTCCGGCACATCTGCGGACGCTCGCGCGTGTCAACGGCGAGGTGAAGCTCGACGTCGAGGGTCAGGCTACGCAGCGCTCGGTCCTCGACGCCCTCGAGGCCCGCTATCCGATGCTGCGCGGGACGATCCGCGACCACGTCACGCAGCAGCGCCGGGCGCTCGTGAGGTTCTTCGCCTGCCAGCAGGATCTGTCCCACGAACCGCCGGATACCCCGCTCCCCGATGCGGTCGCGACTGGCGCAGAGCCTTTTCTGGTCGTGGGAGCTATCGCAGGCGGCTAGGGCCAAGGTGATCACGTACATTCGGGAACAGGCGGGGAAGCACTTCGACCCGTGTGTCGTCGAAGCGTTCCTGCACCTGGAGGAGCCGCACCAGGCGGCGGGAGACGGCATGACTTGAGGTGTGGCCATGTCGAGCCTACTCAGCGTCACAGGCTGGTGCGCTGCCACCGGAATCCGCCGGCCGTGCGCCGGATCTGTCCCCATCCCGGAAAGGGTTCGTGTGAGGTAACGAGGCTGGCGCCGGTTTCAGCCGTCTCGGCGAAGAGGGCGGTCCGGGATGTCTGGAGGCTCGCGAGATCACGGCCGGGGGGCGCCCACTCGGGATGTGCGATTTCGCAGGCATGGTGGAACAGGTCCCCCAGATAGTAGAAGCGCGCTCCAGCCGATTGAACGCGGATAATCATGTGGCCGGGCGTCTCTCCGGGTGACGCCATCATCGTCACGCCCGGCGCGACCTGATGCGCGGCGCCGACCAGATCGAGCAGCCCCAGGTGCTGGATCGCGCCGAGGCGCACGGCCACATCCGAGACCGGATCCTCGCGTTTGGGATTGCGGTCCCATTCCGTCCGGCTGAGGATGTGGCGCGCGTGTGGAAATCTGGCGCGCTGCCGGCCGTCCTGCTCGGCCGTGACGCCCGCAAAGTGGTCGGCGTGCGTGTGCGTGATGAGCACGTGCGTCACGTCGCCGGGTGCGACGCCGAGGCGGGCGAGCGCGGTGTCGAGCCCGGCGGTCCGGACGAGGGCGGGAAGGTTGGGCGAGTACGCTGCAAAACGCTGCTGCCAGGCTGAGCGCGGGCCGTCGAAGCCGGGATCGATCACGATCGAAGCGCCTCCGAGGCGCAGGTACGCGATGTTAAACCCGATCGGGATCCGGCCTTCGGCGTCGGCCTCCGGCATCGCCCGGCGCCACTCGGTCTCGGGTGCGGAAAGCTTGGGCGCCCACAGGCACGACCCCTCGGAGATCACGGTGACGTCGGCCGCGCCGATGCGGCGTGACGACACGTAGGCGGGAGGCGGTTGATCGGTCATCCGTCGGTCACCCCTGATCCTCGCGGCCCTCGCTCACCGCCGCCCGGGTGTTGTAGGCGGGATCGATGCTACTTATACTCAAGTATACATGGAGCACACGTACGATGCCGTGGTGATCGGCGGGGGCGGGGCCGGGCTCTACGCGGCGCTGGAGCTCGCGCGGGCCGAGGGTGTGCGGACGGCCGTGCTGAGCAAGCTGCATCCTGTCCGGTCACACACGGGCGCTGCGCAGGGCGGGATCGGTGTCGCCCTGGGCCACGCGGAAGAGGACTACCCCGAATGGCACATCTTCGACACGGTCAAGGGCGGCGACTACCTGACCGACCAGGACGCGGTCGAGATCCTGTGCAACGAGGCGATCGACATCGTTTACGAGCTCGAGCACCTCGGCCTCCCTTTTGATCGCACGCAGGACGGCCGCATCGAGCAGCGGATCCGCGCCGGGGGCCACACGCGAAACTTCGGGGAGCGTCCGATCGCGCGGACCTGCTACGCGGCCGACCGGACGGGGCAGATGATCCTGCACACGCTGTACCAGCAGTGCCTCCGGCACGAGGTGCGGTTTTTTGACGAGTTTCACGTCGTGGATGTGCTGATCACCGACGGTGTGTGCACAGGCGTGATCGCCTGGGAACTCGCGACCGGCGAGATGCACGTCTTTCACGCGAAGGCCGTCCTGCTGGCGACGGGGGGGTGGGGACGCATCTACCAGGCGACCACGAACGCGCTCACCCTCACCGGAGACGGCGTGGCCATCGCGTGGCGGCGCGGGATCCCCCTGGAGGACATGGAATTCTACCAGTTCCACCCCACGGGCATCTCCAAGCGGGGCATCCTGCTCTCGGAGGCGTCCCGCGGAGAGGGCGTGTATCTCATCAACGGGCAGGGCGAGCGGTTTATGGACCGATATGCTCCGACGATGCGGGAACTGGCGCCGCGCGATATGGTCTCCCGCTCGATCTACCGGGAGATCCGCGCAGGCCGCGGCGGCGGACCGGACAAGGACGTCGTGTTCCTCGACTTCCGCCACTTGCCCGCCGCGGTGCAGCGAAGCAAACTCCCGGAAGTGGTCAGCCTCATTCGGGCGTATCTGGGACTGGATCCTACCCGGGACCTGATCCCCGTCCGTCCGACCGCCCACTACGCCGTCGGAGGGATCCCCACGGACGTCTGGGGGCGGGTCGTGGTCGACGCGTCCAACCGCGTGGTGCCCGGCCTCTACGCCGCGGGCGAGTGCGCCTGTGTCTCTGTGCACGGCGCCAACCGCTTGGGGACGAACTCGCTCGTCGACATCCTGGTGTTTGGGAAGCGGGCCGGACGCGACATGGCCCGGCTCGTGCGGGAGTCGAGCGCCGGCCGCGGCCCGAGCGCGGCGGTGCCACCGATCCCCGAGGCGCTGGAGCGCCTGCTGACCGGCACGGGATCCGAGTCCGCCGGGGCGATCGAGAGCGACCTGCGCCGGACGATGCAGGACAACGCCTCGGTGTTCCGGACCGAGGCGAGCCTCCGGGACGCGCTGGCGCAGATTCACGTCCTGCAGGAGCGGTACCAGCGCGTCCGGATCCACGACCACGGCAAGATCTACAATCAGGCGTTGCTCGAGGCGTGGGAGGTGGGGTGTCTCCTGGACGCGGCCGAGGCCACGGCGGTATCCGCCCTGACCCGCACGGAGAGCCGCGGGTGCCATTTCCGGGAGGATTATCCCGCGCGTGACGATGCGCGCTGGTTGAAGCATACCTTGCTCGCCCGAACCGCGCCGGGCGCGTACGAGGTCACGTTCAAGCCCGTCGTGATCACGAGATTCCCCCCCCAGGAGCGCCGCTACTGAGCGGGCGCCTGCGGGAGGCCGAAGGGAGATAGCCGTGTATCACGGCGGCGTGGGAATGTTGACGTGGACGGTGCGCCGCCTCACGGGCGTTGCCGTCCTCCTCTTCTTGTGCCTCCACATCATCGAGACATCGATGCTGCGGTTCGGCCCGCGCGCCTATGAGTCCGCCATCGGCATCTACAAGCAGCTCTGGTTCAAGCCGATCGAGTTCCTGCTCGTGGCGGCGGTGATCTATCATGCGGGCGACGGGATCCTCGTGATGATCCTCGATGCCTGGCCGGGGGGGACGCGGGCGTATCGGACCCTGGTGTGGACGGCCGCGGTCCTGTACGCGGCCCTCATCATTCCCCTGGGCCTCTGGATGATGCGCCGGCTGCTGGGGTTCTGAGGAGGGAGCGATGAGCATCCGGACCGGATCCCGGCCGCGTCCGATCGGAGGGGTGGAGCGCTTCCTGTGGCTGTACGTGCGCCTCTCCGCCGTCGCGCTCCTCGGGCTCGTGGTCGGCCACCTCTATATCATGCACGTCATCAACAGCACCGATACGCTCAACTTTGCGTTTGTGGCGCGGCGGTTCACCGGCCCGTTCTGGCGAGTCTATGACGCGCTCATCTTGGTCTTCGCGCTGTCTCACGGGCTCGTGGGCATGCGCGGCATGCTCCGTGACTACATCCGGCGGCGCGGATGGCGCCTGGCCGCGGAGGCCGCCCTGTGGGCGGTCGGGGCCGTGTTCCTGCTGCTGGGGGTCCTCGTGCTCGTCGTATTTCGGTAAACCGCGGGACTCAGGTCAGGCGGTGCACTCCTGGAGGGAGGCCAGCGCATGAACATTCAGTTCCGGATCCGGCGGATGAATCCCGAGCAGGCCGCCAGGCCGTACTGGGCGGAGTTCGACGTCGTCGTGGATCCCACCGACCGGGTGCTCGACGGGCTCGAGTACATCAAGACCCGGATCGATGACACGTTGGCGCTGCGCCGGTCATGCGCCCACGGGGTCTGCGGCTCGGATGCGATGATGATCAACGGGCGGAACCGGCTGGCATGCAAGACCTTGATCAAGGCCGTCGCCCCCCGCGTCACCGTGGAGCCGCTGCGAGGGTTCCGGGTGATCAAGGATCTGCTCGTCGATATGGAGCCCTTCTTCGCGAAGTACCGGTCCGTCCGCCCCTACCTGATCAACGACGAGCCCGCGCCTCCGCGCACGGAGCGCCTCCAAACGCCGGCGGAGCGCGCCCGGTACGACGATACCGCCAAATGCATCTTGTGCGGGGCCTGCACGACAGCCTGTCCGATCTACTGGGCGGACGGCGACTATCTCGGGCCGGCCGCGATCGTGGCCGCGCACCGCTTCATCTTCGACAGCCGGGATCGGGCGGGGGACGAACGCCTGGCCATTCTGGCGCAAGCGGAGGGGGTGTGGCGGTGCCGGACGACGTTCAGCTGCTCAGAGGCCTGTCCCCGGGAGATCGACGTCACCGGGGCGATCCAGGACGCCAAGCGCGCGATCGTCTCGCGATAGCACCGTCCTCAGCTCGTAGCGGGAGATGGGACGAGGCCCCTCCAGAGGAGGGGCCCCGTCCGGGTCCTGCCTGCGGATGCGCGTGACGCTGAGGCCGGCGCTCCTACTTCGGGATAGTCGGCATCCAGAAGCTCATCAGGCCGGCGTGGTTCGGCCGCTGGTCGATCGTGTAGATGACGTGGTTCGTATTGTCAAAGCCCACCGCGTGGCTGCCCACCGCCGTCGGCACGTTGCCGAGCCACCGCACCTGCGACCCGGTGAACACGGAGACGACGGCGCCCTTCGGGTTGTTGGCGCAGGCCACGATGAACAGGTTGGTCTTGGCGTCGTACAGCGCCTGGTCGCAGCCTCCGGCCTGGGTGAACGTCGAGACCACCTTCGCCGCCTTCAGATCCCACAGCACCACCATGGGCGTCTTCTTGTTGGAGCACCCCAACAGCGCCTGGTTGGTCGAGGGGTTGATCGCGAGGCCGTTCGGGTCGCACGCGACGCCGACGTTCCACTTCTGGACCAGGGTATCCGTCCGGGGATTGAACTGGAAGAGGGTGTTCTGATCGGAGCTCGTCATGTACATCATGCCGTCGGCGGGGTTGTAGCGCGGCTGCTCCAGGCCCTCCCCCAGGTTGGTGAACTGCTTGACGATCCGGTTGTGGACCGCGTCCACCACCGTCACGAGTCCATCGTCACTGTTCGCCGCGTAGAGCTTCATGGTCCGGGGATCATAGTCCGTTTCGTCCGTCCGCTTCTTGCCCCCGGTCGGAAGCTTCGCGATCACGGTATTGTACGTCGGCGAGCCCGGGGCGATATCAACGACCGCGACGGAGCTGTCGGTCAACCCGACAAACACCTTGTTGACGTTCTTGGCCACCGTGACCCCGTTCGCCGGGCCCGTTCGGATCGTCATCAGATACCTGGCGGCCGGAGTAGAAATGTCCCAGACATCGACGCCCGGATTCGGGCGATCCGCGATATACATCAAGTGGGCGGCCTGGTCGATGTCAATGATGTCGAACGAGCCCGTCTTCCCCGCGAGCGGGGGAAAGGCGAGGTCAGGCAGCGGGACGGCCACGTCCTCCGCAATCACCGGTAAGGCGATGAGGAACAGCGCGGTGATCGCCGCCAGGGCGACAGGCCCTCCGTGGTTTCGGAGCGCCCAGAATCCGCGAGACGACAACATATCCACCTCCTCGTGCGTTTTTTCACCGGGAACTGCCCGACCGGTGCGCCACGGAATACCCGCGAGTGTCCTTCATTCTATCCGTGCCGTCACATTCCTACCATATATAGCGATCTTCATGGGGAGGCGATAGAGGTCGAGTGATTCGGGGGATAGTAAGAGTGAAAGCGTTCTAACACAGGCGGTGCGGGTACTGCCTCCAGGGGAATGCCCTTCTCCCCCCGCCCTGGAGTAGCAGCGAATTCCGCACCGTCTTGTGTTTGGCCGCATGCCGCCGCGGCCTGCGCGGCAGCGTTGACAGCCGGAACCGGGCTGATATAATGAGGGCGCACCCCGGAAGGTAGTCTTTTTTTGTTTGGGGGAGAGTGCATGGCGCGAGCGACCGATGGAGCGACGGGACCGGCGATCGGCAAGCCTGCTCGGGCCCCCGGATCGGACCGTCCGGCGAGCAGGCCAGCGAGGGCCGCGGCTGCCCGCCGGTTCCCGCGGGTGGTGGAGACCGCCGTCCAGTTCCTGAAGGACGTCCGGGCGGAGATGAAGCGGGTGGCCTGGCCGGATCGCCAGACGGTGATCGCGTCGTCGCTCGTCGTCATTTTCGTGCTGGTGGTGACCGCGCTCTATCTCGGGGGGTGGGACCTGCTCCTCGCCGAGATTTTCAGGCAGATCCTCAAGCCCTAGCCGCCACGAGGGGTATCGCAATGTCCGACGAGCGCCACCGTCCCCAGGGATCCAAGCCGGATACCGCGTCGCTTATTCAGCGACTGTTCCGGGACGAGCCGGAGGCGCCCGAGGCCGCGCCGCCGGCGCCCGAGGCTCCGGCGGTCGAGGCCCCCGTGGGCGTGCTGGTCCCGACCGATCTCGGCGGGGAGACCGCCTCGCCCCCCGCCCCGCCGGCGCCGGCGCTGAGCACCGGGCAGCCGGAGGCGCCGGTCACAGCCGAGGGTACCGTCGAGGTGCCGCCGGCCGCGCCCGCGGCGACGATTGAGGAAGCCGCGCGTGAGGCCGCGGGAGCGCGCTGGTTCGTCATCCATACCTACTCGGGGTACGAGAACAAGGTGCGGACGAACTTGGAGCGCCGGGTCGCCACGATGGACATGCAGGAGAAGATCTTTCGGATCCTCGTGCCCACCGAGGATGAGATCGAGATCAAGGACGGGAAGCGCCGGATCGCCAAGAAGAAGGTGTTCCCCGGGTACGTCCTCGTGGAGATGATCATGGACGACGACTCCTGGTACGTCGTCCGGAACACGCCCGGCGTCACGGGGTTCGTGGGCTCCGGCACCAAGCCGCTGCCTCTCCAAGACCGCGAGGTCAAGGCGATTCTCCGCCAGCTGGGAGACGAGACGCCGAAGTTTCGGATCACCTACCAGAAAGGCTCGGCGGTCCGGATCAACTCCGGGCCGTTTATGGACTTCAGCGGCGTCGTGGACGAGATTCTGCCGGAAAAGGAGAAGGTCCGGGTGTTGGTCTCGATCTTCGGCCGGGAAACGCCGGTCGAGCTCGACTTCGCGCAGGTGGAGAAGATCTAACCCCGGGTCGGCTCAGGAGGTAGCATGAAGAAGGTTGTCGCGGTCGTCAAACTGCAGATCCCCGCCGGCAAAGCCACGCCGGCGCCGCCCGTCGGGCCGGCCCTCGGCCAGCACGGCGTGAACATCATGGAGTTTTGCAAGTCCTACAACGAGAAGACTGCCCGCCAGGTCGGGACGATCGTGCCGGTCGAGATCACGATTTTTGCAGATCGGACGTTCACATTCGTCACGAAGACACCGCCGGCGTCCGTCCTCTTGAAGAAGGCCGCCGGCATCGAGAAAGGCTCGGGCGAGCCGAACAAGAAGACGCTCGGGCGCGTGACCCGGCAGCAGATCCGCGAGATCGCGGAGGTCAAGATGCCGGACCTGAATACCAAGGACATCGACGCCGCGATGCGGATGATCGAGGGTACGGCACGCAGCATGGGGATCGAGGTCGGATAGCGCGGAGTGGGAGGACGGTCGGACCGTCCGTTGGGACCACACGGGAGGCGAGGCGTATGGCGCAGCACGGCAAGCGGTATCGCGAGGCGAGCAAGGCGGTGGAGCACGGGAAGCTGTATGACCCCGAGACGGCGGTGAGCACCTTCAAGCAGATGCCGATCGCCAAGTTCGACGAGACGGTCGAGCTGCACATCCGCCTGGGCATCGATCCGAAGCAGGCGGACCAGCAGGTCCGGGGCACCGTCGTCCTCCCGCACGGGACCGGTAAATCCGTCCGGGTCCTCGTGTTCGCGAAGGGGGAGAAGGTCAAGGAAGCCCAGGAGGCCGGCGCCGATTACGTGGGCCTCGAGGAATTCGTCGAGAAGGTCCAGGGCGGATGGATGGAGTTCGACACCGCGGTCGCGACCCCGGACGTGATGAACGTCGTGGGCCGGCTCGGCCGGGTCCTGGGGCCGCGCGGCCTGATGCCGAACCCAAAGGCCGGCACCGTGACGTTCGACGTGGGGCGAGCGGTCCGTGAGATCAAGGCCGGCAAGATCGAATACCGGGTGGACAAGTTCGGGATCCTGCACGTCCCCCTCGGCAAGGCATCGTTCTCGGCCGAGGCCCTGCTCGAGAACCTGACGACGTTCCTGAACGCCGTGGTCCGGGCGAAGCCGTCGTCCAGCAAGGGTCAATATCTCCGGAGCATCACGCTCAAGTCCACGATGGGCCCCGGCATCCGGATCGATCCGTCGAAAGCGTCCACGGCCGCCGTCGCGGCGTGACGCTGTGACCTGCCGGGCCGGCGGCGGTTGACGCCGCGGGCCCGCGATGGTACCATCCACAGGGACAACTGAAGAGACGAACGCCGCAGACAGCGGGTGCGTAGTCGCATAATGGTCCGCGGGACCGCCCGCCGAGGCTCCGATTCCGATTGGGAGACTCCCGTGTCTGTCGGAGTCTCTTTCGTTTGCCACCCGCAGGAGGAGACAATGGCGGAACCCAGGCCCGAGAAGGTCGCCGAGGTCGAGGCCCTCGAGCAAAGCCTCCGCGCGTCGTCGGTTGTCATCCTGACCGACTACCGGGGGCTGACGGTGAGCGAGATCGGCACCCTCCGGAGCCGCCTCAGGCACGCCTCCCTCGAATATCGGGTCGCGAAGAACACCCTGCTCAGCCGGGCGGCGGAGAAGGCCGGGATCCAGGGTCTCTCGCCGTTCCTCACCGGCCCGACGGCCGTCGTGTTCGGGAAAGACGATCCGGGCGTGCCCGCCCGCGTCCTTCAGGACTTCATCCGGCAGTACCGGAAGCTCGAGATAAAAGGCGGCGTGGTCGAGGGACAGGCCCTCGGCGCCGATGGGGTCCAAGCGCTCGCGAGCCTGCCGACCAAGGTGGAACTGCTCGCCCGGGTCGTGGGGGCAGTCCAGGGGCCGCTCCGGAGTCTCGTCGTCGTCCTGAGCGCCACCCCGCGGGGCCTGGTGACCGCGCTCGATGCCCTGCGCAAGCAGCGGGAGGCCGCAGAGGGCCCGGCAGCAGGAGTCTCGGAAGCGCCTACCGAGGCCGTGCAGGCGGTACCCGCGCCGGAGGCGGCAGAGGCAGAGGGAACCTCCGGGCCGGCTGCGCAGGACGCGCAGCCCTCGGGCTCCGAACCGGCCACGGCGGCGGCGCCGCCGGAGCCGGACACGTCCAAACAGGCATAAGATTTCAGGCGGGAGGGGATGGCGATGGCGGAAAAGGCAACGATCGAGAAGATTGTCGGAGATATCGAGGGGCTCACCGCTCTGGACCTGTCCAAGCTGGTCAAGGCGCTCGAGGAGAAGTTCGGGGTCAGCGCCGCGGCGCCGATGATGATGGCGGCGGCCGGCGGAGCGGCTGCGGGCGGCGGGGCGGCCGCGGTCGAGGAGCAGACCGAGTTCGATGCGATCCTGACGGCGGTCGGCGACAAGAAGATCCAGGTGATCAAGGTCGTCCGCGAGCTGACCGGCCTGGGCCTCAAGGAGGCCAAGGATCTCGTCGACGGCGCGCCAAAGCCGGTCAAGGAAAAGGTCTCGAAGCAGGAGGCCGAAACGATCAAGGCCAAGCTGACCGAGGTCGGCGGGACCGTCGAGATCAAGTAGGCTGGATTGCCGGCCTCCGCGCGGGGGCCCCGGGTCGCGGCCGTGGGGCTCGTCCGCCTCTTGACGGTCTTTCCATGCCGTAGTAGTATTAGCTTTACTCCTATAATGCCACGAAGGCCACGTGTTCTTACCACCTCAACGCTGGGGCTCCCAGCAGGCAGGCCGGACGCGGGTTGTTTTGTGCCTGCGCCGTGCCTCGGTAATTCAGTAACGTTCACCTGGAGGCGAATCGCGTGAAGGGGAAAGCCGTGTCGCCGAGGGTCAGAGTCAAGACTACCGGTGCCAGGAAGACCGGGCGGGCCAAACCGGGCGCGGTGCGCCTGATGGCAAAAGACGCCGCCCGGGCGAGGCTGCAGCAGCCGCTCAGTCACGGCAGGGCGAAAGGACGGCCGCGGTTGACGCGGACGATCCTGCTGGACGTCAAGGCCGAGCGCCAACCGGTTGCCGTGCTGCAGGCGCCGCCGCCGTCTCCACCGTCCCATGCGTCGATGCGGACGGTCAAGGGCCTGGGGGAGGTCCGCGTCGCGAAGCGCGGCAAGCGCAGCCGCGTGAGTTTCGCGAAGATTCACGACGTCCTCGACGTCCCCAATCTCGTCGAGATTCAGCGGGACTCGTTCAAGTGGTTCCTGCGCGAGGGGATCCGGGAGGTCTTCCAGGAGATCTCGCCGATCAAGGACTTTACCGGCAACCTCGAGCTCCACTTCGCCGTCGGCCGGCGCCGCGCGAAGCCGGCCGAGGAAGACGAGCACGGCAACCTGCCGCTCGAGTTCGACGGCTACCGGTTCGAGCAGCTCAAGTACTCGGTGGATGAGTGCCGGGAGCGCGATTACAACTACAGCGCCGCCCTCAAGGTCCAGGTCCGCCTCGTCATCAAGGAGACCGGCGAGGTCAAAGAGCAGGAAGTGTTCATGGGCGACTTCCCGCTCATGACCGAGCAGGGGACGTTCGTCATCAACGGGGCGGAGCGCGTGGTCGTCAGCCAGCTCGTGCGCTCTCCGGGCGTGTATTACAGCATGTCGCCCGACACCAACGGCCACCTGCTGCCGACCGCGACCGTGATCCCCCATCGAGGGGCGTGGCTCGAGTTTGAGGTGGATGCCAACAGCGTGATCTACGTCCGCATCGACCGGACGCGCAAGCTGCCGGTGACCGTGCTTCTGCGCGCGCTCAAGTTCGCAACGGACGACGATATCCTCAAGCTCTACGACGGCGATAAAGCGATCCAGGCGACCTTGGCGAAGGACGACACGAAGACGCCGGAGGAGGCCCTCCTCAGCATCTATCGCCGGCTGCGGCCCGGCGATCCGCCGACGATCGAGAGCGCGCGGACGCTGCTCAACACGCTGTTCTTCGACGCCCGCCGGTACGATCTGGGCCGGGTCGGCCGGTACAAGCTCGACAAGAAGCTCGGTTTCAAGCCGGCGCCCGAGGGCGAGCCGATCGGACGGGTCCTGCGCCCCAAGGACATCGCGGAGATCGTGCGGTACCTGGTGACCCTCAACAACGGCGAGGGCAAGCCGGACGACATCGACCACCTGGGCAACCGCCGGGTGCGGTCGGTCGGCGAGCTCCTCCAAAACCAGTTCCGGATCGGCATGCTCCGGATGGAGCGCGTCATCCGTGAGCGGATGACGATCCAGGACGCCGGGGCGATCACCCCCCAGGTCCTGATCAACATCCGGCCGGTGGTCGCGGCGATCAAGGAGTTCTTTGGATCGAGCCAGCTCTCGCAGTTCATGGACCAGACGAACCCGCTGGCCGAACTGACCCACAAGCGCCGCCTCTCCGCGCTCGGTCCCGGCGGGTTGAGCCGGGAGCGGGCCGGGTTCGAGGTGCGCGATGTGCACACCTCCCACTACGGCCGGATGTGCCCGATCGAGACGCCGGAAGGCCCGAACATCGGCCTGATCTCGTCCCTGGCGACGTTCGCCCGGGTGAACCCCTACGGGTTCATCGAGACGCCCTACCGGAAGGTCCGAGACGGCCGGGTGACCCGCTCCATGGAGTACCTGACGGCCGACGACGAGGAGAAGTACACGATCGCCCAGGCCAACGCGAAGATCAACGCGGACGGCAAGCTGACGGAGTCCCGCGTGACCGCCCGGCACGGCGCCCCGATCGTCCTCGTGCCGCCGGACGAGATCGATTACATGGACGTCTCGCCCAAGCAGATCGTCAGCGTGGCGACCGCGTTGATCCCGTTCCTCGAGCACGACGACGCCAACCGGGCGCTGATGGGTTCGAACATGCAGCGTCAGGCCGTGCCGCTGCTGCGGACGGAGGCGCCGCTCGTCGGCACCGGGATGGAGCACCGCGGCGCGGTGGACTCCGGGGCCGTGGTCGTCGCCCGCGAGGCCGGGGAGGTTATGAGCGTCAACGGGGACGCGATCGTCGTGAAGCCGGACCGCGGCAAGGAGCGGACCTACCGCCTCGTCAAGTTCCAGCGCAGCAACCAGGGGACGTGCATCAACCAGCGGCCGATCGTCGAGGCCGGGGAGCGGGTGAGCGCCGGCGACGTCGTCGCCGACGGCCCGTGCACGGACCAGGGCGAGCTCGCGCTCGGCCACAACATCCTGGTCGCGTTCATGCCCTGGGAGGGCTATAACTACGAGGACGCGATCTTGATCAGCGAGCGGCTGGTCAAGCGGGACCTGTTCACGAGCATCCACATCGAGGAGTACGAGGTCGAGGCCAGGGACACCAAGCTCGGACCCGAGGAGATCACCCGCGACATCCCCAACGTCGGCGAGGAGGCCCTCCGGGACCTCGACGAGCGCGGGATCATCCGGATCGGCGCGGAAGTCCGCAGCGGCGACATCCTGGTCGGCAAGGTCACGCCGAAGGGTGAAACCGAGCTGACCGCGGAGGAGCGTCTCTTGCGGGCGATCTTCGGCGAGAAGGCGCGGGAGGTCCGCGACACGTCCCTCAAGGTTCCTCACGGCGAGAAGGGCAAGGTCGTGGCCGTCAAGGTCTTCTCCCGTGAAGTCGGCGACGAACTCTCTCCCGGCGTGAACCAGCTCGTCCGGGTGTACGTCGCGCAAAAGCGCAAGATCACGGTCGGCGACAAGATGGCCGGCCGCCACGGCAACAAGGGCGTCGTCAGCAAGATCCTCCCGCCCGAGGACATGCCATACCTGCCGGACGGGACGCCCGTGGACATCGTGCTCAACCCGCTCGGCGTCCCGTCCCGAATGAACGTCGGCCAGGTGCTGGAGACCCACCTCGGCTGGGCGGCGGAACTCCTCGGCTTCCACGCCGAGACGCCGGTGTTTGACGGACCGCGGGAGGACGAAATCCGCGACCTGCTGCGGAAGGCGTCCAAGACGGACGAGGGCGTCCAGGTCGGCGTCAACGAGACCGGAAAGACCCGGCTGTTTGACGGCCGCACCGGGGAGCCGTTTGCACAGACGGTCACCGTCGGTCAGATCTACATGATGAAGCTCCTGCACCTGGTCGAGGACAAGATCCACGCCCGCTCGACCGGCCCCTACTCGCTCATCACCCAGCAGCCGCTCGGCGGCAAGGCGCAGTTTGGCGGGCAGCGGTTCGGGGAGATGGAGGTGTGGGCGCTCGAGGCGTACGGCGCCGCCAACACCCTGCAGGAGCTCCTGACCGTGAAGTCGGACGACGTCGTCGGGCGCGTGAAGACGTACGAGGCGATCGTGAAGGGCGAGAACATCCAGGAGCCCGGGGTCCCCGAGTCCTTCAAAGTCCTGGTCAAGGAACTCCAGAGCCTCTGCCTCGACGTGAAGGTCCTGAGCGAGGACAAGAAAGAGATCGAGCTCAAGGAGATCGAGGAGGACATCGCGGAGACCGCGCGCGCCCTCGGCATCAACCTCGAGGGCGAGGAAGCCCTGGTTGAAGAGTATTAAGCAGACACGCATGACGCTGGAGGCGCGCTAGTCCCATGCAGGACGTCAACAACTTCGACGCGGTCAAGATCGCGCTGGCCTCGCCGGACCACATCCGGCAGTGGTCGCGCGGTGAGGTGAAGAAGCCCGAGACGATCAACTACCGGACGCTCAAGCCTGAGCGCGACGGTCTGTTCTGCGAGCGCATCTTCGGGCCGACGAAGGACTGGGAGTGCCACTGCGGCAAGTACAAGCGCATCCGGTTCAAGGGGATCATCTGCGACCGCTGCGGCGTCGAGGTCACCCGGGCCAAGGTGCGCCGGGAGCGCATGGGCCACATCGAGCTCGCCGCGCCGGTGTGCCACATCTGGTACCTCAAAGGCGTCCCGAGCCGGATCGGCCTGCTGCTCGATATCTCGCCCCGCGCGCTCGAGCGCGTCGTGTACTTCGCGTCCTACGTCGTGACGGACCCCGGGCACATCAAGGGGCTCTCCAAGAACCAGCTCCTGACCGAAGCCGACTACCGCGAGCTGCGGGAGAAGTACGGGAACGGGTTCAAGGCGGGGATCGGCGCGGAGGCGGTCAAGGAACTGCTGCTGGAGATGAACCTGGACCAGACCACGAAGAAGCTCCGCACCGAGCTCAAGACGTCGAGCGGCCAGAAGCGGCTGAAGATCCTCAAGCGGCTCGAAGTCGTCGAGGCGTTCCGGAAGAGCGGCAACAGCCCGGACTGGATGATTCTCGACGTGGTCCCCGTGATCCCGCCGGATCTGCGGCCGATGGTGCAGCTCGACGGCGGCCGGTTCGCGACGAGCGACCTCAACGACCTGTACCGGCGCGTGATCAACCGGAACAACCGCCTGAAGCGGCTCCTGGACCTGGGGGCGCCGGAGATCATCGTGCGCAACGAGAAGCGGATGCTGCAGGAGGCCGTGGACGCGCTGATCGACAACGGCCGCCGCGGGCGGCCGGTGACGGGGCCCAATAACCGGCCGCTCAAGTCGCTGAGCGACATGCTGAAGGGCAAGCAGGGGCGGTTCCGTCAGAACCTCCTCGGCAAGCGCGTGGACTACTCCGGGCGGTCGGTGATCGTCGTGGGGCCCAAGCTGCGCCTGCACCAGTGCGGGCTGCCGAAGGAGATGGCGCTCGAGCTCTTCAAGCCGTTCGTGATGAAGAAGCTCGTGGACCGCGGCCTCAGCCAGAACATCAAGAGCGCGAAACGCATGGTCGAACGGGCGCGTCCGGAGGTGTGGGACGTCCTCGAAGAGGTCGTCCACGAGCATCCGGTGCTCCTCAACCGCGCCCCCACGCTCCACCGCCTGGGGATCCAGGCGTTCGAGCCGGTGCTGATCGACGGGAAGGCGATTCAGGTCCATCCGCTCGTCTGCACGGCGTACAACGCCGACTTCGACGGCGACCAGATGGCCGTGCACGTGCCGCTCTCCGCGGCGTCGCAGGCGGAGGCCCGCGTCCTGATGCTCTCCGCCTACAACATCCTGTCGCCGGCGTACGGCCGCGCGATCACGTCGCCGACCCGCGACATCGTGTTCGGGTGCTACTACCTGACGCTCGAGCGCGCGGGCGCGCCGGGGGAAGGCAAGATCTTCTCGCGGCCCGACGAGGTCATCCTCGCCTACGAGAGCGGCATCGCGGACCTGCACGCGAAGATCAAGGTCCGGCTCAGCCACGACGGCGAGCTGATCGAGACGACGGTCGGCCGGGTGATCTTCAACGAGGCGATCCCCGAGGAGCTCCGGTTCATCAACGAGGTGTGCGACCGGAAGATCCTCTCGCAGATCGTCTCGGAGGCGTACAACCGGCTCGGCTCGACGAAGACGGTCCAGCTCCTCGACAGCATCAAGGACCTGGGGTTCCACTTCGCGACGGTGAGCGGCAGCGGGATCGCCATGTCCGACATCATCATCCCGAAGGAGAAGGTCGAGATCCTCGCCAAGGCGGACAAGGAAGTCGACGCGATCGACACCCAGTACCGCCGCGGCCTGATCACCAACGAGGAGCGCTATCTCAAGACCGTGGACGTCTGGACCGAGGCCACGGAGACGATCACCCGGAAGATGCTGAGCGGGTTCGATCCGTTTAACCCGCTGTACATGATGGCGCAGTCCGGCGCCCGCGGCAACATCCAGCAGATCCGCCAGCTCGCGGGGATGCGCGGCCTCATGACCGATCCCTCGGGGCGGATCATCGAGCTGCCGATCAAGGCGAACTTCCGTGAGGGCCTGACCGTGCTGGAGTACTTCATCAGCACCCACGGCCAGCGGAAGGGCCTGGCCGACACGGCGATCCGGACGTCCGAGTCCGGCTACCTGACGCGCCGGCTCGTCGACGTCGCCCAGGACGTGATCGTGCGCGAGGACGACTGCCAGACCACGTCCGGCGTCGAGATGACGCCGATCATGGACGGGAATCAGGTCGTCGTCTCGCTGGCGGACCGGATCACCGGCCGGGTCGCGGCCGAAGACATCCTCGCCCCCCGGGGCAAGAAGGTCCTGGTCGAGGCCGGCCACGACATCGAGGAGGCCGCGGCCGAGGACATCGAGGCCGCCGGGATCACGGCCGTGTCCGTGCGCTCCGTGCTGACCTGCAAGACCCGGTTCGGCATTTGCGCGAAGTGCTACGGCCGCAACCTGGCAAGCGGCAAGCTCGTCGAGATCGGCGAGGCGGTCGGCATCATCGCCGCCCAATCGATCGGCGAGCCCGGCACCCAGCTCACCATGCGGACGTTCCACACCGGCGGCGTCGCCGGGTTCGACATCACGCAGGGGCTGCCGCGGGTGGAGGAGCTGTTCGAGGCCCGCCGCCCGAAGGGCCAGGCGGCGATCAGCGAGATCGACGGCAAGGTGCACGTCTCCGAGAGCAAGGGCGCGCGGATCCTCACCGTGAGCGGCCGTGACGATGAGCGGGAATATCCGGTCGCCTACGGCGTCCGCGTGCGGGTCGCCGACGGCGACAAGGTCTCGGCCGGCGACCAGATGACCGAGGGCTCGGTCAACCCACACGACATCCTCCGGATCAAGGGCCTGGCGGCCGTCCAGGGCTACCTCGTCCAGGAGATCCAGAGCGTGTACCGCTCCCAGGGGGTCGACATCAACGACAAGCACATCGAGATCATCGTCCGCCAGATGCTGCGGCGGGTGAAGGTCGAGGAGCCGGGCGACACGGAGTTCCTCCCCGGCGAGCTGGTGGACGTGTTCGCCCTCGACGGGGAGAACACGCGGGCGATGACCTCGCGCAAGGAGCCGGCGACGGCCCGGCCGGTGCTGCTCGGCATCACCAAGGCCTCGCTCGCGACGGAGAGCTTCCTCTCGGCGGCGAGCTTCCAGGAGACGGCGCGGGTCCTGACCGATGCCGCGACCAAGGGCAAGGTGGACCCGCTGCTCGGGCTCAAGGAGAACGTGATCATCGGCAAGCTGATCCCGGCGGGCACCGGGATGCCCCGGTACCGGTCGCTTAAGATCTCGGTGGAGGGCCTGTCGTAGGCGCGCCGTCCGTTGACACTCTTCCCGGCCGTTGGTATACTGGGCGGGTCGGGTGCGGGCACGTCGTAGGCAGCGATCGTGGACGTTGAAGGGCTCAGAACGGCGTCACAGCGGGCCGTCGGCACGAACCAGACGGCCAAAGCGATCAGCCGCGGGCAGGCACGGGTCGTGTACGTCGCCCAGGATGCGGACCGGCGGGTGACCGACCCGCTGCTCCGGGCGGCCCGGGACCGAGGCCTCGAGGTTGTGGAAGTGGCCTCGATGGCCGCGCTCGGCCGGGCCTGCGGGATCGCCGTCGGAGCTGCAGCAGCGGCTATCCTCGTGTAGCCCCCTCCGGCACCACCAACCGGGGTTCCCAGCGGGCGGCCGCCTGCTGGGGTGGAAAAAACGCCCCTGTGAAATGCGCCGCAGCGTGCCATCTTCGGTACTGCGTATGGCGCATGCCGAAACCGCAAACAGACGGATTGTGCGATAACCCGGCCGGACGTCTTTCCGGTCGCCGGCATCGCCACCACCCTGAGGTGGGGAATATCCCCGCCCGGGGGTTTTGTGCGCACCGAACGCGGGCGCACGCTTAATAAGTAGAAGGACGGATAGGCGGGAGGGTTGCGAGCGTGCCGACGATCAGTCAACTTGTGCGTCTAGGCCGGAAGATCGAGCGCCTGAAGAGCAAGTCGCCGGCGCTCCAGCGGAGCCCCCAGAAGCGGGGGGTCTGCATTCAGGTCAAGACCACGACCCCCAAGAAGCCCAACTCGGCGCTGCGCAAGATCGCCCGGGTGCGGCTCACAAACGGGATGGAGGTCACCGCGTACATCCCGGGGATCGGCCACAACCTCCAGGAGCACTCGGTGGTGATGATCCGGGGCGGACGCGTGAAGGACCTGCCGGGCATCCGGTATCACATCATCCGCGGCACGCTGGATACGGCGGGCGTCACGGACCGCAAGCGCGGACGGTCCAAGTACGGGGCCAAGCGGCCCAAGACCGCGGGGGCAGCCTAAGATGCCGCGGAAGGGATCCGTCTCGCGCCGTGCCGTCGCCCCCGACCTGGTGTTCCGGTCGCCCACCGTCACGCGGCTCGTCAACAAGGTGATGACCCGCGGCAAGAAGAGTCTGGCCGAGCGCATCGTGTATGCCGCGCTGGAGGCCATCAAGGAGAAGGGCGGCAAGGAGCCGGCCAAAGTGCTCGAGACGGCGCTCAGCAACATCATGCCGGTCTTGGAGGTTCGCCCGCGCCGGGTCGGCGGGGCGACCTACCAGGTGCCCGTCGAGGTCCGTCCGGACCGGCGGGTTTCTCTCGGGATGCGGTGGCTCGTGCAGTACGCGCGCCAGCGCCCGGGCAAGACGATGCGGGAGAAACTGGCGGCCGAGATTCTCGACGCAAGCAACAACGCCGGCGCCGCGGTAAAGCGGCGCGAAGACACGCACAAGATGGCGGAGGCCAACAAGGCCTTCGCCCACTACCGGTGGTAGCGGAGCGCGCTCGGTGAATAGTTCGGAGGATTCATGGCAACGCAGCTGGAGACAAAGCAGGCACCCATGACGGACCCGGTCCCAATGGAAAAAATCCGCAACATCGGCATCGTCGCCCATATCGACGCGGGCAAGACGACGACGACGGAGCGCATCCTCTTCTATACGGGCCGGACCCATCGGATCGGCGAGGTGGACGAAGGGTCCGCGACGATGGACTGGATGATCCAGGAGCGCGAGCGGGGGATCACGATCACCTCGGCCGCGACGACCTGCCAGTGGCGCCACCACAGCATCAACATCATCGACACCCCCGGCCACGTGGACTTTACCGCCGAGGTCGAGCGCTCGCTCCGCGTGCTCGACGGGGCCGTCGTCATCCTGAGCGCGGTCGAGGGGGTCCAGCCGCAGTCGGAGACCGTCTGGCGGCAGGCCGACCGGTATGGGGTTCCGCGGATTGTCCTCATTAATAAGATGGACCGGACCGGGGCCGATTTCTTCCGCACGCTCGAGATGATGCGAGACCGCCTCGGCGCGCACGCCGTGCCGGTCCAACTGCCGGTCGGCGCGGAGGACGCGTTCGAAGGTGTCGTCGATCTGATCCACATGACCGCGATCATCTACACCGACGATCTGGGCACGCGCAGCGACCAGGTTGATATCCCCGAGGCCCTCCGGCCGCTGGCCGAGCAGTACCGCGAGAAGCTCGTCGAGGCGGCGGCGGAGCTCGACGACCGGCTGACGGAGAAGTACCTCGAGGGGACGCCGCTCACCGAGGACGAGATCACCGGGGCGCTGCGCAAGGGCACGATCAAAGCGCAGATCATTCCGGTCCTCTGCGGCACCGCCTTCCGCAACAAGGGCGTGCAGCCGCTGCTCGACGCGGTCGTGACCTATCTCCCGTCTCCCCTGGACGTTCCACCGATGGAAGGCAAGAACCCCAAGACCGACGCGGTCGAGACCCGCGCGCCGGATCCCAAAGCCCCGTTCAGCAGCCTGGCGTTCAAGATCGTCACCGATCCGTTCGTCGGCAAGCTCACGTACTTCCGGGTCTACTCCGGCCGGCTGGAGGCGGGGTCGTACGTCTACAATGCGACCCGCGGCGTCAAGGAGCGGGTGAGCCGCCTCCTCCAGATGCACGCGAACCACCGCGAGGACATCCACGAAGTCTCCGCCGGGAACGTGGTCGCGGCGGTGGGCCTCAAGGAGACGACGACCGGCGACACGCTCTGCGATGAGGCGAAGCCGATCGTGCTCGAGTCGATCAAGTTCCCCGAGCCCGTGATCTCGGTCGCCGTCGAGCCGAAGACGAAGGCCGACGAGGAGAAACTCGGCGCGTCCCTCGCCAAGCTGGCGGAGGAGGACCCGACGTTCAAGGTGCGGTTCGACCCCGAGACCGCCCAGACGATCATCTCCGGCATGGGCGAGCTGCACCTGGAGATCATCACCGACCGCCTGTTGCGGGAGTTCAAGGTCGAGGCGAACGTCGGCCGGCCCCAGGTGGCGTACCGGGAGACGATCCGCAAGCCCGCCAAGGGCGAGGGCCGGTACATCCGCCAGACTGGCGGCCGCGGCCAGTACGGCCACGCGCTCCTCGAGGTCGAGCCGCTCCCCCGCGGGACGGGCATCGAGTTCGTCGACAAGATCCACGGCGGACGGATCCCGCGCGAGTACATTCCGGCGATCCAGGCCGGCATGCGCGAGGCCGCGGAGGGCGGCGTGCTCGCCGGGTATCCGATGGTCGATGTGCGCGCGACGCTGACCGACGGGTCTTACCACGAGGTCGACTCGTCGGAGATCGCGTTCAAGATCGCCGGGTCGATGGCGTTCAAGTCCGCGGTGGAACAGGCGTCGCCGGTGCTCCTGGAGCCGATGATGAAGGTCGAGGCGGTCACCCCCGAGCAGTACATGGGCGACGTGATCGGCGACCTGAACGCGCGGCGGGGCCGCATCATGGCGATGGAGCAGCGGGGCGTGCTCCGGATCATCCAGGCGGAGGTGCCGCTGTCCGAGATGTTTGGGTACGCGACGGCCCTGCGCTCGAACACCCAGGGGCGGGCGACGTACACGATGGAGTTCTCGCATTACGAAGAAGTCCCGAAGAGCATCGCGGAGACGCTGGTGAAGACCGGCGTCAGCGGGAAGGCATAGGGAGGCCGGGGATGGCAAAGGCAAAGTTTGAGCGGACGAAGCCGCACGTAAACGTGGGGACGATCGGGCATGTCGACCACGGGAAGACGACGCTGACGGCGGCGATCACGAGCGTGCTGGCGACGTTGGGGAAGACGAAGGCGATGGCGTTCGCGGAGATCGACAACGCGCCGGAGGAGAAGGAGCGGGGGATCACGATCGCGATCAGCCACGTGGAGTACGAGACGGAGAAGCGGCACTACGCGCACGTGGACTGTCCGGGACACGCGGACTACA
>Ga0207416_1002132_pt1 | contig 22783 bp, 11 predicted proteins | sample PaiPotPPM11metaG_FD_184107 | JGI IMG/M metagenome (GOLD analysis project Ga0207416, IMG submission 184107) | Iron sulfur acid spring bacterial and archeal communities from Banff, Canada, to study Microbial Dark Matter (Phase II) - Paint Pots PPM... ...
TCCTTGCGACCGCAGCTTTGGAAGGTCCCTCAATTCGCGGTTGGCCTTTGGACCTGGTCAACCACCAGCGCCGGCGCGGGAGCCTTCACCGGCTCCAGCTTCAGCCCAATCTGCTCCTGCACCGCCGTAAACAAGCTGGGAGCAGCGCTGCCGTCGGTCGGCGCCCGCGACTCGTCTTTCGTATAACTCAGTTGGAAGTTGTAGCGCCCCTCCAGCCCCGTCTGGTCTACCACGGGCCGATCCACCTCCACCAGCATCAGCAACGCCAGGTCCTTCATCGACGTATTCGTAAACCGCAGCCTCCGTTGTCCATCACTGTTGCGAACGTCTTCATTCAGCACCCCGTTCGGATCATCCGGGCTCTTCTCCATCTTTGTCCCGCCCTTTGCCACCGTCAGCGCAAACACCGGCATCTCCCGCTGCTCCATGTGCATCTTCAATCCGAACCGCTCCCCCAGCAGCTTGCGCACCATGCTCTGGAACTGCTTCACATCCGGCCGTCCGTCCACGTTGGCCACTCCGTCCACATCATAGCGTTGGGTCTTCACCCAGTCCGGCGCATCTACGATCTGGCTCTTCTGCAACCCATAGCCAAACATCAACATGATCTCCACCGTTTGGTTCTGGACGATGGCGTGCCGCCCCACCACGTCGAACTTATCGTTCCCGGCGTTTGGATCGCTCGGCCGCACCGTCGCCACCTCCCAGTCGGGGTCCGCGTCCTTCGCCATTTCTTGGGGCGCGCTATCTCCCTGCGCTCGCGCCGCCTCACCCACGCCCATCCACGCGGCACAGAGCATCACTGCCAACATCGCAACAGCAGGCTGTATCCGGAGCCGTCTCATCATCCAGTTCACTACGCCGGACGCCGTGCCCCGGTTCCCTTGATCGCACCTGGAAGCAGAAAAGCCTACGGGGTCGCCATGGTGAACGACTGAACCTCTACCGCCCCGCCCAGGGAGGTCGTGCCGTAGTTAAAGATCGCGTAGCGATAGCCCATGAAGAACTGCCACCTATTGTTCAGCGAGAATGGCGGCCCGAGCGGCTGGAAGTTCTTGCCATTGGTGCTGTAGGAGAAGACCGCGGTGCGGTCGGCCCCAGGATGAATATCCGCGGCAACGCGCAGCCAGATCTTCCCCTTGGACACCGGCGCACTGGCAGCCTCCTCACCCTTCGCAGCGGTATTCCATCGCCGGTCCATGTTGATGTTCTGGTCCATCACCACCCGGTACTTGCCCGCTTCGCGCGCCACCCCGATCCAGGCGGACATATCACGCAACATCGATAACCCGGCGCGGTCACCGTCCTTCATCGCGGCATCGTCCAGCACGATGGTCGCCGTCGAAGTCGGCCCCAGGATGCGATGCGTCAGCGTGTTCCGCGCAGCATAAAGGTCGTCGGTCACGGTTGCCGTCTGCAGCTTAAGACCATGGCCGGCGGACCACTTGGTGTTGTCTGGATTATGGTTCCATTCCCATTCCGCGCTCAGCGCCGGTGTGCGAAAAGTGTCCGTCCCGGTCGGCAGAGCCGCCCGATGAGATGTCTTGGGCATATCCGGCATCGGATACGACGCCGACCACGTATTGTCGATCAGTTGCAAAGTGGGCCACCCGTCTCCTCCCCAGGTCATTGGAGCCAGCACGGGAACGCGGCCGCCGGGAAAGGCATCGATGAAGGCCATGTAATACCAGACGCCCTTCTGGGTTTCAACGATTCCGCCCTGATGCGGCACGCCTGCTCCCGGAACAGGACTCTTGGCATCCTTCAAGAATGGCCTGATCTCGTACGGGCCGAAGGGCCCGTGGGTTGATTTCAGCACGTACTCAGCGTTGGCCGGGCGTGTGGTGAAAATGTAATAGTTGCCGTTTACCTTGTAGAAGCGCGAACCCTCGAGCGTTCCGATTTCCTTAGGAGTGTGGAACACAGCCTCCGTCTTCACCTGCTGGGTACCATCGGCCGAGAGCTGAGGCACGCTCAGGGTCGTGTTGCCATACGCGACGTACATCGTGTCATCGTCGTCCACCAGCAAACCCGCGTCGTAATAGCAGTTGTCGATCACCGCATGCTTGGTCCAGGGTCCCTCCGCCGCGGGCGCTGTATAAATGTGGGTCTTCGCGAAATCGATACAACCGCCCCAATAGAAGGTCTCATTGCTCTTCCGATAGTTCAGAAATGAGGCCCAGCTCCCCTTGACGTACGCCCGTCCGCCATTCAGATCGTAGGCCGGCGAAAAGTCCAGGATCGGAATGGCGTGGCCGACGTAGTCCCAGTGGACCAGATCGTAAGAACGCAGGATGGGGGCTCCCGGCGAATAGTGCATGTTGGAGGCGGAGTAGTAATATGCGTCCCCCACTCGAAAAATGTCGCCATCCGCAAGGTCTTCCCAGAGCACGGGATTCTGAAACTCACCGCTCTTTGGAACGGGGGCCTGGGCAACGCCCACGTGCAAGGATCCCATCAGCAACAGACCGAGTAGCAGAGTTTGCGGCAGCGAACGGGCGAGATGGGAAATGCTCAGATACGTCACGACCATGACTCCGTTTGCAAACGGTGCTTAGCAACATCTGCCGCGAGGCGGAAAGCCTGGATCAGTAAGCTCTTTCTCGACCGCAATAGTAGCACGGCCGCGTATACATTTGCGCTCTCGGACAGGGGGTCCCACCTGAGCTAAATGGCACTTTTATTCGCTTCGCGAAATTAGCCGTTAGAATGCGGTCCGAATACTATTTAGTCGGAAGAAAAGTGTCGTCAACAGCATATTCGCTAAGGTATAAAAATACGAATACTTCTGCCTCTCGAAGTAAATCAAACCCGCAGCGGCAGCTATGCTACACACGTAGAGGCAACAGCAAATAACCGCGAATGGAATATTGAAACCAGGAGAGATCATTATGAAAGCAACAACATGGTTGAGGGCGCTGACCTTGGGAATCGCCTTCACTTCCTGTCTTGCACTCGGAGCACAGGTAGGCACTGAGGTGCCCCCGGTAGAGCCCAACGCGAAGCCTGTTGCCGTGGAGCACATTAAGATTCACGGGGCTTCCCTGGAGGGCAACCTGGAAGGGGACGCGGTCGACCGCGACGTTATCGTCTTCCTGCCTCCCAGCTACGCCAAGTCGAAGTCGCGGCGCTATCCGGTGGTTTATGCCCTGCACGGCTATTCCATCGGCGCCGAGCAGTGGACACACGAAATCCACGTGCCGCAGACGATCGAAGGCGCCTTTGCGCAGGGCGCGAAAGAGATGATCGTGGTGCTTCCGGATTCGAAGACCATTCACAACGGATCCATGTACTCCAGTTCGGTCACGACCGGAGACTTCGAGAAGTTCGTCGCGCGCGATGTTGTCGCTTATATTGACGCTCACTACCGGACCATACCCAACCGCACCAGTCGCGGCCTCGTGGGCCACTCCATGGGAGGCTATGGAGCCTCGCGTATCGGCATGAAATACCCTGACGTCTTCGGCAGTCTTTACATTATGAGCCCCTGCTGTATGTCGGCACGCATGGCCGGCGCCGGAGGCGGCAGGTCCGCGACGCGTCCGGGAGGCGCCCCAGCAACCGGAGCAGCAGCGCCCGGGGGAGCACCCGCAGGCGCAGCACCAGCACCACCGGCTCCCAACGGTCCCAGTGCCTTGGAGCAAGCCGTGGCAGCAGCCAAAACACCGGAGGATGTCGCCAAGCTTCCATTTGCCCTCCAGACACAACTCGCCACAGCCGCCGCATGGTCACCCAATCCCAAGAACCCTCCGCTCTACGCCGATCTGCCGACCAAGGACGGGGTGCCCCAGCAAGACGTAATAGCGAAGTGGGCTGCCAATGCCCCGTTAGCCTTTGTCGACCAGTACATTGGCAATCTGCGGCAGTATCACGGTATCGCGATGGACGTCGGCGACCAGGACAGCCTGCGGTTCGACGCCGGCAAGCTGCACGACATCCTCGACAGCTACGGACTGGCCAACAGCTTCGAGATTTATCATGGTACGCACACCAGCGCCGTGGCCGATCGTTTTCAGAATCACGTCATGAAATTCTTTGACGAGAATCTCTGCTTCCAGACCAATTGCAGTTTGCACTCGGGCTCAAAGTAACCCGCAAGCTCCGGGAACCATCCAGTCGTGCCTCAATTGGCCCAGACGCGACCCGGATCCGGATCAAGTCCGAAATGCTACGTCCCTCGACTCTCTGGTGCCTGCTTGGCGCTTAGATCTCTTCCAGTTCCCGATTCATGCCCAGCAATTCAGCTAGCACGCTCACCTCATGGCTGATGGAAGAGGGGTCCTTGCAGACGAGATTGAGGTGAACCTCTCTTGAGCCGCCCGCAGGTAGATTCAGCGGCACAAACTCGCCCGTTTTCAATTCGGATTCGATGCGGTACTTGGGCAGCCATCCGAAACAAAGACCGCTGCGGACCGTATCTATAGCGGCCTCGATGGAACCTACGGACAAGACACGCTGCGTGGGAACTCGAGGCTGATGTTTCAACATCCCCGAGGCGGAACCCTCGATCGTTACCAGCACGTGTTGCATCAGGTCCGGACGGCCGAGCTTTCGTTTCACTGCGTGAAGCCGATGGTCTTTTCGAGCTACGGCAATCATTTTGATTCCGAGAATGGGCCGAACGAAAAGCTCCCGCGAAACCAGGCCAGTGATGCATATCTGAGCATTGTGGACTGAGAATTCGGAATCGGCAGAGAGAAACGTGCCCTGTCGAAGCGTCAGTTGAATATAAGGAAAACGATGGGAGAACTCCGTCAAGACCCCGAACAGCCGGCTGTTGGGAAAGATGCTGTCTATAGAGAGCCTCACCTCTAATTCTGTGCCAGAGGCTAGAGAACCAGCACGTTTTTCTAGCAGATGAAATCCGGCCAAGTGCGGTTCGGCGTCAGCCAGCAAAGCACGCCCACATTCAGTCAAGTGAGCCTTCCTGCCTTTGATCTCGAAGAGTTTGATTCCCAACTGCTCCTGCAGACGCGCGACCGCATAGCTAATCGTTGATTGAGAGCGATTGAGTCGCTTCGCAGCAGCCGCGAAACTACCCATCTGGACCACAGCCTGCAGAATCTCCCATTCATCGAGGGTGGTTCGCATACTTGTCAATATATCGAATTAATCGATGATCAAGTGGGGCCAGCGAGTCACTCCTCTTGGTTCGCGCCGCTCTAGGAGGTGTCCCGTGTGGCCACCAACCGGTCCTGACGGGAAGAGCGCTGAGCCGAACATCTTGCACACTGATTCGGCTCAGCACTTTTGCAAACCACTCACAGCTTCAGCTATTGTGCATGAGAGCCTATCTTGAGCGGAATCAACTTTCCCCTCGCACATCCGTCTCACAAGACCAGAAGCAGACTCATTTTGCGAAACAGTTACTCGTTCCAGTAACCTCAACGCGTTTCTTCGAAACCTGAAGAAATCACCGATAGCATGGCGCATGCCGCCACCATTCAATCTATGCGGTCCCTTCTCGCCACTCTTCTGCTTTTTGTCAATGCGTCGGCCATTTTCCCGCAGTCCGTCTTCACGCAGCGTCCTTCGGATCCATACGCGGCGTATCTAGAGCGCGGAGCCTATGGCGCTGCGGCCGATGGTGTGGCCGACGATACGCCGGCGATCCAGGCCGCGATTGACCACGCGGCCGCCACGACGGGTGGTGGCATCGTCTTCGTCGCCGAGGGGCGATACCGGATCACGCACACCGTCCACCTGTGGTCGGGCATCCGGCTGATCGGGTATGGCACGCACCGGCCCGTATTTGTGCTCGGCGCCAATACACCCGGCTACCAGGAGGGCCACGAGTTTCTTGGTACGGGCCGGTATATGCTGCAGTTTGCCTCGCGTCAACCCGCCGCTGGCGGCCCGGTGGTGGACGCCAACGAATTCACTTTTTACAGCGGAATCAGCAATCTGGACTTTGATATCGCTGACGGGAATCCGGCAGCCATCGCCATCCGCTATCACGTGGCGCAGCACTGCTACCTGTCGCATATGGAGATCAAGGTCGGCCAGGGGCGTGCCGGTCTGGAAGACGTTGGCAACAACGCCAGCGATCTGCACATCGAGGGCGGCGACTATGGAATCATCTCCGTCCGCACCTCACCTGCATGGCAGTTCCTGCTGATGGATTCGACCATTGAGGGCTCGCGCAAGGCGGCAATCCACACGCAGGAGGTGGGCATGACGCTGGTGCGCGACCGCATCGCCCACGCTCCGATCGCCGTCCAGATCGCTCAGGGCATGGTGGAGCAGCTCTACGGTCGCGACCTCATCCTCGAAGACATTCGCCGCACAGCACTCGTCCTCGGGTATGCCGCCAAGGCGCACCATCAGCTCACGCTCGAGCACATCATCTGCCGCCACGTGCCGGTGCTGGTCGAGCGCGGTAGCGGTGGACTGTCGCAACTGGCCACGCTGCGCGCTCCCGGCGCGAGCTATATCGAACACAGGCTGGCCATCGGACTTGCAATTGGCCCCGACGGCCGCGAGCGCGGAGTCACCGTGGAACACAAGGAGACGATCTCCTCAGCCGAACCCGTTGCTTCGGATATCCCTGCGTTTCCCCCCATGGCCCAGTGGGCCAATGTGCATGATCTCGGCGTCAAGGGCGACGGTACAACGGACGATACCGCCGCGTTGCAAGCCGCCATCGACAGCCATCACACGGTATATCTTCCCACCGGTTCCTATCGCATCAAGGCAACGCTGCATCTGCGCCCGGACAGCGTGCTCATCGGCTTCAATCCTTCGACGACCGTCATCACTCCTCCGGAAAACGATCCGGCCTTCACCGGCGAGGGCGATGCGGTTCCTTTGGTGGAAAGCGCGCGGGGCGGCGACGCGATCCTCAGCGGCATCGGCGTCGATACGGGCAATGTCGCTCCGCGGGCCGCGGGCCTGGTGTGGATGGCCGGCCCGCATTCCATGGTGGATGACGTCAACTTCGCCGCTGGACACGGACGCATCGGCGCGAGTTTCGGGGCCCGGCTAGCGCCGCCTCCACAGCAGGGGCCTCCCGGAGCGCCGGCGCAGCGGCCCGCCTCAGCATTTCCCCCGCGCGGCCCAAGCACCGCCGAGACACAGTATCCCAGCCTCTGGATACGGGACGGAGGTGGCGGCATCCTGCGTGGCGTCTGGACCTCCAACACAAACGCCAAGGCCGGCCTTCTGGTTGAGAACACGACCACTCCCACAGTGGTCTACCAGATGTCCTGCGAGCATCACATGCACCATGAGACGCAGTTCCACCATGCGTCCAACTGGACCATCTACGCACTGCAAACCGAGGAGGAGAATCCAGCGGGCCCCGACTCCTTCACCGCCGACCTCCAGGACGCGCACAACATCACCTTTGCCAATCTCTTTACCTATCGCGTCTCACGCAACGTCAAGCCCAGGCTCAACGCAATCGAATCGTCCGACTCCACTGGCATTCGCTTTGAGAACATGCATAACTTCAGCATGACGCGGCTGGCTTACGATAACAGCGTCTTTGACCGGACCAGCGGCGTCCGCGTGCGCACCCACGACTTCACCTTCTTCGAGATATCCGCGACCAACAAAGTTGGCCCCCCGCTTCCCCTGCCCGCGGCATTTGCTGCGGGGGCACATCTGGAGCAACTGGCGTCCGGTTTCAGCAACGCCTCAGGCCTGGCCACGGACGATCAGGGCCATCTCTTCTTCACCGATGCGGCGATGCACAAAATCTACCGTTGGAACGCGGAAACAAGGCAGGCCGACCTACTGACCGACCAGGTGACCTCGCCGCAGGCAGTCGGCTTCGTCGCGCCACATACGCTGCTGGCTGTCGACCTGAGCAAGGCCGTCTACAGTGTGAATGCGCAGACGGGTGCTTTCGACAGGGTCTCTCCGGCGCAGACGCCGCAGAATGGGACGGATCTGTTGCTTCCTGTCGGCTTCTTCAACAGCATGAACACGCTGGTGCGCCAGATGGCGCGGCGGGGGGTTGTCTATGCTCCACGCAGCAACATGGCTATTGTCGCGGAAGTCACGGACGAGCGTCGTGACTTCTTTTATGCGCCCGGCACAACGACGGCCGTCATGGCGGGCGGCACCTGGCAGCCAATGCTCCAGGCCTCGCAGTGGGATGTGATCCGCCTCGGCGAGAAGCGTCTAGCGGCCAGTGAGGAAGACGACGCGACCTACCGGATCACTCTGACCGGACTCGAAAGCCTCGGCGTGACGCCCTTTGTCTCCCGCGGCGGCTCAAGCGTGGTGACGGATGTGGCCGGCAATATATATCTCGCAGAGGGCCAGCTCTACGTCTACAACTCGGTCGGCAAACAGATTGGCATAGTCGAGCTGCCCGAGCGCCCCAGCAGCCTCGCACTTGGCGGCAGTGACCATCGCACGTTGTATATCGGCGCGCGCGGATCGCTCTATTCCATCCGGACGGTGGCCGCCGGGCAATAGACGCATTCGATGTGTTATTCCGTGGCGGGAGTGAACACCAGCTTCTCGCCGGCCCGCGTTGCTACCGTCAGTACGGTTCCGTGCAGCACCTTGGTCGGGGAGCCCGCGATCTGCACCTTCACTCCCCGATTCTCTCCCCAGGGGTTCGCGAGCTTGCAAGGCCCGCCGCGCTGGCTGGTGATCTTCACTTCGACCACCCTGCCCCCGGACATGCTGCTCGAAACTAGAAAATCCCCTACCGCCAGCAGGTCGCCGAAGGAGGCATCCTGATTCACCGGCCAATTTGCAAAGACGTGGATGTTCTTCTGATAGCTCTGTAACAGCATGGCCGCAATCGTTGTTGGCACGGTGGCTTCGTTCTCGACTCCACCCGCGCCGAACTTATACGCAAAGTTCGGATAGCCGATGTGTGTGACCAGCAGGTTCAGATGCTGAAGAATCGAATCCGGATCGTATCCGGCGTTGGCCGCCGCCGGATAGAAGTTTGAAGTGTTGTTGGAGTCGTACCACAGACGTGTATAGTCCACCGTGTTCAAAGCGGCCTGCCGCAGTTCCGCACTGCTCTCAAGCCCAATGTTCCAAGCTGGAAACACGACCTGAAGCGAATTCATGCCCGCCGACGAACCCTGGATCGCCACCGGCGGATTCTCCAAAAAGCGTTCGCCGCGATTGATATTCACCCACTGCATTCCGTGTTCGCTCTCCAGAATCACCATCTTGTCGGCGGGAATCGGTTTGCCGACCGCATCCCGAATGGCCTTGACGCTGGCGGCCGGCGCCAGAGGAAGCGGGCTCAGATGCACCAGCCTATCGTGCCAAGTCGCCCGCATCTCTTGGCCCATGTTCAGTTGCTCGCTCATGTCGATCAGCGCTGGATACAGCATATTCAGGAACCCGATCACCGTGGCTGGATTGGTATCGTCCCACGGTCCCCACAGATGCTCATCCTCTGCGTCGTTCTCATCGACGTACCGCCCGTTCACCAGCTTCAAATCGTGGTCCCAAAAGTCCGCGACTCCCGTTAGAAAAGGCCACATCTTTCGCGCGTATGCGGCGTCGCGGGTATAGCGCCAGCGCTGGACGCAGTTCACCGCGGCGAACAGAGCATCGCTCTTCTGGTCCAGCGCCTTGAAGTTGTCCGCACTCCAGCCAGGGGATGGCGCCAGATGCGTGTAATACATAACTCCATGCGCGTGCAACTCTTTGGCCAGCCCCCGGCCACGCTCAAGCCATGCCAGAATCGGCGCATCATACGGATCAGCTAGATCGACGTGATTGGTGGGAAACGCAGCCCAGAACGGCGCCTGGTAGTTGTAGTCCAGCGTGTAGTCGCCCTGCCATCCCATGTTCGTCGAGGTGATCCAGTTGCCCCAAAGTCCCGGCGCAACGTTACCCTGCTTGCTGCAGGACGCCAGCACGTAGAGCGATCCGTACCACCACGATTGAACAGTCTTGTCCGGTATCTCGACAAACGATTTGGACCAGAAGTTCCGCCACCACGCCACATGCCGCGACCACGTCTGAGCGACGGTCTCCGCACTCGCTCGCTGCAGCTCTGAGATCGAAGACTCGAAGTATCTCGCAGCATCGCGGTCATCGGTCGCCGCAACTGCGACAATCACCTTGCCTCCCGCGGGGACCTGGAAGCGCATCCCTCCATTCTCCGTCGCCATCTGTGCCCCGATAATGCGGACCGCCAGAACTCCCTCCGGCGCGACCCCATCGAAGGAAACCTGCGCATCGCCCGGATGCGTCGCCGCCCACTTCCACTCCGGCCCCATCACCTGCGCCGCAGTCGGAAAATCGCTCGTCTCTCCCACCGGCCGGCCGTTTACCAGCAGCGTCATCTTCATGCTGTCATACACTACAGCAACATCCGTCCATTGCTGCAGCGGGATCGCATCGCTAGCCGTGACTACCGTCCCATTCAGATTTGCCGCCAGCCGGCCCTGCGACAGGTAGATCAGTAGTCCGGCTTCGGCTCCCTGCGGCCTCGCCACATTGTGCCCGCGGACATTGCCCAGCGGATCGGTCGGGTCCTGCTGCTGCATCTCCCACCGTTGGCTCATCGAGGAGAACACGATACCTTCCGCATTCGCATGCTCCGCTTGAATGGAGGCCCGCACGGTAAACTTCCGCTCCGGAAGGATCATGTTTCCGCAGGAGAACGGCTGCGCCGAATTCGCTGTGCTGCCATTCCCATTCCAAAGCCTGCTCGGAGACTCCCACTGGTACTCCGGCTTCTCGCTTGCGGCCGGCTTTCGCGTCTGCGCATCGCCAAAGATCTGCAGCGATCGCACGCTGGCGTCCAGCACCGCACCCTTGCCATCGTTCGGGCCGCCGATCGTCGCATGAACCACCTCGGGTGAAACCCTGCGCCAGGAAACCTGTCCCGTTTCCCCGCCCAGAGTCTCGCGGTCCTCCTGCCCAAAGCCGTCCAGCATTCGCGCGCCCACCTCGAGCGGTGTCGCGCCTGGATTCTCCAACTCGACGAAGAAAAAGTTCTTGGTGGAGTCGACCCACGAATGCGATTTCAGCTGCGAGGCGCCCGCCATAAAGCTCGCTGTCACATCCGCCGGACCGATATTCTCCCGCAACTGCGCGGTTGCATTCTGCAGTGCCGGAATGCTCAGTTGCAGTTGGCCCATGGGCATGATCTTCCCCCGCTGCACGCTCCAGAAATCCTCCCTCCCCACGTAGTACTGCTGCTGGTCCGGGGTGCCCCCGATCGCGACACCCACGCTGCCGTTGCCGATCAATGCCCCGCCTGTCATCCTGGCCGTCGCAATATTGCCCGGCATCTGTGCCCAGGACCCATGAATATCCGACACGATGCGCAGCGCCTTTTCGGCAACCGCCTTATCGATTGCTGGGCTTGCCGCCCGGGGAGGGGCGGATTGAGCGAAGGCCCCGATACCGAGGGCTAAGAGGGCAATCCATACGTGCCTGATCGGGTCGTTGGACATGCGAAGATTCCTCCTGAAGCGGGCTTGGAACTTTGCGCTGCTCCTCGCCTGCTGCACCAGGTAACCAACAGGCGGAGGAGGCAGGTGGGAGTTTCTTAGCGGAACAGGAGAGGAGCGAAGACGTAGAGGCTTCGTCGCCATGTCTGCCACTCGTGCGACGTTCCGGGCGAGATGTAGAGATAGCTGTTCGTGATGCCGGCGGTAATCAGCTGCTCCTGGTGTTTCTTGAGAGCTTCAGGATTCTCGAGCGGCGGTTCTGTGCCGCAGCTGAAGAAAAACACCCTCACTTCCCTGTTGAACCTCGCCGGATCAGCCATGGCTCCGCTGTAGATTGTCTTCAGATCAAGTGTTGCCGGCTGCGGCGGCGGGGCGTTCACTGGGATTGGGCTCCCGCGACCCCCGGCACCGAATCCGGCCGCGGTGCCACCGCTGAGCAAGCCTATGTAGGAGAACTTGTCGAGGTTGGTCATCGTGACCGATGCGGTCATGAAGCCTCCCATGGAGAGACCTGCCATCGCACGGTGACCTTTGTCGGGGATGGTGCGGAAGTTGCTGTCGACCCAGGGGATCAAATCGTTGATCATCAGCTTCCCGTACGCCCCACCTCCGGCACCCATTCCAGGAAATCCGCCGCCCCGCGGTGCACCCGCCGGCGCGCCGGCGCCCGGAGCACCAGGAGCACCAGCAGGGCGGGGACCAGGTCCAGCGCCGGGAGCGGCTGTCGGAGCGCCCACTGCGCTGGTCTCCATCACCACAATCATGGGCTTCACCCGGCCCTCGGCAAGCAGGTTGTCAAGGATCAGATTCGTCCGGCCCATCTCCGTCCAGACTCGCTCATCTTCGTCCCCGCCGTGCTGCAGGTACAGCACCGGATAGCGCATCTTCGTATTGGAGTCGTATCCCGGAGGCGTGTAGACGAAGATGTGCCTCCAGGAGTTGGAGGTCTTCGAAAAGTAGTTCTTAATCAGGATATTGCCGTGCGCTACATCTTTCACGTCATAGAAGCTGACACCCGCCTCCGGTACTTCAAAGCCGTTGCACATGTGGCCGTAGCCGATGAAGGCATTGGTTGCGGGGTCCAGCACAATCGCGCCATCTACAATCATCCAGTAGTTGTGATAGCCAGGGGCCTGCGGCTCGCTGGTGTAGGTCCACACCCCGTTTTCGCCCTTTACCATGTCGTAGGGAACATTCGCGATCGAGACCTGAACCTTCTGCGCATTTAGCGCCTTGAACTGAAAGGTGACGCGGGAATCCTCTTCTATCCGCGGGTATGCAACACCCGGGAAGTTATAGGGCGAAGGATGGGCCGGTATCAACGCCGCCGACGTGGACCGGAGTGGCGCCGGCACTAACTCTTGCCTGGCCGCGGCATTGGTTGAAGAGTTCTTCGCCTTCGCGAAGGACGGACTGGCCAGAAGGGCGGTCGTTAGGAAGGTGCAAAGGACGATTCGCTTCATAGGTTGCAATCTCCTGGAGCAGGATTTGAAAAGGTTCATCTTCCGTGAAGTGTGATATGCAATGCTTTGCCGTTGTAGTGGGCGACCGAGTCGTATTTGGTCGCAAGATCCACCCCGGCGCCATGGTCTTTGGCAACCAGGACAACGTTAAAGACGCGCTCCTTCACCATCCCGGGGAAACTGCCGCCGCGGGCCCCGATTTCGAGCGTATGTGTCGACTGGTGCCAGGAGATCGGAATGGTGGCGTATTGCCCCTTTTCGTAGTCGTAGGTGTCGCCTTCGTCTTCATAGAGCGTAAAGTGGCCATCCGCTCCGCGATAGATCCGCAGTTCGAGCGGATCGGCCGGCTTCTCGTTCGAATACTGAACGAACGGCCCCATGGGAATGATTGACCCCGGTCGCACGAACAGAGGCAAGGTTGAAATCGGGGCAGGCGCCTCAATGCTCTCGCCCGCAGCAGCGGTTTCGCCGGTCCAGAAGTTATACCAGGGTGCGCCTGCAGCCGGCAGGTAGACTGCCTGCTCGGTCGCTCCTGCGGTAGTCACGGGTGTGACCAGGATGGAGGGGCCGAACAGATATTGGTTGCCGATATCCAGTACCTTCGGGTCTTTGGGGAAGTCCATCACCAGCGGCTGCATGAAGGTGCTGCCGCCGGAAGTCACCTGCCACGCCACCGAGTAGGTGTACGGTAGAAGCCGATAGCGCAGATTCAGGTAAGTCCGAAGGACATCCTGAGTTCCCGCATCGAACCGCCAGAACTCCTTGCCCGGCTTCAAACCGTACGATCCATGCACCCGGAACATCGCGCAGAAGGAACTGAACTGGAACCAGCGAGAAAACAGCTCCTGGTACTTGGGATCGGCGGGATCTCCATTGCCGGCGCTGCGGTTGCCGAAGAAGCCGCCCGTATCGGTGTTCCAGTACGGAATGCCGGACAGCGAGAAGTTCAGTCCAGCCGGAATCTGATTGCGCAGAACCTGCCACGTCGCCTGGATATCGCCCGACCACGTGATCGCGCTGTTGCGCTGCTGGCCCGCATACGCCGAGCGGGTGAGGATGACGACACGTTTCTTGTCCGTCGCGGCGCGCTGCCCCTGGTAGATCCCGGTTGAGTGCATCAAGGGATAGGCGTTATAGACCTGATACCCCGGTCCTAACGGAGTCTTATAGCCGCGGAAGGCCATGCCGCCGATCTCCGGCTCAGGCGCATCCAGCCACCAGCCGTCCACACCTTTTGAGAGGAGTTGATCGTGCAGCTGCTTCCAGTAAATCTGACGGCCGGCAGTGGCGAAGGGGTCATACCATTGCCCCTGGCCCGGGGGGAATGCGTACGTAGTGATTTCGGGGAACATCCCTCCGGCGGCATTCAGTTCTTCGCTATTCTTGCTGCCCACGTCAAACTTCGCCCACACCGAGATCAGCGTGTGGTAGTGCAGGTCATCGAGCTGTTTGAACATGGCAACCGGATCGGGGTACCGCTGAGGATCAAACTGGTGCGATCCCCACGTATTGTTTCCTGGCGGCCAGTATTGCCAGTCTTGAATAATGCCATCGATGGGAACCTTCAGATCGCGTAGCTTCGTGGCCACTCCCACAAGTTCCTCCTGTGAGGCGTAGCGCTCCTTGGACTGCCAGAAGCCAAATTCCCACCTCGGCATCATGGGAGCCTCGCCGGTCAAATGTCGGTAAGCCGCCATCGCCGTGCCGATCGTCCCGTCTCCGTAGCAGAAGTAGTAGTCGATCGCCTTGCCGTATTCGGAAGACCATTGCAGAACCCGTGAACCGCCACTCGCAGCGCCGTCAGAAGTGGACGAGATTGTGGTCACGGCGGGATTATCCCAGAGAAGCACGTAGCCCTTGCTGGAACTCATCACAGGAATGCCAACGTTGGTGTTGGACTGAGCCAGTTGCACCTTGAAGGTGCCGCTGGCCTGGTAGTTCCAAGCTCCCTGCTGATGCTGGCCCAGGCCGTAAACTCCTTCATCCGGAGCTACAATAAACGACTGGGTCGCAGACGTTACGGAGGCGCCTGCCACAGTTGCGGGCTCAATCTGGCGCCCCTTGGCTGCTTCCTGCAGCAGCACATGGTCGGCAGCATCCAGGAAGATGACGGCGCCGCTCTGCCGGTCGATCCTCACCTTGATCTTCTGCGACGTCAGGGTGAAGGCCTGCGCGTTCTGCTGCTCGGTCAACCGAAGGCTCACCGGTGTGGCAACCACGGAGAGGCTCTTGAGTTCCGGCAATTCTGTCGTCGGCGCGTAGGTGACACGGACGATCTCCGGCGACCAGAACTGAATGCGAAGCGTGCCGCCATCCACGCTCAGCTGGGCTCCATCCGCCAGCTTCTTGTAGTCGACCGTAGCAGCTGAGGTGGAAGTCACAGCTCCGGCCAGAAGCTGAAGGCCCAGGAGACCAAAAAGATGTTTTCGCAATCCAGTATGCTTCATGCGCCTTTTAACCTCGGCAGATAGGGGTGGTGAGAAAGTCACACGGAGACAGAGCCAGGGGTTGCGGATTCGAGTTTCGAGCCCAAAAGCTCCAGGCTAACGAGCTTCCCCCTTCCGCAAGGAACCCATTAGAACAGAACTGGACAATTATTTCGAGGCTCGATGTATACTTCTTTGCGACTCGAATCGCACGTTCTGACACAAGGCAAAAATTTACTCCCCGTACCTGGGCGCGGTCCCGGTTTTCGTGAATCAGTTTCAGTGAGTCCGGCTTTAACAGGAGAAATATGCGAACAACACAGGTGCGAATGCTTGCAATCGTGATGGCGGCGCTGGTAACCGGCCAGATGTGGTGCCAGAACGCGGATCAACCTGCTTACCTCAATCCCGAGCTGCCGGCACAACAGCGAGCCATCGACCTTGTCGGCCGCATGACCCTTGAAGAGAAAGCCTCGCAGTTGGTCAATGGCGCGCGCGCGATCCCGCGGCTGCACGTGGATGCCTACAACTGGTGGAGCGAGGCTCTGCACGGCGTTATCAATCAGGGAGTCACGGAGTACCCCGAGCCTGTTGGCCTCGCAGCCACCTTCGATACCCAGGGCGTGCATACCATGGGCCACTACATCGGCATCGAGGGACGCATCAAGCATATGCAGAACGTGCGTGAGAATCACGTCGGCATCTATGGCGGTCTGGACTACTGGGCTCCCAACCTCAACATCTTCCGCGACCCGCGTTGGGGCCGTGGCCAGGAAACCTACGGCGAAGATCCATTCCTGACCGCCCGTATGGGCGTCAACTTCGTTCAGGGCGTGCAGGGCGACGATCCGCACTATTACCTGGGCATCGCCACACCCAAGCACTACGCCGTACACAGCGGCCCGGAGCCGACGCGCCACTTCGCGGATGTCGACGTGCTCAAGCATGACGAGATGGACACCTACGAACCCGCCTTCCGAGCCGCAGTCACCGAGGGCAAGGCCGACTCCATCATGTGCGCCTACAACGCCATCAACGGCGAGCCGGCCTGCGCCAGCAAATATCTGCTCGTCGACCAGTTGCGTACAAAGTGGGGATTCCAGGGCTATGTCGTCTCCGACTGCGACGCCGTCCGCGACATCTTCACCGGCCATCACTTCCGTCCCACGCAGGCCGAATCCTCGGCCATCTCGCTCGAGCGCGGCATGGACAATGAGTGCTACGGCGGCGGACCGGCAAGAGACAACTCCGACTACAAGCCATTCATCGACGCGGTGCAGCAGGGCTACCTCTCCCAGAAGGCAATGGATACCGCGGTCACCCGTCTGATGGAGGCCCGCATCAAGCTGGGCATGTTCGATCCTCCCGACATGGTGCCCTACACCAAGATCGACGAGAAGGAGCTGGACTCGGCCGAACACCGCGCCTTTGCACGCAAGCTGGGCAACGAGTCAATGGTGCTCCTCAAGAACGACGGCACCCTCCCCCTGAAGCCCTCGGTGAAGAAGATCCTCGTCGTCGGCCCGCTTGCGGACCAGACCCGCTACCTCATCGGCAACTACGCCGGCACGCCGACGCACATCGTCTCCGTAATCGAGGGCCTGAAGGCGGAGTTCCCGAACGACACCATCACCTACATCGCCGGCACGCAGTTCCTCCGCCCCGACGGCACCCCCGTCCCGAATGCGTGCCTGACCACTCCCGACGGCAAGCCCGGTCTGAAGGCTGAGTACACTGAGGCGCCCGCCGGCGGACGCGGGTTCGGCGGTGGGGGCGGACGCGGTGGTCCGGTTGCGACAGGCCCGGCAATCGCGACCCGCGTGGAGCCCAACATTGACCTGAACGGCACCAACCTGCCCCCTGAGGCAACCGGCAAAAACATCATCGCGCACTACACCGGCTCCATCACCGCGCCCGAAACCGCCGACTACTTCATCGGCACAAAAGGCACCGGCTTTGCACGCTTCGTGGTAGACGGCAGCAGCGTCGTGATGCAGAACGGCACCGAAGCTCGCACCGGCCGAGTGCATCTGGACAAGGGCAAGAAGACGACGCTGGACATCACGGTCGGCGGCGGTTTCGGAGGACCGAATGCTGCGGCCAACGCAGCTCCAGCCGGTCCCCGCGCTCAACTGGTCTGGGAGAAGGTCGACGATGCCCCTTCGCCTGAGGTGATTGCCGCGGCGAAGAACGCCGACGTGATCATTCCCGTGGTAGGCATCACCAGTTCGCTCGAAGGGGAGGAAATGCAGGTTAATCTGCCCGGCTTCCTCGGCGGCGATCGCACCAGTATCGACCTGCCCGCGCAAGAAGAGACATTGGTAGAAGCCATGGTTGGAACCGGCAAACCGACCGTGGTCGTCCTGATGAACGGCAGCGCCCTGGCCGTCAACTGGATCAACGACCACGCCAACGCTGTCCTCGAAGCCTTCTATCCGGGTGAGGAAGGCGGCGCCGCCGTAGCCGAGACCCTCAGCGGAAAGAACAACCCCGCCGGTCGCCTTCCCGTTACCTTCTACAAGGATGTCAGTCAGCTACCCCACTTCGAGAGCTACTCGATGGAGGGCCGCACCTACCGCTACTTCAAGGGTAAGCCGCTCTATCCGTTCGGCTACGGCCTCAGCTACACGAAGTTCTCGTATAGCAACCTCACTCTGCCCCAAACCACGATCAATGCTGGCGATCCGCTGGTAGCCCAGGCCACCGTAACCAATACCGGAGACCGCGAGGGCGATGAGGTAACTCAGGTCTACCTTACCTTCCCCGACATACCCGGCGCTCCGCTGCGCGCTCTGCGCGGCTTCAAGCGCATTCACCTCAAGCCAGGAGAATCGCAGCAGGTCGAGTTCCAGCTAAAAGACCGCGACCTGATGATGGTCACCACCGACGGCGACCCTATCATCTCCCAGGGCAAGTACACCATCTCGATCGGCGGGGGGCAGCCCGACACGGGCGCTCCGGCAGTGAATACCACGTTCCAGGTCAGTACAACAAAACCGTTACCGGAGTAGGCCACAACCTCGGCCGACGTTCGCGCTATATCGACTGCACCGAAACAGGAAGGGAAAGACCAAAAAAACGCGAGAGATGGCCATTCCACACGCAAGGGAACTTTGCCGACTTGAAGTATCCAGCATGGGATGAACCGTAGGCGAATTTATTTCGAATGGAGATGCACCCTCATGAAGAAACTAATCTTAGCGACACTGTTTTTCGCACTCAGTTCGGCAGCCGCGGTCGCCGCCGACTTCAACGGCAAATGGACCGCGGACGTACCCGGCCGCGATGGCGCAACAATGACCACTACCTTTAGCTTCAAAGTGGAGGGCGCCAAACTGACGGGTAACATGTCGAGCCAGATGGGCGACGCGGACATTACCAACGGAAAAGTGGATGGAGATACCATCAGCTTCGACGTGGTCCGTACCTTCGGCGACAATACGATCACACTCAAATACAGTGGCAAGGCGGACGGTGCCGACTTAATTAAGTTCACCCGGACCATCAGCGGAATGCCAGCCGGTGATGGCGGGCAGGGCACCCCACGTCCACCGCAGGAGTTCACGGCCAAGAGAGCGGCGGCGAGCTAGACGGCCCGGATCCACATTGATTTCCAAAACAGAGATTCACGCGAACCATTCCCCCCTCGGTTTGCAGGTCGCGTTTGTCGAGCGCGGTTTGAGGGCCGCGTTTTGAGCAATGGGCCTTTACGGTTACCAGTTAAGCATCGCAGAGAGCCGGACTTATTCGAGTGTTGATCGGGTCATCGGGTCCCTTGTCGGATATGAATAAGTAAACCTCGAAATCGCGTCGATAGTGTACTGGGTACTACCGACGAACCGTGAAACGCCTCGATTGGCGATTGGGCCAATGCCCCGAAATATTAGGCCGAGTCCTCTACTTGCGTTCACGATTGCTGCGGCGCACCGAGGTTTTCGAGTCAGTAGCATTTGACTGCCTCGGTGACGGACTAAACCGCGAGCGGTTCTTCAGACTCGAAGCTCGGATCGCTAAGGAAGGCTGCAGAATGACGCTCCTCATCGGAGGCGGTTGCTTGGATTCCAGTATTCCCAGGAGAATTTCGGCGCATCTCTGGCCGATAGCTTGGCTGTTCTGATCCACACTTGAGAGCGGAACTCGCAAAACAGGATCGTAATGCAGGTTCCCACAACCGATTACCGCAATATCCTCAGGAATGCGAAAACCTGCATCTAGAATTGCTTCGATCGCTCCGATCGCAAGCGGATCGTTGTATGCAAAAACCCCATCCGGCATGGGCTTCTGTTTGAGTAGGAGGCGCATAGCCTCCGCTCCCATTCGTTCGCTGTTAGTGTCAACTCTGGATCGAGCAACTACTAATGAGTCGGAGTACGAGAGTCCCGCTGACTTCAGGGCACGTCGATACCCGTCGAGCCGTTTTGTGCCCGTGCTGTTTTCGCGCCCGCGAATGTGCGCAATTGTCTTACAGCCCTGCTCAACCAAGTGTTCGGTTGCAATTCTACCCGCCATCTCATCGTCGATGCCAACAAAGTTTGCAGAGAGTCCAGGTAGCTCACGGTCGATCAGGACATAGGGCACGTCATGACGGCTCAAACGAAGAAAGGGCTCAGTGTCGATGCCTACCGACGCTATGACTAGCGCGTCGAGACGTCGACCCGTAAGCTGCTGGATCTCACGGGCTTCCAATTCTGGATCTTCTTCTGATGAAGAAATAATTGTGGAGTAGCCCTTTTCCCCGATCGCCGCTGAAAGGGCCTTTGCGATCTCAGCAAAGAAGGGATGAAGAAGATCGGGAACTACCAGTCCGATCAGATAACTCCGTCCGGTGACCAGACTCCGAGCCATAATGTTCGGCTGGTAGTCGAGTTCCTTGATTCGCTTGAGTACACGCTCTCGTGTTTCGTCTGCAATATCGGGATGGTTCCGCAATACCTTAGAGATTGTGACGACCGAGAGGCCTAGATCCTCCGCAATATCTTTCATCCGGACTGTCATACGTTTTTGAATATAGCATGTAAAACGATAAAGTAAACTGTCGCCCGGCGATGGCAAACGCATAGACCAGGATCGTGAATGTGTTTCTCATGCACAGCCCTGGGAGCGTTGAACGTTGCGGAAAATCCTCAAGCCGCACAATCGACCGGCACGCGAGTTGCACCTTTAGGCTCGATTCCCGCTCGGCCGAAGGCTGCGTCCCCGAAGGCTGTCAGGAACGCGGACGACCATGCCTTTTTGCGACATCGAAAGGAGAAGGTATGGTCAAAGAAGGCCATCCACACTGCACTTTAGAGTTCCCTTCACGAATGGTATGGTGTTTTGGGGCTGTCCGCCGCCGACGCTGATCTCCAGTCTGTCCCGTGGAAGATCGTCGCGCCCGAGGCTAAATCCTTACCCCGCGACTCTCGCCCGCGCGCAGATGAATACGCGATAAATAGAAATCACGCATTGGACTGCTGGCTCTCAGTATTCTTTTGAGTGTTCTTGTCTTCCGGTCCGACCCCGGCATGCTGATGTGATGATCACAATGGATGGCAGGCGGTTGGTGCTGGATCAGTTAGCAGTTTCTGCAAAGGTAACTGAAGCTCCGCCAAGGGCGAATTGATCCTGCGCGGTCACGGTCACCGTACCTTTGGTTGAAGGCAGCGTAAGAGTGACCGAGGCGATCCCCGATGAGTTGGTTGGGGCAATCACGCTTGATCCGATCGTTGTGCCGACGGAGAGCGTGCCAGCCGATGTGCTAAACAGAATGCCCGCGCCGCTGGCCGAAGCTCCAGACGAGGCGGGAGTCAGCGTGACAGTTAGGGGTTGGGACAGCGCTGTTCCCGCGCTGCCCGACTGGTTGTTCCCCGTCTGAGTAAGCGTGGCGGCAGGTTTGCCGACGACGATCCAGCCGCCCTCTGTCTGGGTAGAGGCGCCGTCGTTGCCGGTGACGGTGTAGTGGCAGAAGCCGGGGGTGCTTCCGGCGTTCACGGTGATGGTCGCTGGCTTAGTGAGGGTAATGGTGGAGTTGGTCAGCGTGAGCGAACCACTGCAGGCTGTAGCGCCCTCGAAAGCATCGAAGACTGCCGAGGTCAACGTCACCGGGGCAGTGCCGCTCGCAATCTTCGGATTCAGAAGCCCCGTGGCTGAGGCTGGAATCATCAGATCGTCCGGATTCAAAAACCACTCCGAGTCGGGCTTGCTGGCCTGGGTCCCGCTGATCACCAGCAGCGTGATGCTGTTGGCCGCAAAACTCTGGGTCGCACTCCAGGCGGTTGAGGTCGAAGCGATGATGGAACCGGGGTTCGTCGAGGCTAGCGTGTATGCCGCATAGCTGCTGGCGTTGAAGCCATTCAGACTGAAGTTGACATTCGCCATGTTGTCGGGATCCTTGTTCAGCACTATGATCGTCATCGTCGTGCCGGTCGCATCAAGTGCGGCGTAGCTGACGAACAGGTCCGGATTCATGCTCGTTTGGTCCGACACCGAAAGGGTGCCGAACCCGTGCTTGGCCCCGTCGTAGTTGGTGTACAGTTTGAAGGCCTGGTAGTTGGGATGGGGCTGATTCGTGGTGCCGTCTGTCGCCGATGGTCCGCCCCAGCGCGTGGAGAAACTCAGTCCCTCGCGGCCCATAACGCCGTAGGCGTCAGCATCGGAAAGGGCCGTGGCGAACTCCCACTCGGTGAAGAACGATTCCCACTCGGTGAACGAGAGCGGTGTTCCCGGATAGATCGCATTAACCAAAGCCTTAAGCCGGGGAATCAGGAACGGAACGCCACGGTTGGGCTCGGTTGTGGTGATCCAATCCGCATCGTACGCCGAGTTGTAGTACGTGGGACCCCAATAGGTGCGAAGGTACTTGCGCTCTTCGGCGCGTAGTTGTGGGTTGGTGAAGCCGGTGGTGCTAATGTTGTCACCAAAATATGCATGAATGTCAAAGACGTCGAGGGTACGTCTCCCGTTGATCTCATCCAACCAATTGATCTGGTTCAGCCACCAGGGCACATAATCGATTCCTGCATGAGCGTTCTTGTCATCTCCCGAAGAGCCGGCTGTCCAAAGATAGTTCCAGCAGCAGGTGATCGGGCCGAAGCGAACTGCGGCCTGATCCCAGGTTTTCAGCACGGTTCCCTCCGTTTCAAACAGATTCGACAGTTCGCTATAACCCGGGTGGTTCGGATGAATATCTGTGTGCGAACCGTCCCAGATCTCGGGTTCGTTGTCCATATCGTAGAAGTGGCAACTTCTGATCTGTGTGTAGGGGACGTCGCAAGTCTCGCTGCCAAATGCTGAGGCGAGCGCCGTGGCCCATTCTTCGCGGTAGAGACAATTGCCCGTCGTACAGTCGCTGGCTGTGTCGACCAGCGGATAGTAGGCATTCGTCGATGTATTGGTGGTTACCCATCCTGAAACTGCCCCGACCCGTAGATATGTTCTCCCGGCTGCAGTGCATATTGAACTTCCGCAGTCCCTTTTGCTCCGCTCGTACCGCCCGCGTGCCTGAGTTGGCGGCTTGCCGGAATCT
>Ga0207416_1002133_pt1 | contig 22777 bp, 16 predicted proteins | sample PaiPotPPM11metaG_FD_184107 | JGI IMG/M metagenome (GOLD analysis project Ga0207416, IMG submission 184107) | Iron sulfur acid spring bacterial and archeal communities from Banff, Canada, to study Microbial Dark Matter (Phase II) - Paint Pots PPM... ...
TTCCGCATGGTCTCCTATCCTCACCGCCCGCAAAGCGGACATATCATCTGCTATCTCAACCGGACATATCATGTGCTACCGACAATAGACGTTTTTGGTCTTGACGACGGATGGACTAGTGGTATATGCTGCGGCCCAATTTGCAGTATGAAACCGGTTTCATGGACTTAGCTTAGGGCTTTGCGGAGGCCGTTCCTAATGATAAACAAGCTGCTCTTTGTTGCAGTCGGCGCAGCGATGGTCGCAGCATTATTTGCCATTCCTGCGTTTGCGCAGTCCATCTTTGGCACAATTCTCGGCACGGTCACCGACCCCGCCGGCGCTGTCGTGCCCAACGCCGTGATCACCGTCACCAACCAGGGCGAAAACATCTCGCACGAAGTGCGCAGTGACGCCGAAGGAAACTACCTGGCGGAGAACATGAAGGCCGGGCTTTACACGGTTTCGGCGAGGGCCGCCGGTTTCAAAGATATGGCTTTGACGGACGTCCGCCTTGACGCGAGGCAGGCTGTGCGCGCCGATATGAAGCTGACGATGGGCAGCGCGGACGAAAAAGTCACGGTAGAAGCGAACGCCGAGCTGGTGAACACGGAGTCGCAGGTGATCTCCGCCAGCGTCACCAGCACCGAGGTGTTGGGGTTGCCAGCCAACTACCGCGGGGCTGGAAGCACAAGCCCATATAAGCTGCTGGCTTTTCTCCCCGGCGTCACGGGCGACGAGAGTGGCAACATCTCGGTCCAGGGAACAGGGACCAATCAAGCCGAATATTCGGTGGATGGTATTAGCACAACCAATATTCGCTATGCGGGGCCGCAAACAGAAATGTTCCCCTCTGCCGAGAGCATTTCAGAAATGAAGGTGCAGGGGTCGGGCGGCGGAGCAGAATATGGCAACCCTGCGGACATTACGACGACCAGCAAGTCGGGCACAAACGTATTTCATGGATCCGCGTTTGAGTATTTTCAGAACGCGGCCCTGGATGCTACGCGATTTACCGTGCCTCAGGTGACTAAGCCTGCTAAAAGCGCAAACACATTCGGAGGTTCCCTCGGCGGACCCCTTTTTGGGAAGCACACCTTCTTCTTTGGCGACTACGAGGGCATGCGGTACCGGACTCAAGAGGTCCTCCAGGAGACAGTACCCAGCCAGAACATGCGGGACGGCAATTTCAACGGGATCGCCACTGTCCACGATCTCAACGGAACGCCCTTCCCGAATGACACGATCCCTGCGAATCGGATCGATCCGAGAGCCACCGCGATTCTCAAGTATTATCCGCTGCCAATCCAGGGGGGCGTGAACAATTTTGCGAACGACAACCACACACTAAACGTTCCCAATCCTATCCTTTCCGATCAGTTCGATATTCGCATCGACCAAACCATTAATACCAAGCAGAATATTTTCGGACGCTGGACGTACAAGAATGTGAGGACGGTCAACCCTTCTGGCCTGGGCCTTCCTGCGGAAGCAGATTTCGAACATGACAATCAGATCGTGCTTGCTCACAACTATGTCATTACTCCAAACCTGGTGAACGAGTTGCGCGGAGGAATCAGCAGCGGGCAGCTTGGCGGAACCTTTCCGATCAATGGACCGGCCTTCATGCAACAATTGGGGTTGAATCCCCAGCAACTGGGACCTTTCCCTCCAGGCGGTTTCCCCGACTTTGTCTTCGACCCCAGGGGTGGCATCAACAACATTGTTCACACCCGACCAAATCCGCAGCTTTCCCACAACTCCCAGATCAATGAAAACCTGACCTGGACCAAAGGGAAGCACACCATGAAGTTCGGCTTCGATGTCCACATGCTCCACCTGATCACTGCCTGGTACTCCGGGTCGTCGCCGGCGGACGACTACGGAGACTTTTTCTTTAATGGCCAGTACACAGGAAACAACTTTGCCGACTTCCTGCTTGGAGTTCCCTACTACACCTACGTCACCCACACTCCACCGAGGAACATCGATGGCACAACCACTCACTTATACGGTTACGCGGCGGACACGTTCAGAGCCACTCAGAAACTGACGTTGGACGTTGGCCTGAGGATTTCGAGGTTGCCGCCTTTATACGATCCCATTAACCTCACCAACTTCGATCCCACGGTCCCAGTTACGGGGCGCGTGATCATTTCCTCGGACCCCAGGTCGCTGGCGGCAACGCAGCCTTTGTGGGCGGAGGCCGTCAACGCCTGCAACACTCCAAACAATGTGAATCCCAGTCCCGACACGACTCATCCCTGCACTCCTTTCCTGACCTCGAAACAGGCGGGCTGGCCGAAACAGTTGCGCGATACCTACACAGATTTCGCCCCTCGCGTCGGTTTTGCATATCGGCCATTTGCGGACAATAAGACGGTGATTCGCGGCGGCGGCGGCATCTACGACGTTACCACCTTGGGAGCCGTATTTTTCTCCGTGGCCGGTATCCACGACGGCTTCCAGGGTAATTTTGCAAATGCTGGGTTTGGCGCCCCGGGTTTCTTCCAGTTCCCCAACGTCCTAAATCCCAGCCCGACTAACACCGGCTTTGGTTCGCAATCATTCTTCACTGCGAATCAGCGAGACAAAAAGGACCCGTACAGCATCGAGTGGAACCTGTCGGTCGAAAGGGTGCTCCACGGCAACACCGCCCTGCGTGTGTCGTATATTGCCAACCGCGGGGATCAGCTCACCTGGAGCCCGAATCTTAATCAGCCGCTTCCATCTGCCGACCCAGCTGGCAATCCCAATCCGATACCATTTCCAGCCTGGAGTCATGTCAGGTGCCGTTGCAGCGGCGCCATCAGCACCTATGAGTCGATGCAGACCGAGCTAATCCACAAGTATTCCCACGGGCTCACCTTGCAATCGACCTGGACTTGGGCGCGGAATCTGGCGGACACCGAATCGTGGCCCCGCTCCACCTTTGACGGGGAAATTACGGGCGACGCGATGAACCAATACAACTTGAGAGGGGACTACGGCAATGTCGGTGGCACCCGCAAGCATCGTTGGATCACGACCATGGTGGACGAGCTTCCGATTGGGAAAGGGCGGGCCCTCCTGGGCAACGCCAACGGAGTGCTGAACGGGATCGTCGGCGGCTGGCGGCTGAGCACTATTTTTCTAGTTGAAACTGGCCCCTTCGACACTCCGTTCATTCAATTTAATTCCTCCGGGAACGCCAATAATGGCTTTAACCGGCCTGACCTTGCGGGCAATCCCAACGCTCACCACACTCGCACGCAGTGGTGGGACCCGAACGTATTCTCCTGTCCCGGCTTTGCCCCAGGAACTGGCTTGTCCAACAACACGCTTAATTGCTCAAGCCTCACCAACGGCGGCCGCGTTGGCCGCTTTGGCAACGCCGGCGTGGGGTCGATGGTTGGCCCCGGGACCGTTAACCTCTCCTTGGGGCTCGCCAAGGATTTCCAGCTCACGGAGAGGTTTAAGTTGAAGTTCGAGAGCAGCTTCACCAATCTCCCCAACCACCCAAACTTCGATGATCCGCGTAACAATCTGACTGAGAGTGTTAACGGCCAAGGCACATTCGGACAGGTTCTCGCCTCTCGCATCGGTGACGCCGGCGGGAATCGCGTCGGCCAGCTCGCAGCAAGGATAGAGTTCTAGGAGTTGCTGATTTCGCCACCTCTTTGTCCCATCACCGTGGTGACGAGAGGAGGCGTCGTCGTTTGATTAGCGAGCGCTGGCTTGGCGCTCTGTCACCATCATGCTTTTCGGGTCCATGACGTTCTGTTTCTGCTACGATGTCTGAAAACAATGAGGTTTCCTTTGATGTTGCGCAGGCCGCTGGCTTTTCTTATTGCGATTTTCTTGCTCTCAACAACGTGTGCGCTAGCGCAGTCCCAGAGTACACCCAAGCCCAAACCCCGAGTGATTGTGGTCGGCGTCAATGGCATGGAACTGGATGTAATCCGTCCGTTGTTGTTGAAAGGCGATCTGCCGAATCTCTCGAAGGTCATCAAGAACGGCGTGCATGGCAAGCTGCGGACGGTGGGTGCTCCCAATTGTCCCCGCGTGTATACAACCATGTTCACCAGCACGCCTCCCGAGGAGCATGGCGTTACCGGGTTTTTGGTCGGCGGCATCACCGCAAATACCAACATGCTTAAGCAGGAACCGATATGGTCCGTGCTTTCAAAGCATGGTGTGACAGTAGGTATGGCAAATGTTCCCGCCACTTTTCCTGTTCTCCCAGTTGATGGATACATGATCAGCGGGATGCTCACGCGGGGCAAAAATTGCGAAGACGGTATCCTTTGTGCACCCAAGCTTTCTGAAGTTGAAGGTGGCGATGCGGTGTACCCGGCTGCGATGAAAGCTGAATTGCTGAAAAATGTCGGTGATATTTACATCGATTGCGAGCGCATGCCATCTGCCGAGCAGTTGAATGGACATGAGACCGAGGTCATCGATGCCTGGCTGAAAAAAGTCCAATTAATCCGCGATCAGCAGACACAACTTTTCGACTATCTGCTGACGGATCATCCGACAGACTTTACGTGGCTGGTGCAGTCCTGCGAAGACCGCACCGGGCACTGGCTCTACCCAATTGCTCCTTACAATGTGGGCTACAATGCGAAAATCAATGGCGTTCGCACCGATGCTTTCCCGAGCCAGTACATCGCCTTTGACAAGGTGCTGGGCACAATCCTTAAGCACGTGGACGACAACACTTATCTCTTCATCGTTTCAGATCACGGCATCAAGCCGCTGCGCGAGTTTGAGGAAACCAATCCGCATGCCCATATGGATCATGAGAAAACTACGCCGGTGATAGCGAAGCACGACTTCGCGGACGGCGACGACGTGCCGGGTTCGCTCTTTGCCATGGGACCAGGGATCACGCACGGCATGCGCCTTATGGGATTTGAAGCTTCGGTCTATGACATTGCGCCTACAATCTTGCACATCTATGACATTGAGGCGCCGAAACAAATGCGTGGACGCGTGTTGAGCGAGATCTTCGCGCGAACGGATCAGAGAGCCGCGCAAAAGTAGTTTTGCCCACTTCTGTGGCTTTCCAGAAAACAGAATCTTACCGCTCTCGGTTTTTTCGCAGGGACTTAGCACGGTTTTCGGCGCGCTGCGCTTCCTCGTTCTTACCCAAACCGGCATAGCCGCTAGCCAGCAAATCGAAAACGTCGGGATTGCGAGATTGTGATTTAGCTAGGGACTCCAACTGCCGCACGGCCTCGAGGAATTTTCCCGACGCAATCTGCGCTTTTGCCAATTCGAGTCGGGGTTGCGGGTTCTGCGGTTGGAGCAAAAGGGCAGCCTCAAACTGATCCTCGGCAGCGTTCGGATCTTTCAACCTCATGCACACCTCGCCGAGGAGCATACGCGCGAGAAATCGCGTTGGAGCAAGTTTCAGGCTGGCCATTAGCGCTTCGCGCGCGCCGGCAAGATCATTGGTCTTCTCCAGTGCCTGGCCTTCGGTAAAGGCGATTGCTGCATTGTCGGGGCGTATAGCGAGCGAGCGCTTCAGATGTTCGGCCGCCTTCGCGTAGTCTTCCGCATGTAACTCCAGTTCTCCAAGCTGGCCCAGCGCCGTCGCCGACTTCGGATCAAGTTCCAAGACTTTCTCCAGCGCGGTTCGAGCCTCGCTGTCACGGCCGTCCTCCGCTGCCATCATCGCCCGGTGCAGCAGGTTCTGTTCTTCGATCCGGTCCTTGGGATCGGGCAGCAGCGAGGGTTCCGGCACATTGGTCGAGGTTCCAGCATCCGCGCGGCCAAGGTATCCCAGAGCTTTCAGCTCTTCCATAGTATTTTGCCCAACTGATCCCGCAGACAGCTCGGAAGGAGGCGTCTTCCTTCTCCATTCCGATAATGCAGTCCTAAACTTCTGCACGGTCGAATCCCAGGGAACGTAACTATTGTGTAATTCGCCCGGATCGCGTCGCAGATCATAAAGCTCGGGCTTGGGAGCTTCGATGAATTTGAATCCTTCCACGCGCATCGAACGCAATGGCGCCCAGCCAAAGCGCAGCGGATAGTCAGTTTCCCCAAGGGCCGTGCGGTCGCCGCTGGTCTTACCATCTAAATAAGCCTGCAGAGACTCTCCATCCAGCCGCTCGGGTTCTGGCATGTGCAGCAAACCGAGAACGGTTGGCAGGATGTCCAAAGTCCGCACCTGATCCTCAATCAGCTTGCCAGCGCCGCTCCGTCCGGGAAGCTTCACGATCAGAGGCACATGGGTTGTCGAGTCGTAAAGAAAAATGCCGTGCGTTTCCTCGTGATGCTCGCCCAGTCCCTCGCCATGGTCTCCTACCGCAATCACAATTGAATGTTCATACCACCCCTGTTTTTTCAGATATGCAAGAAAAGTCGCCAACGCGGAGTCTGCATAAGCAATCTCGCCGTCGTAGAGGCGGTCTTTATAGATTTGTGAATAAGGCGGCGGCGGCTCGTATGGATCGTGCGGATCGTAGAAATGAACCCAAACGAAATGCGGACCCGCAGGATGTGTACTCAGCCAGGCTTCCGCGTGCTGGGTCACGACCATACCGCGGCGCTCCAGCCGGCCCCATCGCGACTTGTCTTTTATCGATTCCGGAAAATTGTCGTAGAAATCAAAGCCGCGATCCAGGCCAGGAGCGAAGCTCTTGCTGTCGAGAATGATCGAGCCTATGAACGCTGCCGTGTGGTAGCCCCTTTTCTTCAGCAATTCCGCCAGAGTCGGATGTGTATCTGCCAAAGCCAGAGCGAAGTCGGTTACACCGTGCGTGCTGGGCATTAGTCCTGTGAGGATAGTCACATGAGAGGTATTCGTGATTGGACTAGGCGTGAACGCCTGTGTGAAACGGATGCCATCTTTGGCCAGCCCATCCAACGCCGGGGTTCGGATAGGCTCATAGCCAAAGCAATGGACGTGGTCGGCTCGAAGCGTATCGATCGTTATCAGGAAAACATCGGGTTGCGAAGCCTTTTTTTCGCTGCTCTGGGCAGAAGGACTGGCGGCCAAAATCACCCACAAGGCAATGAGCACTCGCACAGCGCACATCGCTGCTGGGAGTACCACGGCACACGCGAGAAGTTGATTGTCCGATGCTTCAATCGATTCGGAAGTCTGAGATTCGTTCACTCTCATAAGCCTGGTTCTCTAAATCGGGTTGGAAAACGATTCGAGCCAGAGCTGGGCCTGCGAGTCCTGTGCCGTAACAGTTTGGGCTGCGAGAAGCACAAGCAAAACGGGCATTACCCATGGAGCACCAACTCCGCGAAACGTCTGGAGGGCGCGATTCCGCCGAGCAGTAGCGCAAACATTCGAGGTGTAACGTGAAATCAGGAACATGGTTCCAAAGCTACGAACTGATTTTCAGGTTTTGCCGCCGCACCGGAGCGGTGGATTTGCGCACGATAAGATCTGTTTCCAAGGTGTAGTTCGACCCCTTATGCCGTTTGAGCTTCAGCATCCGTTCCAGCGCTTCAAAGGCCTTAATCCCAAGTTGTTCGCGAGGAACGCTGATGGTTGTCAGTGGTGGACGCGACAGGTAAGAAAAGAAAATATCGTCAATTCCGATGACAGAGACATCTTCCGGAACCTTCACTCCTGACTCTTCTAGTGCACTCATCGCGCCCATGGCAATCAGGTCGTTTCCACAGAACAGGACGGTAGGTATTTCGGGACGCGACAAAATTTCTCGGACCGCCGACGCGCCGGCATCGACACGATAATTACTCTCCAAAACACAAACCGGCTTCAATCCGCGGGCCGTAAGCCCAGACACCAGAGCGTTCTTGATCATCACCGCCGTTCGGTTGTCCGTCGGACCGGCAATCACGGCGGAGCGACGATGGCCCAACCCAACCACGTGCTCAATGGCTTTGTTGATGCCGTGTTCATACTCGATAAAGATGTTTCCAACCAGCTTGCCGGCGGGTTCCGCATTACATAAGATCACCGGTATTCCCGCGGCGGTGAGTTCGGAAGTCATGCTCCGGTCCACCGAAGAGGTAACAATCGCCACGCCCCGAACGTCACTCTCCCTAAGCTTTCGCATGACTGCCTTGGTTCTCTCCAGATCATATTCGGTATTACAAAGAAGCACGTCAAATCCGCGGTTCCACGCCATAGCCTGATAACCCCGGATGATCTCGGGAAAGTACGGATTGGCAATCTCCGAAAGGACGAGCCCAAATAAATCGCTGCGTCCGGTCGCCAGACGCCTGGCATGCACATTCTTGAAGTAGTTGAATTCACGAACCGCAGCGAGCACACGCCGGCGGGTTTCCTCAGAAATATATTCAGTGTTGTTAAGCACGCGCGAAACTGTCGCCAACGATACCCCGGCTCGCCTAGCGACTTCACGCATAGTATGGGCCATATTGTGGTTCGCGTACCTCAATCCAGGAATAGTCGCTTCCCGGACACTTTGTCGCTGCTTGTAACTCGCTTGCTGGGAAAACCTATCACGACCTTGCCGGAAAGGCTACGCGGCTTGACAAGGCTGACCCCCTCGGATATTGTAGAACGCGTTTCTGGAACTGGTTTCATATAACTCCTCATTTCATATGACTTCTGACGATTTGTGCAACGCTTCTTGTACGTGTCCCTCCCGACCACGGCTCTCCGTTTTTCGCTGCGTTCAAGCGCCCAAGATCGCTTCGATACTGCATTCCTAAAGAAGGGCGAGGGTGACCACTCGTTTTTTGCAAGACATAATCCGTCAACGAGTCGAAATGCAGCGGACGATCGACTATCTTATGGGGCCGGGGCGGCAAGCCCTGCAGCAGGCCAGTTCTTTGATTCGTTCGGCTCGGGATGTCGTCGTCACCGGCATCGGAGCCAGTTGGAATGTTGCTCTCTCGGCGGGTACCCTTTTTTCTCTGGGTGGACGTCCTGCGTACATGCAGGAAGCCGGCGAATTGCTGCATTTCACGGCTATTCCTCGCGGCTCCGTAATTGTCGCTATTTCCCGCACCGGTCGCAGCATTGAAATCGTCCAGTTGCTTGCCAAGGCAGAAGCCAGCGGCGCGACTATCATCGGCATCACTAATTCCGCAGACAGTCCACTGGCCAGAGAGTCTGCGGTGGCCATCGTGGCACCGACCATGCTCGACCACGCCATTTCAGTAAATGCCTATTCCACACTGTTGATAGCCGCCAGCGCCTTGGCTAGCTCGGCTACAACCGGCTTTGCATCGGTTGCCGATCCTTTACTTCGCGCGGTAAGGGAGGGCGGACAGTGCCTGGAGTTCTGGCAGGAAGAGTTGGAGGAGTCTGGCTGGCTTACAAATGGAGCTCCGTACTACTTCCTGGCGCGTGGCGGCAGTCTAGGAACTTGCCATGAGGCGCGATTGTTGTGGGAGGAAGCGGTGAAAACGCCCGCTACCGCAATGAGCACGAGCGGCTTTCGCCACGGCCCGCAAGAGATCGTCCGGGAAGGGATGCGTTTTTGCCTGTGGATTGATCAGGCGCAGATGCGGGATCAGGATTTGTCTGTAGCTCATGATCTCAGGGAATTGGGGGCATCGGTGATGCTCATCGGGGAGAACCTGCCGCGAAATGCGGGGAACCTCGTGTGTCTGTTACCAACTTCCCCTCCAAGCTGGCAGTTTGTGATTGATGTGCTACCCATCCAGCTTGCCGCAGAACGCTTGTCGAGGCTGTCGGGCGTTGACTGCGACTCGTTTCGTATCTGCTCTTATGTGGTCGAAGATGAGCATGGCCTGTCGGGGAAGAAAGCCGAGGCATCTCCGAATGCGGACTGACCGCTGGCGCTTTCCGGTCTGGCTTTGGTACGCACTTCTGTGCATTTTCTGGTGGGCCACGAAATCGAGTGGGAGCCTGATACTCAGTAGGTGGGTCTGTGTCCGGTGCTTTCGAACTTCGGACCATGTGGCCAAGCCAGATGCGGAACGTGAGTTGGGCCAATTCGAGTGTATTCGCGCGGCAGTTCTTGACCAGGGTTAAAAGGCCGCGAAGAAGTTCGGGACATAATGTGCATGGCATGAGAGTAAACTTCGCGAGAATATAAATCGCGTCGGTCTCCCCGTCGGCGATCTGCCAGCGGTGAAAAACTTCGCGACCGTCAAAGAGGCCGTATCTTACGGAGAGAGCGTTGGACATGCTGAGTCAGGGAAAGAAGCGTGCCCGTTTGAGGAAGTCTCAAAGCTGCTTGGTCATGAAAGCACTCAAGAGCAAGAATAGAAGCTGAGATTGCGAAGCTAAGATCCGATCTCAAAGATTGCACGGACACTCAAATCCAGGAAGTTATTCAGATGCGGATTAAGGAATTGAGGCGGAAGCTGGCACAACTTCAATCTTCGCGGCGCGGACCTGGAAGAGATAGAGCCGGAACGCGGCCACGCCCCGGCTCACCCTCGATAATTTTCGCGGAGAAGGCTTTTGTGCCCTCCACTGTAGCACAGCTAAAAAGGTGTGAGTTTTGTAACGAAATCGGAACATGATGCAAAGGGCCAGAACGTCACCGCCCCGGCCCTGAGTTGTCTTACGCGTTGGGTGAATAATTCACGAAACATACCAGACCCCGATGCGATTAACTGGTCAGTCTCCAGCGGTCGGAGAACCAACGGCAGCGCTGTTACGAAGCTCGCGCAATCAACATGACACTATCCGTTTTCAGTTCGTCGATCTTGTGGCGCAACAGCGCACACTCCTGTAAATATTGCGACCTAGCGACAACACCCACGCTGAATCGCTTCCATTCGGAAAACAAATTCATTTGCGAATCCGCAAGGCAAAAGAACTACCAGTATGCAAAAGAGGACAAAAGCAAGGACAGCTATTTCTCGCTCAGGCACAATTAACGCGAAGGTATTCGGAGACGTGGGAACTCCTTGTGCGAAAAAGAGAGAGCCGGCGAACTGATCTCCCCGGCCTTGCTCCATTCGCCTATCGCGTAGCCGCAGGTTTCTCCGCTCCTCCCTGCCTCTGTTTGCTTGCAAATGAACTATGCGGAAAGAGGTAATCCACCTTTGTCGCGAGGGTGCTCGGCGCAAGCATGGGATATAAACTCCTCGGAGAGTTGCACCTGGAAAGTCCGCTTCATTTCGTTTAGTGATTTGCCGGAGACCCGGCCAGAAAAGTTAAAGAGCCAAGCGCACTCAGAGCAGCCCCAACCCTCGAAACTCTGCGCTTCGACCCATACCAGTTTGCGGGACGAACTTTCGCCGATTCTAGCCATTCGCGTGACTCCTTATCTATGGAAGGCCAGAACATATTCCCAGGCGAATCGAAACACGATTCGCACTAGCGGCAGGGCAGGGATGCTCTCTCTCTAAGCCATTAGGCGGCTTGGTGATTCGATCGTTGGTCCCACCTCGCCATCGCATCCAGCATCAGGCGTTTTTCGACGTGGGAGCCATGGTCATTGCCGATCTGCCGTGCTCTTCTGCGAATGAGATCAAGCGCCGTTTCGATTAAGCTGGGTTGTTGATGGAGATCTATCTCGCCCATTGCTGCCCGGTAGGCAGCAAACCATTCAGTTCGTAATTCAGACACAAAAACCGCCCGGCCCAGTGAGAATCAAAGGGCAACGGATCGAAGATATTTTTGAAATCGCCGAGCCTTGGCTCTTTGCGTTGGGTCTAATTTCAGACTACGCTTCGTCCTACTCTGGTTCAACCGGCGGTTAATTTGTGGCGTGTGGATATTGAATGCGTCGCGGAATGTAAACAACAGTTCACTCTCTGTGTGGCAGATGGAATGCAGTATCGTAACGCATGGACTCCACCACCCAGGATCTATCCCGAGTCCTAATCGAACTCGGCCTGATCGTCGTAAGTCTTGCGATCCTCGCTCGCATCGCGAGTCGTCTCATCAGTCAGACGAGATCGTACTCCTCACCATTTTTGGCGCGGTCCTTCTCGTCGCTGGGGCTGCGCAGCGGCTGCAAGTGTCGGCCGCTATCGGGGCATTTCTCGTAGGCATCGCCGTCTCAGGACCCATTGCTGAACAAACGCATCGTCTGGTCGCGCCCCTTCGTGACCTGTTTGCCGCCACGTTCTTTTTCTTTTTTGGGCTTCAAATCGACCCGGCAACCCTGCCGTCGGCTCTGCCCTCCGGCATTTTGCTGGGCGTTGTAACCGCGGTGACAAAGGTGCTGACCGGTTTCTGGGCTGCGCGGCGAACCGGTGTTGCTCGCCGAGCGCGTCTGCGGCGGGCATGGCCTTGGTCGCGCGTGGCGAGTTCTCGATCGTAATTGCAGGTTTGGGTGTCGGCCTCGAGCCGCAACTTGGACCGCTTTCAGCCGCCTATGTGCTCTTTCTGGCCGTGCTCGATCCCATCCTCGCCCGCGCGGTTAAATAGATCTCTCTAAACAAGTCCTCTGCCAGAATGTGCTACCTGTTCGCTAGAGGCTCGTCGCGGTCCACAAACGGAGTTCTTGGAAATGGAAGAGGGGGTTTACGGCATTCTTTTGAATGAGCTGTGGCAGGAAACAGCATCGCTGGATCATGGTGACCTCCCCGTATGAGCTTCTTTCAGAAAAGGCTGGTGCTTTCATCACTCAAACATCTCGTAATGTGTCACGCTCGGCTCGAATTCCAGGAGATATTTCTTGTCCTCCGGATAGTACCGAGCGACCTCGATGTCGTCGCCTGCGAATCCCCTGATCGCGTCGCGTGACTCCCAGAATGTCAGTGTGATGAAATGCGCGACATCTCCCTCAATCCTTCGGAACACCCACGCACCCCGATTGCCTGGCGTCCTCCGATAGTCCGGAATCCCGGATTTGTGTAGATACTCGAGATATTCGTCGGCGTCGTTCGCCTTCGTTCGACCATGCCACATGCGCGCTATCATGCACCCTCTCAAGTTTTATGCAACGGAATCGAGCCGGTCCGTCGGTGTCGAGGAGCCTCACTCGCTTGCGCATTCGTGCGCCTGAGTTTGTGCCCATGACTGGAACTTCGGTTTTGGCGTCTTCACGGTGCTCGTTGCAGCCCACTCCACCCCTCGTACAAACGTGGTGGAAAAGCCGGGTATCTCCATCGCTCGAACGTCATGGCCTAGAGATGTGTAGAAAGTTCTGCCTTTTCCGTAACACGTCGTCCAAAGCATCGGTTCATCTCTACCTGTCGGATTCATGTCAAGATGCGGCCAGTTCGCCTCGCTCTGCCTGTCGGCCGTTTGCTGTTTGCTTGCGTTGGAAGTCTTGGCGGCCGCCGGTTGGGGTTCATTTTTGGGATCGTCATAGGAAGTTGCCAGAATGTGCACGTTCGGCGCCATATGCATATTGTGGTGTAGCTCGTCGTCGGCATCGAACGACGAGGGTAGTCCTTCGGTGATCGGATGATCGGCATCTACAATCTTCACTTGAAACTTATGGCGCGGAGCATGTCCCGATACCGGGTTCTTGTCCCGACCATACGCCGCCAATCATGAGCTTGTACTCCGTCCAAGGCGACTCCAATATGCCAGTGGGAACGCTGCCATCGCCGAGTACAACTAGGCCACTAAATGCCCAGTTCGCACCATGCACTCCTACCAAGCCCTTACCCGATCGAACAAAGCTTTCGAGTGCCTTTTCAGACTGTTCGCCCCACCGTGGTCCGTTGTAATTGAGAACAACGACGTCGTACACCGCTAGCGTCTCCGATGTCATGCCAGTTGGTACAGATGTTTCAGAAACCAATTATCGGTAAGTCACTGAAAGAAATGGTAGGCACGTGGGGACTCGAACCCCAGACCTCTACCGTGTCAAGGTCCCGTTCAACGGTAACTGATTGACATTCAACGGCACTGGCAGCCAGCTTTGGCGTTGTAAGGACCTCTCAGGAACTGTTATTGGACCCTAATTGGACCCTGATTTGGCCGGTACTTCTGCACGGTAAGCTCACGACTCGGTCACTGAGCGCAAAGGCGATGTTACGCCAACAACGCTATGCTGGGTGTCATAATTGCTGCGCAAGCAACACCCACGCCTGTTATCGCCAATTACCAACCCCGCGCGGCAACTTTGATGTGCTATCCTCGCGCCCATGAAATGCTTAGTATCTTTCATGCTGTGTTGTCTGACCACTCTGTTGCATGGACAGCAAACAGTCAGCATACCAGTGATCGTTGCCAATGGAGATCAAGCCTCCAGTTCTATCAAGGTCTCCGATCTCAAAGTGCAAATCGAAGGTAGGCCCGTAACCGTTTCATCGGTGACTCCTCTCGCTGGTGGACATCTGCAGTATGTCCTCCTGAATGACCAGAGCGGAAAACTTCTGTGGCCAAATGGGATCAAACAACAGACTGAAGTCGCAGATCAATTCCTAAATCAGGGGGTGGTTATACGTCTCACTTATGAAAAACTACATCCACGTTTGCGGGACTCCCGCTCACCTGAAAATTACCGATGACAAGATCGGGCTTGCCATTACGATTGAGATCGGACTGAATCATTCCAATCGTAAACGCGCCGGACGCAAAGAATGACCGCGTAAATTGTCCTTGCCCATTATTGAAAAGCAATGTCACTTGTTGGCTTAATATCAACCCAGCCGCAATGTCGGGTTTGCCGTCACCGTTGAAGTCTCCTACAGCTAGCGCGCCCACGAATTGACCAGGATCGATTTCTGTCCCTTCGTAGAATGTTCCATCTCCCCGGCTGTACCAGATCGAAATCGCTGTATCACCGGGCAAAACAATAGCAATGTCGTCTTTCCCATCGCCGTTGAAATCAGCAGCCACAGCCAAAGCGCCGTTACCCAAGGGAAGATCGTTTCTCACTTCCTGGAATATTCGCTCGCCAGAGTTTAGATATGTAAATGTGCCGGTGGCAATGTCTGGCCTGCCATCCCCATTGAAATCGCCAATTACGTAAGGTGCTGCGAACGAGTCCGTCGTCACTACCGGCGTAAACTGATAGGCCCCATTTCCGTACAAAACCTCTCCCAATGCCACGATATCAGGATGTCCATCGCCGTCCATGTCTGCAACCGTAAAAGGCCCGTTTGCGGGCGGCAGCGGAATCGGTGTAGATGAAAAGTCGAGCGAGCCATTGTTAGGCCACACCACAAAATTGGTACTCACCCCGAGAAGATCGGCTACACTCCTTCCAGTTAAATCCGCGAGCATCAAAGAACTTTGGTCTGTATTTCCGCCGAATTGGAACGAGCTGTTCCCTTGATTCAGAAAAACAGTTCCCGGAATGCCAGGAGAATCGCCGCCTGCGACAAAAATTTCCGGCAACCCGTCGCCGTTGATGTCATCCGACGACAAAAATCCGGCTATTGCCGGAGTCAGAGAAAGTGTGGAGGGGAAATTCCGGTCAGTTCGCCCTAAAGCGATAGAGACGAAATTGAAATTGTCGGGCACCGCCACGTCTGGGAGGCCGTCGCCATTAAAATCTCCCGTCGCAACCAGAGTGCCCTCTGGCCCGACGACTTGTTGTGGTGTGAAATGCCCGCGCCCGTCTCCAAACAAATATAAAATGCTTGAGGGTTCACTAGCGCCATTCACCCCGGCTAAATCAGGAAAGCCGTCGTGGTCGAAGTCTCCGGCGACCAACCGATAACGAATTAGACCCGGCGGTACAATCGCAGTATTTGCGACTTGCATAAAAGAGCCGTTTCCATTGCCTTGAAACGAATAAAGCACGACAGTAGAGACTCCGCCAACGGTTTGCGACTCTTGGACAACCATGTCAGGAATTCCATCGAGATTGAAATCAATCATGCTAGGAACTCCAAAAATGCCATTCAGCCCTGCGACCAATTGATCGCTAAACTGACCATTGCCCTGATTGAACAGAATATGCAAAGACTCTGGCGAGCCTGCGGCGGTGTAAAGAAGGTCTGGCTTGCCGTCGCGATTAAAGTCAGCAACGATGTAATCTCCGTTATCGAGGGCCGTGAAAGGGGCTAGTGTCACCGGTGCTGCAAACCCACCGCCTGTGTTTTTCAGCCAAACAATGCTTCCCGTGATCCCTGCGGTTGACTCGACTTCAAGAACCAAGTCGGGCTTACCATCGCCATCAATATCGACCAGATGAGCTGAACGAGGAAAGATACCTGCGAACGTTTGCTGCGTGGATGGCTGCTGAAAATCGCGATGGCCGTCACCCAACAATATGCTCACGGTCGTGCTTGAAGAGTTGTCGCTTGAAACTGATACCAGATCGGTATTTCCGTCTGCGTTCACGTCACCTACCGCGACCGCATACGGGTTTGGACAGGCAATGTACTGAGCCGCCGAGAGCGTTCCATCCGCTTGACCGAATAAAAGCGCAATACTGCCCGAAGTCTGTAACTGCGGGCCTGGCATGACGACATCCGCAAGGCCGTCGCCGTCTACATCAGCAGCTGCTATGAACGTAGGGTTTGTCTCGTTCTCGCCAACTAAGAAACCCGGAATGGCCTGCATTACCTGCGGACCGGATTGTGGTGAGTACACCGTGAACGATAGAGAATTTGATGTTTGGCCGCTCGTTTGTACGGAAAATTGATGTGTTCCGGCGGTTGAGGCGAGAGAAACGTCAATTTCTACCTGCACCGTTTGAGAGTTTACAAGCGTTGTTGAGACAGCGGGAACGCCGTCGATCAATGCCACCGACTCCTGAGTGAAGCCACTCCCGAAAATCGTCACTTGGCCCAGCGGTATACCGGTCATTACGCTCGAAGGTGAAAGCAAAGAGATAGATGGAGGAGAGCCGCCATTTCCGCCGCCTGAACCCGAGCCGCTCCCCCCACCACATCCCAACGAAGAGGCGGCGACAACCAAGACGACCGCAATCAGACCTGACGAGACGATGTGGTGTCGACACTGACATAACCCCGCGCTTTCGTACACCCGATCACATAACACAGATCACTACTTTCTCTGCGCCGATCCCGGCTTGCCCTCGAATGTATAGGTCTGTTTTGAAGGCCGCTGTATGTCATCTCTTCCGCCACTGGAAGGACGGAGCCGATATCCCTACTCCCCATGCGCAGCACGGCCCGGTCTTTTGACGGACTGCCGTATGGCGCGCCAACGTGGCTAAAACAACCTCGAGGGAGCAGGTACTGCGGTAGTTGGCCCCCACGTTTCAAGGCTACCCCTCAGGTCCTCCGCGATCTCCGGAGACCTAGCACTCACAGTGATGTGATCGTCATTGTCAATGAACGCAACCCAGTCACCTGACGGGTGGATGACGTAAGCGTCCCACTCGGCCAGTAGTACCAGCAGTACCACGGCGGCAAGTTCGGCTGATTCGTCCTTCCTAAAAAAATGAGCTGGTGCGGTTTCAATGGATCGATTCTCGCCGTAACCGAGTCTGAACCGTTCCAGCGCTCGCAGCGCGACCTCTTCCATTTCAGGTACCGCTATGCGCGTTCTCCTGATCCACACCAAGCCACCGTAAAACGCGTCAATAACGTGACACCCCAGAAGCGCCAACGAACGTGCCGTTGGAAGAAGTTCGCGCCAGCGCATCTTCGATAGGTCGACCCGATAGGTGTGACCTCCTTTGGGCGCACACAGTAGGCCTTCGTTATCAAACTCAAACTGCAACGGCCATTGCTTACACCAGTCGATTGCTTCTTTGTCGGTAAGTGTTCTCATATCGTCCCCAAAAGGCTATTCCCTCCTTGAACCAAGAGTCATCGGCATCAAAACCGAACCTAAGGCGCCCCTTCGAACACTGGCCCCAATGCGCGGATTATCTGAGCGCCCACCGCAGCGACTGTACCCCAGAACGTAACCTTAGCAGCAGTCCTTGCTGCATCCGGAGAGATCGAGACTCGTGGTATCGGATTATGGTTTTGGTCGAGCCTCCCTCCATCCGGAGTGACCCGCACCGTCTCCCCTTTCTTACCAGTCTTGTAGTCCCAATGACCGCTGCGGTCCCAACTCACGTTCGGTTGTCCTTCACCTTTAGTACTGTCGGCCGGAACAGGCTTCAACGGAGCCCACCTAACGTCACGGCTCCCGCCTTTTGAACCCTCGCCTTCCTTCCACCCCTCCACACCTGGCACTATTGGTTGCCCTTTGTTATCTACGACTGGCGGGGCTTTCGGTGAACTGTCTGGATTCGTAGGTGCGGGTTGACCTTGGTTTTGCGTATTTTCCGTCTGACCTTGCGATTGAGCTGGTGACTGGCTTTGAGACTGGTCTGGCGTCGGTTGCACCCCCTCGTATGCTAAGGCCATTTCCGACGAGCTACTCGTTTTGGTATCAGGAGACGAGCGTGCTTGGCACCCCGGCGTATTCCACGGACAATGGCCGTCTAAATCCGCGAACGATTCCGGGTCGTCTGCGACCATCGCGTATAAGTTCAGTGTCTGTGGATTGGAAAGGTTGGCGTACGGAACCGGGGCAGGCATTGCCGTCCAGTCCGAACTCAGCCACCGGCCAAAGCGCCAGGAGTATTCCCTCGCATCGAAATTGTCGTTCTGTGTTTCAGCGTCCCTCTCTTTACCCTCGAATTTGTAGTTCTGTGAGCAGGTATTCGTGTAAGCACGCTCGCCTCCGAATGGCGTAAAATCAGCGTCATAACAGATTGCACTGGAATTCGCGACAATGCGCGAACTACCCAGTAGGTCCTCAGCGTAAAAAAGTTTGTTTCCCGAACTCGGCACCAGCGCCACTCGTTTGCCGCCAAAGAAGATATATTCGTTTTGCGTATTCCCAGCCCCATCGGTCTCCGCAAGAGTCTCACCACCGGAGCCATACCAATAGAGTTTACTGCCCAGTTTTGCCGCACGGCGTCCGTCCCCATCGTAGGAATAGGTAACGCCGCCAGCGGTTTTCAGTTGGCTCTCGCCATCCCAGGTGTAGGTGAAATTGCCATCTCCCAGCGTGTTCCCCGCCGTGTCGTAGGAGAAGCCAGAGACGTGATTATTGCCGTCGGCAGTGACTCCGCCCATCGTACCTTCCGAGCAGGCACTGTAGTTCGGCGTCCAGCCTGCCTGCGAAAGCAGATTGCCCCATGCGTCATAGGAGAACTGATATCCCCAGCAGTAGGTCCCAGTAGTTGCCGAAGTTCCAGCGGAAAGAATTCTGTTCAACTGGTCGTACGTGAACGACTGCGAACGGGCGGAATTCAGATTATTGGTGATGCCGTAAACCACTCCAGCGTTATGGCCCGACGAGGGATCAACGAAGTTGTAGGTGATGTCGACTGCGTTGCCAAACGGGGCTGATGCCTTGATCTCGTTCGGCTGCAAGCGATTGTTGAAGCTCTCCGAAATGTTGATCCCCGTGAAAGAACTCGTCTGCCCCAGGCTCATGCTGTAAACGTTGCCTTGCGGCGTGTAGCAGACAGCGCCAGCAGCGCAGTTTGTGCTTGCGGGCGGAGTCTTCCAGTCGGCCACGTATGTAATGCCGTTCGAGGAATCAGCCGCGCTACTTGGGCGATCAGCGGAATCGTAGGTGTAGTTGACCGTACGGCCCGTTGGGTACACAAGCTGGGTTACGTTACCCGCAAGGTCGAGATAATACGTGGTGGTTTTTGTAATGTTGTTAGGCGAGCTGTTGTTTGTTCGCTGCTCGCGGTGAATACCGCGCAGGTTGGTCGAATCGACTTGATAAGCCCAAGATTCCGAACCAGCCCCATCGGTCATACTGGTCCGATAGCCGATGTTCTGACAGGCGCTCAGACTAAGGCAGTTCGATTGGTCGTAGGCGAATGCAAGAGGTGGATCGCTATTGCTATATGAAACGCCGGTTTCTCGGTAGAGTGCGTCCCAGGCGTAATTGGCGGTGATGCTTCGTGCATCCGTTTTGCTCAGCAGGGTGTTATCGGGATTGTAGGCGTATTTGACTGGGTTGCTGCTATTGCTATTCTCGGGATTCACTGCGGAAAGAAGTCGTGATAGCGAATCGTACGTAAAATTGCGCTGGTGGGAGCCGTTTTGGACAACTTGTGTCAGATTGCCAAGAGCGTCAACGGTGTACGAGGTGATCCAGATCGGCTCTCCGGTGCCGGGGCAGCCATTCGAGTTTACCGATGCACCGACAGCATTGGGTTCGTCAACTTCAACGACTCTTCCAAGACCATCAACCCGGCTTCGCCGCCATTTTCCAGTTGGGTCGGTCACAAGCGTCGAGGGACCACAATATGCCGTATTCAGGACAGAGGTGTCAGGATACGTAACAGAAATCTTGCGGCTGAGGGCATCGTACCGGTACGTGGTCGTACCGCTGCTGGTGGTTGCATCGGTTCCTGTCCTGTACGGATTAGAAACTGTTGAGACTCGGCCGAGTGTGTCATAGGTCGTATCGGCATACACTGTCCCCTGTGGGTCGGACGTTAGTTGATTTTCCGAAATCCTGCCCAAGCCGTCGAAGACGTTCGTCTCGACCTTGTTCTGTGACGAGTTGATGCTGGTTGTCAGAGTCGCGGAAAACGGAAAGGTGGTTTCCTGATGAGTTATCGTGTCCAGACCACCATCGGGACGATTGACGTGCGAGAGCCGCCACATAGAGTCGTAGCTGTAGCTCGTCGTCAAGTTGTTCGGATCGGTAGTCGAAGCCAGCGAGCTCGTATTGAAATCGTAGGTCTTGGTCGTGCCCTGGTTCAAGGCGTTGGTGATGCTCGTAGCGAGCGCCCCCCAGTATGTTAACGAGTAGGCGTATGTGATGGTATTGCTGCACGGATCAGCGAACGTGTTCAACATCCCATCATCGAAGAAGGCGGTCTTACCAATCAGATAACCACCTGAGCCGCCAGAGTGCCCATTCGGGCACGTGAATGTTCCCGAATTTAGCCAGTGATACGCGGACGTATTGTTGCCTCGATAGGTGCCCGCTGGCGGCGCGGAATCAAACTGGTATGAGGAAGTCAGTCCCGAGGAAGCTCGCGAAGTCTCATCGTAGTTGTATTGGGTCAGCGAAGTCTGATTACCACCGCCATCTTTAACTTGAACAGTGTAGGGGAGCGTAAGCAGATTGTTCGCCAAATAGGACGCAGCATTCGGGCCGCTGAAAATCATGTATGTGTTCGTCATAGTGCGAAGAAGATTTCCTGGCGAACCATTACCGTAGTCGTAGTCGCTCTGAGTAAGAAGATCGCCATAGATGGCGTTGGATCCACTGCCTATGCTGACACCGGTGTCATAAGTCTTTGTCGTTTGGGAGACCTTTCCGCTCAGTACGTCTGTTGTCGTGATAGTTGCTGGAACAACGTCGAACGCGACACCTCCGTCCGGCAGGTTGGAATTGTATGTATAGTTGTAGGCAGTTGTGACCTTCTTGAGAGGGGTCCCAGTATGCGACCCGCTGTACTGGTCTAATTCTGTTTCGTACACCGAACATGCACCTGCCAGCGAGGTCTCTGTGTGAACGCTATCATTCAGCGCGGGATCGGTTACGATCGACTGAAAGGATTGGCCGTTAATCGTGGTAGGAATTGAATAATTCCAAATGTGAGAGCCCGTTCCGTCGTTGGCATTTACGGTTCGAGAAGTGATCGCGCGACCGTACGGGTAGAGCCATGTATTTACGCCATTCGAGTAGTATTGTGGCCCTACACAGAGCCCCGAAGTGTAGCTCCAGGTATAGGAAATCGTTCCGCCCGTCGGCAGGGTAATTGATGACAGATCGCCGACATTGTTGTACTCAAAAGTCCAAGCTGCGCCGCTGGGTAAAACAAGGCTTTGCGGATATGACAGCACAGTGGAGGTCGGTTGGCAGAAAGAATGTGAGGCGTTGTTGATACAGTCCGGAGCAGTAAATGAGATGCTAAACGAAGCATAGCAAAACTTGAATTGCGAAGTCCCACCGTTTGGTCCCGGTGGGGTCCAGAGCGAGGCGCTAGTTGTCGGTTGTGAGCCAGTGCAGCCAGAAAAGTTGGAAGTAGAAGTCATCCCTGCGGGGTAAGCAGCAGGAATAACTCGTCCCATCGTGTCGTTCCAGCCTGTAATGAAAAGCTGCGAGTTTACATTCTGTGTAATCAGGTTGCCATTTACATCTTCTACGGTTCCGGTGGAGTTGCTGTATCGAGTGCCTTGCCGGTCAATTATGGTACCCACGGTCCCCAAAAAAGAGTATCCAGTTGCGTCTATCGAGATTAAGTTCTGTCCAGTGGTGCCCATCATCGTATGGACCGCACCATCAAAATTCGTTACCGTGGCTGGGGCGGTAGGTCCACTGCTTGGGGCGTATAGCGGCTCGAAATCGGGTACAACGCTCACTGGGGGCTGATCAGAGGATTGCAACCGGTGATTGACCTGGTAGCCCGCGTTGTTGCAAGTATGAGTGACGGGGTTGCAAGCTGCGTAAGGCTGCAAGATCGTATTGGCGTAGACCAACTTGAAACCCATATGCAACTTGCCACCGCGCTGCGGGTACGAAATGATTGGGATATTTAACGTGAGTGAGCCATTCACCATGCTGATGGAATCTATGTCACCTCCGTCATAGGAGCCATAAGGCTTGATGCCCTGCTCTAATCCAGCAAGCGTCTGAGCAGTCGCAAACATGATCTGCAGGAACATGACAACTATTGCAAGAAGGATGCTACGACGGATGGGAGAGCGCATTTCGGTTCCTCCACGAGGCGAAATTGCCCAAAACACCTAATTCCTAAAAACTGCAAGACATTGCGGGGAAGAGCAAAGGGTCTAGCACAGGTGAATCCTGAACCGTTGCCGCCGCGAGCGTATTCCTAGAATAAGATTTGTGCTCTTCAATCGGCTCACCTTCCAGCATCTACTCAGGATTTGCGCTGGATGCTAATTCGGTGTCGGTATTTCGTCAAGAGAAAAATATTGTGATCTCATACCACAATAGAAATGTCCCCGCACTCTCCACAATAGAAATGTCCCCTGAATTGTGAATCACTCGGCCGCAGAAAACTGCGGCGTTTTCATGTGCTGATAACCGCGTCTCCACGGG
>Ga0207416_1002134_pt1 | contig 22776 bp, 20 predicted proteins | sample PaiPotPPM11metaG_FD_184107 | JGI IMG/M metagenome (GOLD analysis project Ga0207416, IMG submission 184107) | Iron sulfur acid spring bacterial and archeal communities from Banff, Canada, to study Microbial Dark Matter (Phase II) - Paint Pots PPM... ...
CACCACGCAGCCCTCCATCAAGATCGACTTCGTCTCCCCGCTCGAAGGCACCGCGCTGCAGGACACCCTCGGCCTCACTTCTGATTCCTTCTCGCTCGCCTACATCGACACCAAGGTCGGCAGCGGCGAACTCGCCGCGCCGGGGAAGTATTACAGCATCCAGTACACCGGCTACCTCATCGACGGCACCAAGTTTGACTCGTCCCTCGACAAACCCGGCCAGGAGCCCTTCACCTTCCCCTACGGCAAGCACCAGGTCGTCGCCGGCTGGGACACCGGATTCGCCGGCATGCACGTCGGCGGCAAGCGCCGCCTCTTCATCCCCTACCAGCTCGCCTACGGACCCCAGGGCCACGGCTCCATTCCCGCCAAGGCCATGCTTATCTTCGACGTCGAGTTCATCAGCCAGAGCGACACCCCGCCCGCGCCCAAGCCCGCGCCTGCTCCGCCTGCCGCAGCTATGCCCAAGCCGGCGACGCCGCCGCCCGCTACAACTCCGCCGCCCTCTGCTGAACCGGTACCGGCAACTCCACCGGACGCCTCGGCGCCCAAACCGCAATAAGAATCCACGCGCCGTGCGCACCATCTAAACAAAAGCAGCCCTCCCAGCGAGCCCCAACGCGATGTTTGATCGAATCCGGCCACTCTTCCCATATCTGAAACGCTACTGGAAGAGCCTCGCCTGGGGGGGCATCGCGGTCATCCTCTACAACGTCTTCCGCGTCATGATCCCGCCCATCGTCGGACACGCGTTCGACGACATGAAGCACGGCGTCACCGAAGCGAAGATCCAGTACCACGCACTGCGCCTGCTGGGGGTTGCCGCGTGCTCCGCCATCTGCCTTTACCTCACCCGCCAGATCATCATCGGCGCCTCGCGCGAGATCGAGTTCGATCTCCGCAACGACCTGTTCTCCAACCTCGAACGCCAATCCGCCAGCTTCTACCACACCCACCGCACCGGCGACATCATGGCGCGCACCACCAACGACCTGAACGCCGTCCGCCAGTTGCTTGGCCCGGCGATCATGTATAGCGCCAACTGCGTCTTCTTTACCGTCTTCGCATTGCCGTTCATGATTCGCATCAGTCCGATGCTCACGCTCTGCGCCGTCGGCCCGCTGCCGCTCGCGTCGATCATGGTGCAAGGCTTCGGCCAGCGCATTCACCGCCGCTTCGAGCGCATCCAGGCGATGTTCTCCGACATCTCCGCGAAAGCGCAGGAGAATTTCTCCGGTGCGCGCCTCATCCGCGCCTTCGCCCAGGAAGACGCCGAGATCGCCTCCTTCGAGACCGCCAATATCGAGTACATCGGCCGCTCGATGCACCTCGTCCGCCTGATGGCGATGCTCTGGCCGTCGCTCGAACTCGTCCTTGGCCTCGGTATGGTGATCACTCTGCTGGTCGGCGGCCACGAGGTCGTACGCCACCGCATCTCCGTCGGCGACTTCGCCGCCTTCAACTACTACATGGTCCAGCTCATCTGGCCCATGATCGCCATCGGCTGGGTCGTCAACCTGTTCCAGCGCGGAACCGCTTCCGTCGTCCGCATCGACGAGCTGCTAAAGCAGCAACCCGACATCACCGACGAACCCGGCGTCGCGCCGTGGTCTTCCCACATCGCCGGTGACATCGAATTCCGCGGACTGTCGTTCACCTATCCGACCGGCGGCCCGGAAGTCCTGCACAACGTCAACCTGCGCATCCCCGCCGGCTCCTCGCTCGCCATCGTCGGCCCGACTGGAAGCGGTAAGTCGACGCTCGTCTCACTGATCCCGCGCCTCTTCGACGCGCCCGACGGAGCGCTCCTGATCGACGGAGAACCGGTTCGCGCCCACGCGCTCCAGGAGTTGCGGAGCAATATCGGTTTCGTGCCGCAGGAAACGTTCCTCTTCTCCGATACCATCGCACAGAACATCGCTTTCGGCCGCCCCGACGCTACCGACCCCGAAATTCTCGAGGCTGCCACTACCGCCCACATCGCCACCGAGATCCTCGAATTCCCCCGCGGCTTTGAAACCCTGGTCGGCGAGCGCGGCATCACCCTCTCCGGCGGCCAGAAGCAGCGCACTGCCATCGCCCGCGCCGTGATCCGTAACCCGCGCATCCTCATCCTCGACGACGCGCTCGCCTCCGTCGACACCTACACCGAAGAGAAAATCCTCTCCGGCCTCCGCGACGTCATGCGTGGCCGCACCACCATCTTCATCTCGCACCGCGTCTCCACCGCGCGCAACGCCGACCAGATCGCCGTCCTGGTCGACGGCCGCATCGTCGAGCGGGGCACGCACGACGAGCTCCTCGCCCGCAACGGCTACTACACGTCTCTCGCCGAAAAGCAGCAGCTCGAGGAAGAGCTCGCCGTCACCACCTAACCGCGCGACGGTTCGCTGCGTCCTATACAGTGGGGGTCCATGGTCGCGCTGCTACCCAGAATCCGCATGGCGATGCTTCTCCTCCTGGGATGCGCACCCCTGTGTTCACTCGCCCACGGGCAATCCTCTCCGAACGAAACCGCGACAACCGGCACCGTTAGCACGCCCGCGCCAGCCGACAAACCGCTCCCCAACATCGCCACCCTGATGCACGACGTGGAGACCAACGAGCGCAAGTCCGAAACCGTCCAGAAGGACTACATCTTCCACTCGGTCGAAACCGAGCAGGAACGCGACAAACACGGCAATACGAAGAAGACCACGATCACAGAGTCCGATCACTTCTGGCTGAAAGGAGTCCCGGTGCGCAAAATCGTGAAGAAAGACGGCAAAGCCCTCACTCCCGACGAACTCGCCAAGGAAGACCAGCGCATCGACAAGGAAGTCGCCAAAGCCAGCGAAAAACGCGAGAAGGGCGACGCGCAGGGCAAAGAGACCGACCCGCGCGGGAATGACGAGATCACCGTCTCCCGCCTGCTGGAACTCGGCTCCTTCACCAACCCGCGGCGCGTCCAGTTGAATGGCCGCGACACGATTGCGGTCGACTACGCCGGCGACCCCAAGGCCAAGACCCGCAACCGGGCCGAAGACGTGATTCGCGATATGGCCGGAACCGCTTGGGTAGACGAGCAGGATCGCGTGCTGACCCGCGTCGAGGGCCACTTTGTGAATACATTCAAGATTGGAGCAGGACTGGTCGCGGACATCCAGAAGGACACCCGCTTCTCGATGCAGCAGACCAAGGTGAACGACGAGGTCTGGCTCCCCGCAATTCTGGCGGGCGAAGGCTCAGCGCGAGCCTTTCTTTTCTTCAACTTCAACGGAAGTATCCGCGCGGTGCAGTCGGACTATCGCAAGTTCCGGACGTCCAGCACGATTCTTCCCGGCGACGCGAAGGTTGAGACGCAGGAAATCCCGGACGGCTCCACAAAGCCGTGATCCGGGTCATCCAAATTCGCTGGGGGTAAACGGCGCGGAGGGATAGCCTAAGCCATCCCTCCCGCAGAACTTGGTTGATTCGAGTGAGGCTACACCCTCGCGGCCACGAGAGATGAAGTCCGAAGCTTACAGAGGCTGGACGTCAGACGCCTGCCAACCCTTCGGTCCCTTGACCACGTTGAACTGCACTGCCTGACCCTCTTGGAGGCTCTTGAAACCGTTCGAATTGATCGCCGAGTAGTGAACGAACACGTCCTCGCCGTTCTGACGGCTGATGAAGCCAAACCCCTTGGCATCGTTAAACCACTTTACTGTTCCCTGTTCCATTGTGTTGATTTCCTTAGTACTGATGAATTTGCCGCTGATCCAAATCGAGGGGTCGACTATTACGCCGCCGCCTGAAACCAATCTGTTCCAAACGATGTGTGAAGGTTAGCACAGTTGTCAGCGATTTCCAGCACAAAATTCGCAAATCGCTATTTTTGCACCATTTATAGTGCAGGATGCGGCTAACCATCCGATAGAAGCATCGTCCAGAAGCTTCCGCTTTGCCGCAATTTGCGGCTGGAAGTTCAAGCAATCTGCAGGTGCGCCAGCACAATTTCCTCCGCCCGCGCTAGAACTTCCTTCAGTTCCATCGCGGTCGAATCGAGGATTACGGCGTCGCTGGCAGGGCGCAACGGCGATTCGGCCCGGTTCCGGTCGCGAAGGTCGCGCTCGCGCATCTCCTCAATGATCGCCTTCTGGGCGAGACGGTTCTCCTCGGTATCCGGTGCCGGCTCGGGCCGCGGCCTGTCCGGACCTACGCCACTTGGGTTTGTGGGAACGGCCTGGCGGAAGCGCCGGCTTCCCCGAACCTCCGGAGCTGCATCAAGAAAGATCTTCACTTCCGCATCGGGAAAGACAGCGGTGCCAATGTCGCGGCCTTCCATCACCACCCCACCCGCCGCCCCGAGCGCGCGCTGCTGGTCGACCATCCACGCACGCAGACGCGGATGGACGGAGATTCGCGACGCTGCAGAAGTGACATCGGCCTCCCGAATGCGCCGCGACACATCCATGCCGTCGAGCAGCACGCGATTGCCTTCGAGTTGCGGCTCGAGTCGAATGCTGGTCGACGAAGCGAGTTCCAGCAGCGGCTCCTCCTCATCGAAGGAGTAGTCGCCCTCAATCGCCTTCAGCGCAAGAGCGCGGTACATCGCGCCGGTCTCCAGGTTGAGGAAGCCGAAGCGGCGTGCGAGATGCGCGGCGAGCGTGCTCTTGCCGGCGCCCGCGGGGCCGTCGATGGCGATGACCGGTCGCGTGCGCGACATCGATTTTGCCGGAGGCTTCGGTTGATCGTGCATCGGGCTTATTCGTCTTCCTTAGGTTTGATTTTGCGCGCCGGCGGCCGTTTGCCGAAGGGCTTCTTGCCGCCGGCAAACTTGGCGAAGGTGCTGGTAGGCTTCCCGGCGAACCCGCCGCTTCCCGATTTCGTGAACGACTTTTTGCCGCCGAAGCCGCCAGGCTTCCGATCCGATTTCCCCGCAAACCCACCGGGCTTGCCCCCGGGTTTTCCGGCAAACTTGCGCGGCGCGAACTCGCCGGCAGGTTTGCGCGGATAGGTTCCTTCCGGCCGCGCGGGGCGATCGGACGAGAAGGACCGTGCCGGGCGATCTGTCCGGGCCGGCCTGTCCCCGCGATCGCGCGGAGCGTCGAACTTGCGGTACACGCGCTTGCCGCTCTCGGTGCTGGTGAATCGGTCCTGGCCTCCGCCTTCACGAGGCTTGAACGCGGGCTTGTCCTTCGAGAAGCCTGTGTGTTTGGCGAAGCCGCCGCCAGCAGGCCGCGCACCGAAGCTCTTTCGCGGCGCAAAGCCCGAGCCCTCCGCGCGCGGGGGACGATCGCCTTGCGGCCGATCCGGGCGAGGGCGTGGCGAAGAAGAGCGCGCCCCCCCGAAGGCCGGCCGCGTGCCTCCGTCGCCTCGATCCGGCCGTGGAGCAAAGTCACGACGAGGCGGACGCGACTCGCGATCGAACGCCGGCTTGTCGCCAAACTTCGGCTTGCCGTCGAATCCTTCGCGCTTCCGCCCAAAGGTTCCCGGCTTGCTGAAAGTCTTGCGCGGAGGACGGGCCTCCCCTGTTTCGCCTTCGCCGCGCGGAACGAATGGGCGCCGTGGCTTGTCCTCGTCCCACGGCTTGTCGAATTTGCGTGGAGGAGCCGAGGGCTTGGTGAAGGGACGGCGCTCGCGGTCAGGCCCTGCGCCGGTGCGCGGCTTGGATCCGCCGGTGAAGCCCGTCTTCGGACCGGACTTGAATCCCGGCTTCGAACTAAACTTTGCGCCGTCCGGCCTCGCACTCAAGAATGGCTTTGCGGCAAACTTCGCCGGCCTGGCCTTGGCCAGGTATCCGGTGCCAACCTTGCGCGGCTTGGGAACGTACTTGGTGATGCGAGGCGCTTCGCCGGTATCGCCCTCGTCCGCCGCGCCTGTCTCAGCCGCAATCTCGGGCACTTCAACCGTCTGCGGCGAAGGCGCGAGCACCGGTTCCGGCGCGAGGAACGCGGGCAGCTCGCCGGCGACGTGCAGCACGGTGCGCCCTTCCACCGCGAGCGTTTCCAACTGCCGTGCCGCCATCAGCGCGTGGATGACGTCGCGAATCCGCGAGCGTGGCGCAAGCGGCGACAGGAAGCTCTCGATCTCGTCCTCCGACGCAACAACGGCCTGGCCGAGATAGAGCGAGATCAGCGCCGACAGCGCTGACGGCTGGCCCGCATTGACGCCGGCCTTGATCTGCTTGATAAAGCGCGTCCCGCTGAGTTCCCAGATCGTCGGACGGCCGTCCGGCTGCGGCAGCGGCAGCACGCGCAGGTGCGTCCACAACTCGCCAAGGGCGCGCAGCACGGCAGCCTCAGTGACTTCCTTGCCGAGTTCAGTGGTGAGATCGTAGGCGGTGAGCGGGCCGCGGCGGGTAAGAGCCTCATGCGTTGCAAGCGCGAGGTTCGACACTTTCACCGCACCGGTCGTTGCCGGTGGCTGCTTCCAGGCCTTATCTCCGCGCAGGGTGAAGACGTAGGAGAAGACCGCGGCTGAGGCGACGAAGTCCGGCGTCTCGCCCACCACGCCATTGACTGCTCCCAGCAGATTCAACGGCACGGCGAGGCCCTCCGCGATCAGGCGGGCGAGCAGGCTCCGCGCTTCCGCGGATTGTTCGATCGTCGGGCTGGGATTGGATGCGCCCAGTACGGCTTCCACCAGCGAAGGCGCGGGGGATGCAATCTGCGGGCGAGGCGTGAAGAGAACCAGGCCGGCGGCGTTGATCCAGCTGCGTAGGTTTTCGATGGTCAGCAGAGCTTCGCCTTGCTGGTGCCACTGTTTCAGGCGTGCGTCCGCAAGCTGCGCGGCGGTTGGGATGGCTGGGTTCGTGGAGTTGATGCCTGGGGTGCTCAAAGTTGAAATGCCTTCCTGCTGGGCGGCGCACTCGAAGGTGGCGGAGGCTGCAGCAATCCTTCGCGCTGGCGATGGAGACGGTACAAGGTTCGGGAACGGAGTCGGGGCAGAGTTCCGGCCGGTTACATGTGTTTTTCAAAGAACGAGGTGCTGGGTGACGTTCGAGTCGGCGGTTCTGGATTTCTAGATGCGCTGGAATGCGCGTTGTATGTCTTTATGAGAATACCGCAAAGCGATGGGTCGACCATGCGGGCAACTCGTAGGATGCTCGGTTTTCCCCAGTTCTGTGAGCAGCCAGTCGATTTTTTGCGGTTCCAGCGGCATGTTCACCTTAATCGCGGCGTGGCACGCGATCGAGGCGGCAATGCGGCGGCGGCGGGTCTCGGCATTCTCCGTCTGCTGCTCGCGCTCGGGCACGGCGAGCACTTCTTCGAGCATCCGTTCCAGCTCGCGGCCTTCGAGCCCCACCGGCGCCGCCTTGATGGCGAGCGTGCGCGGGCCGAACGGCTCCGCCTCGAAGCCATTGAGGTCGAGTTCGTGCGCAATCGCCGCAAACGACACCATCTGCGCCGGCAGCAGATCCACCAGCAACGGCATCAGCAGCCGCTGCCGCTGCACCTTCTCGACTTCGCGGTCGCGCAGAATCTTCTCGAACAGCACCCGCTCGTGGGCGACGTGCTGGTCGATGATCCACAGGCCCTCGTCGTTCGCAGCGAGGATGAAGGAGTCGCGCAACTGGCCCAGCGGCTTCAGCGTAGCGAGCGCGTTGAGCGTCTCGGCCGGTCCTTCGGCGGCGAGCGGAGCGCCGCCCCCCGCAGCGTCGCTCGCATCGTACCCCACCGCGATGCCGTTGTCCGAAAACGCGAGGCGCCCCGGCGAGGGTGGCACGATCGGCGCACGGAGTGTGAAGTCGGTCGCGTCCGTGGCGGAGGGATCGGGCTCGGATTCCGGACGCGGCGAGAAGACCGTATCGCTGGGCAGCCCGGGCATCGGGCTCACATCGATCAGCAGCGACGAGGCCGCGCTCGGGGCGGAGTTCAGTGCCGCCGCAAAGCTCGCCGCCGGCCGCGCCGTCATCAGCGTGGTTCGCACCGTATCGCGGATGAAGTCATGCACGAAGCTGGGCTGGCGAAAGCGCACCTCGGTCTTCGCCGGATGCACGTTCACATCGACCTCCTGCGGCGGCATTTCGAGGAACAGCAGCACCACCGGGAACGACGTAGGCGGAATGATGTTCCGGTAGGCGTCGGTGAGCGCGTGCAGCACCAGGCGATCGCGCACCAGGCGATGATTGACGAAGACGTAGATCGAGTTGCGATTCAGTTTCTGCAGTTCCGGCTTGGAGACGAAGCCCGTGATACGCAGGAAGCCGGGATCAGGCGGCGTGTAGTCCTTCTCCCGCTTCCACGGCGGCGGCTCAGGCAGTCCAGCGCGCGCGAAGTCGATCTCTGCCGCAGTAGTCAGCATCAGCGCAGCCGTATCGCGCCCGAAGATCTGGAACAGGCGGTCGCCCGTCGAGGCCACCGCGGGCGCGATTAGCAGCGCCTGCGTGGCCGAGTGCAGCTCGAAGTGCCGCGACGGATGCGCCAGCGCGTAGTGCGTCACCAGCGCGGCAATATGCGCCAGCTCCGTTTGCTCCGACTTCAGGAATTTGCGCCGCGCAGGCGTGTTGTAGAAGAGGTCGCGCACTGCGATGGTCGTGCCCGCAGGCATTCCAGCATCGTCGACGCGCAGGATGTTGCCGCCGGCGATCTCGACCTCCGTACCTGCTTCGTCGTCCTCGGCGCGAGTCGCCAGGGTAAGCCGCGAGACGCTCGCGATCGAGGGCAGCGCCTCGCCGCGGAAGCCCAGCGTACGGATCGACAGCAGATCGTCGGAGGTGTGCAGCTTGGAAGTGGCGTGGCGTTCGAACGCGAGCAGCGCGTCGTCGCGCACCATGCCATGGCCGTTGTCCACGATGCGGATCAGCTTGCGCCCGCCACCCTCGACCTCAATCCGAACCCGCGTCGCGCCCGCGTCCAGCGAGTTCTCCAGCAGCTCCTTCACCACCGAGGCGGGCCGCTCGACAACTTCTCCGGCAGCAATTTGATTGGCTACCTCGTCGGAAAGAACTCGAATGCGCCCCATGAGTCCTGATTGTAGGCCGCGCGGTGCTGCGGAAAACGCGGCATTCTCACCGCGTCGTCCCCAGCCGCTCTGCTATTTCTTCTTGGCCTTGGCCTTCTTCGCCTTGCCGTCCTTCGCCTTGTCTTTCTTTTTGCCGTCCTCCGCTTCGCGATCACCGATCATGTGCAGGCGCATGAAGTTGGTTGCGCCCGACTTGGTCCGGGTTCCGGCGACGATGCCGACGATCTGTCCGGCATGGACGTAGCCCGACTTCTCCAGGATGGTCTCGGCCATGCCGACCAGCTTATCGGTGTCGTGGAAGCGCTCGCATTGAATCGGATAGGTGCCCCACAGCAGCATGTCGCGATAGATCACCTTCTCGTACGGCGAAAGCGCGAAGATGGGCGGTTCCGGACGATACTTTGAAAGCAGCCGCGCCGTTGAACCCGTCTCGGTGAAGATCGCGATGGCGGCGAGTTCGAGGTCCTGTGCCGAGTGGGCCATGCACTCGCAGATCGTCTCGGCGACGGATAGCCGCGAGGCCTGTCCGCTGTGCCGCCGGATCGGCGGATCCAACCGGATCTGGTGTTCGGTCTCGGCGACGATCTTGGCCATCATCGCCACCGTCTCCACCGGATACTTGCCGGCCGCGGTCTCGCCCGACAGCATCACCGCATCCGTGCCGTCGTAGATGGCATTGGCCACGTCGGACGCTTCCGCCCGCGTCGGCCGCGGATTCTCAATCATCGACTCCAGCATCTGCGTCGCCGTAATCACCGGCTTGCGATACTCAGCCGCACGGCGAATGATGTGCTTCTGAATCGCCGGCACCTTCTCCGGCGGAACTTCCACGCCGAGATCGCCGCGCGCGACCATGATGCCGTCCGCAACTTCGAGGATCGAGTCGAGATGTTCGACCGCCTGCGGCTTCTCCAGCTTCGCGATGATCCAGCAGTCGGACTTGAGCGCGTCGAGCCGGCGGCGGACGTGGCGCACGTCGTCGGCAGTACGCACAAACGAGACGGCGACCACATCGACGCCTTCGCCGATTGCGAAGATCAGGTCTTCCTCGTCCTTTTCCGTCAGTGACGGAACCTTGACCGGAATGCCGGGCAGGTTGATGCCCTTCTTCTCGCCGAGTATGCCTCCGTTGACGATTGTGCAGACAACATCCACTCCGGCGATACGGTCGACGTGCAGTTCAATCAGGCCGTCCGACAGGAGAATCCGCGAACTGGGTTGCAGATTTTCCGCCAGCGTCGTGAACACCGTTCCCACCAATTGGGCGGTGCCTTCGACATCACGCGGCGTAATCGTAATCTGTTCGCCGGCGACCAGCAGCACCGGCTTGCCGTCCTTCAGCTTGCCGGTGCGGATCTTCGGCCCCTGCAGGTCGGCCAGGATGCAGATCGGCTTCTGCTCCTCTTTGGAGATCCTCCGTACCATGCGGATCAATTCACCCTTCTGCGCGTGGGAGCCATGCGAGAAGTTGAGGCGAGCAACGTCCAATCCGGCCCGGACCAGTTGGCGGAAGACCTCGGGCGTACTCGAGGCCGGACCGAGTGTGGCCACGATCTTGGCGCGCCGGTTGTGTTTCAGACCGGTGACGCCGGGGAATACGCGTGCCACGCCGTGATTACTTGGGATATCCATGAGTTATTTTGCGTTCCTTGCTGAGATGGGGTTTGTGGTGCCTTGAGATCGGTCGGCCACGGTCTGACCACTGAGTTGTCGTCCAAGCCATTCTACCTGCGCACGATGATTCGTGCGTCGTGACACGGGATACGGCTCACGGACGCCGCCCGCTGTACGATTTGCCCTCCAGAATTAATGCAGGGTTCGCATCGCTACAAGTTTCGGACAGTGTTGTTGCGGGATGAAGAATCCGGCTACTCCGATATCTGCGGCCCGGCTGCGCCTGGTGCGCCGAACTTGGCGTGGAACTGGCGCTCGAACTGTGCATTGAACTCGGCCCCGCACAGCACGCTCAACGAAATGATGTAGAGCCAGAACAGCAGCGCAATGCCTGCGCCAAGGGAGCCGTAGACCTCGTTGTAGTTCGCGAACCGCGTCACATACCAGCCAAAAAGGAGCGTGGTCAGGAACCACATCGCGGTAGCCATCACCGCTCCCGGCAGAATCGCGCGCCAGGACGGCGGCATTAACGCCGGCAGTGTCGATGAAGAAATCTCTGCGCCGACCACCGGAATGCGGAGCCGCCAGTGCCGGCCACTGCGGACTATCCCACCCGCCGCTCCCGGCGGACTGTCCGGCACGCCCAGGTGGTAGAGCAACGCAATCACGCCCACGCTGGAGCCGAGCGCGATGACCCACCGCAGCAAAAGCGTGACCACGTAGATCGACGAGCGGACGTCCGGCCCCAGGCTGGCTGCGAGCCATCCCGCCACCACGTGCCCGAAGACCACCAGAGTGCTGGCGATGGCAAACGGCACCAGCGACAACGGGACCAGCGCAAACGCGCGGATCCTGCGTTGCCAGAAGGTCCAGTAGTCCGGCAGGTCGCGCGCGCGGCGCAGCCCTTCCATCAGCGTTGCGATCACGTTCGACGCCCCGAGGAAGCTGACCAGCCCGGCACTGATCAGCGCTCGAATGGAGTGCTCGTGCATCGGCGTGTTTCCAAACGCCACATCCAGCAATGGACTCACTCCGGGCGGCAGGACGCGATCGAAGAATGCAGCAAGCTGGAAGCGCACCGGCGCCGTATCCGGCAGCAGGCCGATCACCGCGGCCGCTACGATGAGCCCCGGGAACAACGCGACGATAGCGGAGTAGGCAGTCGACTGCGCGACGTTCAGGCAGTCATGTGCCGCTACGCTGAGGACCGTCCGGTGCAGTGTGCCGAGAAGAACCTCGTAGCCGCGAATGAGGTTCTTGGCATTCAGCCGGCGAGTGCGCGGACGTGCGGTGGGAAGCGCAACTGGGCCGGGCGGCCTGGGGGCGCAATCCGCATCAGCGTCCGGGCGCGGCATGCTCAGCTCTTCCACTTTTCCAGAAACTCGGTGAGCGACGAGGCCTCCATGTGGCGCATATCTTCGAACTCTCCCTTCTGCGCATACACAGGTTTTCCGTCCGGCGTCAGGACCGCCAGTTCGGGCACGCCTTTGTGGATGAGCACGCCATATTTCTCCGGCACGTCAAGATGCTGGTCGATGTGGCCGATCCACACATGCACGACGACGTAGTTGTTCTCGACCAACTGGTCATTCGGCGGCTGATGCATGTAGATGTCGAGCACCTGGCAGTCGCCGCACCAGTCGCCGCCAAAGTCAACGAGGACCCGCTTGTGCTCCTTCTTCGCCTGCGCCAGCGCAGCCTTGATGTCCGCGGTCGGATCGGCCGTCTCCGAGTAGAGGTGCTTCGGCACAAACGGCGTCGCCGCCGGGGCGGGCGCCGTGGTGGTAACCGGTTCAGAGGGTGCCGGCGCAGACCGATTCATCAGAAAGTACGCAGCCGCGCACACGACGAGCACAGCGGCCGCGATGCCAATCCAGGGGAACTTCCGGGCCGGCTCGGGCTGTTTGCGGGAAACTTTGGGTTGCGGCATGGACCTTTTCCTCTGGGGCAGGCCGGTCGCCTTGCTCGCGCCGCTCCGCCCCTACAGGCCTGCCGGCGCCGGGAATCGGCGCACCGGTGCAGGTCATTGCATTCAATGATGCATGAGGCGCAGGCAAGGACGCAAAGAAGCTGCGGTCCCGCCAGCGACCGCTGGTGTATTCTTGAAGAAAGCGATGATTTTTTCTAAAGATTATGTTGGGTATCTGGCGCGCCAGACAGTGAAACATCTTATCGACGCGAAGATGATCGAGACGGCCAAACCGGCGGTCTTGAACGAGCGAGTTGCGGCGGCAATGGTAGACGAGTTGTCACTGGAAGACCGCATCAACGAAGAGGTCCGCGTCATTCTGGATGCGTTCCAGGAGGACATGCGGAAGACTGGCGCCAGTTATCCCGAAATGTTCAAAAAGGTGAAGAACGAGTTGGCGCGCAAGTACAAGGCGGTGCTGTGAGAATCTCGCGCGACAAAGTAAACAAGCTGGCGCACACCGTAGCCGACACCCTGGCCGAGATTCCCGAGTGCGATTTCCTCGAGGACCGTAACACCATTCGCCAGGAAGCACGCAAAGCGCTGGAGAAGCTGCTGACCGAAGAGACCAAGCTCGACGCCGCCGCCCGCCAGAAGATCGCCTCGCAACGCAAGATCATTCTGGAAGGATCGCAGGAGTGGGAGATCCTCTACCGGAAGTACTACAACGACGAAGTGAAGAAGCTCGGCCTTTAGGCCTCACTTCAGCGGCGTTGCATTCGTCTGATCCAGCTTGAAGGTGTTCGCCCCCGGCTTCAATTGCACCGGCTGGCCCCACGTGAGCCCCTGCTGGTTGTACACCGCGGAGATCATCAGATAGTACGTCCCCGGCGCAACCCCCGGAAACGTCCCGGTGCCATTCGCGTCCGAGCGCACCGCCGACGCGGCGCTCGCTTTCACCCCATCCAGAATCTTCTGGCAGTCCGGCGAACGATTGCCGCACGCCATCACGAAAGCCTTGTACGCCGACGTGCCCGCCGGAATCGCAACGCCCGCCTTGGCTACGATGTTCGCGAAGCTGTCGCGCAGCAACGTGTAGGGCTTCGCCGCCAGCGGATTCGCCGCCCCCGCCGGCGCCGCAAATCCGGACACGATCGACAGCGTGGCATTGCCCTGCGGCACGCCCGCAGTAGCCATCGCGCCACCTCCGCCGCCGCTGGCGCTTGCCAACATTGTCCCCGCCGTGCCGCCGCTCGTGGGGATCGTCTTGCTCGGAGCCAGCGTCGCCAGGTTGCAGGTCTGCTCCAGCGGCGAGAATGTGAAGTTGTCGTTGTCATCCTGTCCGACCACGACGCGTCCATGCACCTGGTAAGGCCCAGCGGCGCCGGGGTCGAGCGACCCATCCGGCCTGAACGCAAGCGACAGAGGATGGTCCGGCGCGTCGATCTTCACCACTGTCTTGCCGGCGTCGCTCACCACCGTATACGGATAGGCGCGCGCCGCATCCGGCCCGCAGCCGAGCATCGCCGACTCCGGGAAGAACTCGACGCTGAAGCCCGTAGACGCAGCCGCGAAAATCCCGTGCATGCGAATCCCCGGCGGTGTCGGCGTCCCTTTGTCGCCGCCCACCAGCGACTTCAGCAGATCCGTCTGCATGGTCTGAATGCCGACACCGGCGCCCTTCGACGACAAGTTAATCGCCGGGCACGTCGCCTGCCGTGGCACAAACGTCGTCTGCGCAGGCGCGTAGGTCCCCGGTACGTAGGTGCTCGAGGTGTGCGTAGTCGTAGCATCGTAGGTGCCGCCGCCCGTGTCGGTAAGCTGCGCGCCGGAGTAGGCCCCCGCCTGGTTCGCGTTGATGCGCTCGGTCGTCGTATAGCTGCTCGTCTCGGTGTGGCCGGGGGTCGATCCGCCGCCCGACGATCCACCCGCCACCACGCCGTCGATCGTCACCGGCCCCGGCGGCCCCACAATCGTCCCGTCCGCCCGCAGCGTCAACACCAGCGGCTTGGGCCTCGTGTTGATCGTCAGCACGGGATGCGCACCCGTCAGGTTCAGCGTGTAGAACTCCTGGTTCGGCGACAGGAACGAGCAGTTCACCAGCACGCCGCCATCAATAAAATCCAGCCGCCAGTTCCCCGTCCCCTGAAACACGCCCGCCATGTCGGGCCCCGGACCTGGCTGTTTGTCCGCCCCGGGAAGCACCGCCGAAAGCATCTGGCCGAACGCGCCCAGCAGCGAGTTGCCCGTGCACGACGAGGCAGGGCGGCCCGACGAGACGCAGCGGCGCATCTCGCGTTCCTCAGGCGTCTTGGGCGGTGCGGGCTGACCGTAGCTCGCCGGTTGCGCTGCTGCTTGTTGCTGCTGGTTGTACGCCTGCATCTGCTGGTTAGCCTTCTGCTGATTCGCATCCTGGATCGCCTGCTGCCTCTTCTGGAAGGCATCCGCCGCGGCGAGTTCCTTGGCCGAAGGCTGCGTGCACGTCGGCAACAGCTTCTTCAGGTCGCCGCGTGTCATATAGGTGTACTTCATCAGGCCATTGGGCATGACCGTATCCGGGTGCCCCATCATGCAGGTGGATGTGTCGGACGTATCGCGCATATTGCAGCTCTCGGCGAAGATCTTCTCGCCATTGCAGACATACGTCACGCCAATCTTGATGTCCTGCGCCGCCGCCTGCGCCAGAGCGCACACAAACAGCGCTGCCACCACCGTCAGTCTCGTGCCAGGGCCACGATCGAAGAAGATCCGGCCATCGTTGCGGGCAGCATGAGCGTTCATGGGTCACCTCCAGCCAGAAGTCGCGAAGCATGGCCCGATGATTCGTCACAGAAGGAACCGCTCCCCAGGCCTGCGAGCGTGGCAGGCGTCTTCCGCAGGGGGAACAGAACGCGATGGTAGAACTGGGTCGCGTCAAAAGGCAAGCAGCGAAAACCGCACCCGCAGCCGCTTGAGCAGGCCTCGAACCGCTGCTATACTCAAAGGATTGCACTGGAGAGAGAACCCTCCTTTGGTCGATGGCGTTATGGTGTAACTGGTTAACACGCCGCCCTCTCAAGGCGGAGAGTCCGGGTTCGAGCCCCGGTAACGCTACCAAACCTCATTGAAATCAACGTCAGACCGGAGCACTAACACCAACAGGGGATTGTGACCCCTGCCCAGTACAACTACGTTCGATATTGACTCGTGCTGCCGGCTGAGTTCAGCCCCTTGAGTGGAGAGCCAAAATGCGACTGTTTCGCGAAGAAGCAGCTCAAACAACAGTCATTTTGGCGCTAAGCATCTTCTGCCTGTGCGGTATGGCAGGATTCGCCGTCGATGTAGGCACCCTCTTCAAAACCAAGAGAATGTTGCAGACCGCGGCCGACGCCGGCGCGATCGCCGGAGCCGCCGAACTCAAGTACGGAGATTGGCTGGCCGCGGCCAACGCCGCCACAACTCAGAACGGCGAGACCAACAACATCAACGGCGCTACCGTCACCGTCCACAACCCGCCGTCCTCCGGATCCCACAGCGGCACAGGCTACGTCGAAGTCATCGTGACTCAGTCCGCGCCCACCTACTTCATGAAGCTCTTCAACCTGACCTCCATGAATGTCAGTGCGCGTGCGGTGGCAGGGCTTGGTCCGGCCTCTGGCTGCATCTACGCGTTAGATACCTCAGGAATCGACATCGGCATGACCGGAACTTCGGATCTATCCATGCCCAATTGCGGGATTGTCGTTAACTCAGGATCGAGTAATGCCATCAACCTCACCGGCGGCGCAACCATCACTGCCGACTCGGTCGGAGTCGTGGGCAACGTCTCCCAGACAGCCAGAACCAGCATTACCCCCACCCCGGTTACCGGGGTCGCTCCCGCGTTCGATCCGCTTTCCTACATATCGCCCCCCAGCTTCGATAGCTCGACCTGCCTTGCCGATCCCCATATCACCGGCAGCGGAACGGCGTCGATTGGGCCGGCTGTAGCTGGGGGCACAGTCTGCTACAACGGACTCTCCGTCTCCGGAAGCAAGACGGTGACGATGACGCCAGGTTTTTACATTATTAACGGTTCCTTTTCGTTCACCGGATCGGGAGAGATTGATGGACCAGGGGTCACTTTTTACCTCGCCCCGCCCAGTGGTGCTGCCTCGCTAACCGGCTCCGGAGTGCTTAACATCTCCGCTCCGACAAGCGGAACCTGGAACGGCATCCTGTTTTACGAGGACGCAAACGATACGAACTCCATGAAAATTAGCGGATCCAGCAGTTCGACCATTGAAGGCATCTTCTATGCGCCCAGCGCCAGCCTTACGATCACTGGTTCCAGCGCTTCACAGATCTACGCCGATCTTGTGGTGAGTTCTCTGTCCATGACCGGCACCAGTAACTTCTCAAACTATTCGTCAGTCAACGCCAACGAGCCGCTGCAATCTTCCTACGTCGTGGAGTGACCATGAATCGTGCCATAGCCCGGTCAAAGAACCCCGGAAAGCGGTGGGCCCGCGTACCCTCATGGCGAAAGGCCGTATCGCGTGAAGATGGAGATGCCCTCATCGAGGTCGCCGTCGGAATCAGCGTTTGCATCACCTTGCTCCTCGGTGCGGCGGAATGCGGTCGTCTCGCCTACGCCGGAATCGAAGTCTCCAATGCGGCCCACACCGGTGCAGAGTATGGCGCGCAGTCCCGAACCTACGCCGCAGATACAGCAAACATAACCGCTGCGGCCATCCAGGATGCGTCCAACGTGAGGGGCCTAACCGCCACCGCTACCTATTTCTGCCAGTGCTCCGATGGAACCACTTCCACCTGCGCCCCGACGGATTGCTCCGCCTCGCGCATCATCACCTACGTGCAGGTCAACACTTCCGCCACAGTGGATCCCCAGATCTACCTTCCCGGGCTGCCCAAGGCTTACACGCTGTCCGGAAAAGCGGTCATGAGGGTGGTCCAGTGATGCCCCTTCGATTGTCCTCGCTGCGGCAACGGAGCAAAGGACTCGCGCGCCGGCAGCAGGGCTCTGCAACGGTGGAGTTCGCCGTGTCCTCGGTGGTCTTCTTTAGCACCCTCATCGGCCTCATGAAGATGTGCCTGGCGCTCTATACCTTCCACTATGTCGCCGAAGCCGCGCGAGAAGGCTCGCGCTATGCCATCGTTCGTGGAACTGCCTGCTCTGGGTTCACCACCGCGTGCCCAGCCAATACCAACGGCAGCGATACCTCAAACTTCGTGAAAGGCCTGAGCTACCCCGCCATCTCTCCCACCGCCATGACCGTAACCTCCAGCTACAACAACTTCCCAGCGGGAAAGGTCTGCACCCCATCGTCAGCCTGCAATAACCCCGGCGACCAGGTCACAGTGCAGGTCCAGTACGCATTCCCACTCTCCATCCCGTTCCTGCCCAGCAACACCTACACCATCACCAGCTCATCCTCGATGATCATCCAGCGCTAAACCGCGCTTGACACCCCGCCTATAATAAAAGAAGCAGCAAAAACAGCTAGCGTCGCGCCGGACGGGGCTCCGGCAGGACCTGCTTGCCCATCAACCTCAGGACTCGGAACCGCACCAGGGCCGTAAGCCCTTTGCATGGACGATTTTAGGAGCAACTTCAAGAGAATGTTATATATAGCGACCCACCCCACGCGGAAACCGCTCCATCTATTGGATTTGTCCGCAGGATCACATAGGGGCAGGCGAGGGGCGAGGGGGTCAAGAGCGTCTTCCCCGACCGCGCCCAACCAATCCGTAATGTCACGAACTCCACTTCGATGAAATACTGGAAACCGGTTCACAAAAAAAATGTTTTGCGATTCTTGGAGAAAGTAAATGGAGAAGGGTAGTTGCGACATTGGATTGATTGGCCTGGCCGTCATGGGTCAGAACCTCGTTCTGAACATGAACGACCACGGGTACAAGGTAGCGGTCTTCAACCGGACAGTTTCAAAGGTGGACGAGTTCCTCGCCAATGAGGCGAAGGGAACCCAGGTGCAGGGCGCACATTCCATCGAAGAAATGTGCGGCATGCTGAAGCTGCCCCGCCGCGTGATGATCATGGTGAAGGCTGGCGATGTGGTCGACCACACCATCGACCAGGTGCTGCCGTATCTGGAAAAGGGCGACATCATCATCGACGGCGGCAACTCGCTTTACACCGACTCGAACCGCCGGACGAAGGATCTGGCTGCGAAGGGCATTCTCTTCGTCGGCACCGGCGTTTCGGGCGGCGAAGAAGGCGCGCGCTTCGGCCCGTCGATCATGCCCGGCGGCAATCCCGAGGCGTGGCCGCACGTGAAGGCCATCTTCCAGTCGATCGCTGCCAAAGTAGAGGACGGAACGCCGTGCTGCGACTGGGTCGGCGAAGACGGCGCGGGCCACTACGTCAAGATGGTCCACAACGGCATCGAGTACGGCGACATCCAGTTGATCTGCGAGGCCTACCAGTTGCTGAAAGACGCGCTGGGCCTGACGGCCGATGAATTGCACGATGTCTTTGCCGAGTGGAACAAGGGCGAACTCGACAGCTACCTGATCGAGATTTCGACGACCATCTTTGCCAAGAAGGACGAAGACGGGCAGCCGATGATCGACAAGATTCTCGACACGGCCGGCCAGAAGGGCACAGGCAAGTGGACCGCAATCTCGGCTCTCGACCTGGGCATGCCGTTGACGCTGATCGGCGAAAGCGTGTTCGCACGCTGCCTGTCAGCGCTGAAGGACGAGCGCGTTGCGGCATCGAAGGTGCTCGACGGACCGGCAAAGACGAAGACCGTCTCCGAGAAGAAGCAGTTCATCGAGGACGTGCGCCGCGCGCTCTACTGCTCGAAGATGGTCAGCTATGCACAGGGCTACATGCTGCTGCGCGCCGCGGAGAAAGACCAGGGCTGGCATTTGAACATGGGCGGCATCGCACTGATGTGGCGCGGCGGCTGCATCATTCGCAGCGTCTTCCTGGGCGACATCAAGGCCGCGTTCGACAAGAATCCCGACCTGACCAACCTGCTGCTGGACGACTTCTTCTCCAGTGCGCTGAACAAGTATCAAGCGAGCTGGCGCAAGGCGATCATTCACGGCATCGAGATCGGTGTGCCAACGCCGGCGTTCTCGACCGCGCTTGCGTTCTACGATGGCTACAGGACGGAGCGCTTGCCGGCGAACCTGCTGCAGGCGCAGCGTGACTACTTCGGCGCGCACACTTACGAGCGAGTCGACAAGCCGCGTGGCGAGTTCTTCCACACCAACTGGACTGGACGCGGCGGACGCGTTTCGTCGACGACGTACAACGCATAGCAAATGGGAAGGGCCAGTTTCGCTGAAGCGAAACTGGCCCTTTGCAAAACTTGAGGAAGGCGCGGAGCGCGCGGGCTACGAATGGATGCGCTGCCAGGCATCCCAGGTGTAAAGGCCGATGATGACGACTGTCATCACTGCCGAGAGCGAGCCGGTGGCGCGCAGGAACGGCAGGATCCGATTGACTCGGGTGACGATGATCGATTGACGCTGTTCGTTGCTGTTGACGTCGGCCAGAAAGACCTGGTTCTCTTCATACCGCGTGATGGTGGCGTTATAGGCAAGCAGCGCCAGGAACAAACCCGTCAAAACAGCCCAGATGACGATCAAAACCGGCATTGCGTTCATCATAAGAAAGTCATCCTTTCCGAGCTCTGCTACGGGGCGAACAGACAAAACGCAAACCGCCACCTGGGCGGAATGCGCGTCAGTAAGCGGCCGTTACAGCCGATGATACGCCCGCGTGTGACGCACGCACCCAAATTATTTGTGGCCGCCAGGTTGCAGGTAACGCCCGAGATACCGGCTCTAGTGAGCGACGATTCCGCGCAGGATCAAGGCCACCAAGCCCAGAAGAACCAACACTGCGACGAGCATCAGGGCGATGACGCGCCCGGCCCGCGCTTCGTCCGGAGGCACCGGCTGCGTGATGCCGAAGGTGTTGACGAAGAGTCGAACAACGGCGGACAGTGGGTTCACACTCGTTGGATGTCGGGAGTGAGCGTGGGGATTCGGCTGCATCCGTGTGGGGGCGGGTTACATCCAACAGAAAGGTTGGAGTTTGCTTGCCGCGACCGAATTGGTCGCATATACTAGAGATGCAAGAGTTCAAAGGAGATTGTCTATGTCCACGACAGCTGTTACCCCTGAAGTCGTCACCGGCGAGCCGGTAAAGTCGACGCCAGTTACCCTGACCCCGGCCGCAATCACGAAGGTGAAGGAAATTATGGCGACGCAGGATCCGGTTCCGGCAGGACTGCGGATCGGCGTGGTCGGCGGAGGATGCTCGGGCTTCCAGTACTCGATGTCGTTCGAGAACCAGAGCGGCATGATGGACAAGGTGTTCAAGTTCGATGACCTGAAGGTCTTCCTGGACGCGACCTCGGCGATGTACCTGAGCAACTGCGTGGTGGACTACGTCGAGACGCTCGAGGCGGCCGGCTTCAAGTTTGAGAATGCCGCGGTGAAGAGCACCTGCGGATGCGGTTCTTCGTTTAGCGTTTAGCTTCTTTCTTTCGGGTATTTGCGACTTGAGGCACTCTCCGATGGAGAGTGCCTTTTCTGTCTGGTTTTCGGTTTGAGAACTGATTGGCTGGGAGCATACTAGGGCATGGCCTCTCTGGGCACAGTTCGTGAGCTGATCTCCGCAGAGGATCCCGTTCCGGCGACCATGTCGCTGGATCTTTATCTGCGCTCGATTTTCCATCCGGATTGCGACTTTGTGGATGGGCGGATCGAGGAACGGAACGTGGGAGAGTACGAGCACGCCTGGTTGCAGAAGTCGTTGATGCGCATATTTCTCGCCAGCGAGGGCAAGTGGGGCGTGAACCTGATTCAGGAGTGCCGATTGCAAGTTGCGCAGAACCGATTCCGGGTTCCCGACTCGATGGTGTTGCGGCGCGGGAAGAAGTTCAGTGGTGTGATTCGCGAGGCTCCGCTGCTCTGCATCGAGGTGCTCAGCCCGGAAGATACGTGGATGCGAATCCGCGAACGGCTCGACGATTATCTCGCCATGGGCGTGGAACATGTTTGGTGTTTTGACCCCGGGGCGCGAGAGGTTCGCCGTTACACAACCCGTGGCTTTGAGCGCGTCACTGAACCGCAATTGACGGTGCCGGGGACTGCAATCTCCGTTGATGTGACCGAGGTTTTCTCGATTCTGGACGAGGAGTAGCGTCATCGCTCAGCGCCTTTCGGAGCAGGATGGAGAGCGTCGGGGCGGAGTTTGCCGACGCGGCCGTGGGGCCCCACCACAAACGGCAGGGACAGCGCATTCCAATGCTGATCCGCGTCGGACGGCTCGCTTGCGCTCGGCTTCAGAGCGCGCCAGTTGCGGCCATCGTCGGTGGAGATGTCGGTGCCGTTCGGGCCCACGGTGAACCAGGTTCTGGTGGCTGCGTCGTAGGCAACGGCGGAACGGTAGCCGTGAGGCGGGGTTTCGGCGGGTTGCCAGCGATCGCCGAGGTCATCGCTGTAGGCAGCCGTTCCACGCGCTTCGGTTGGCTTCTTGTAGTCGCCACCCACGGCGATGATGGTGTAGTTCGTGGACGCCAGGGAGAAGATTCCAGCGGCCGCTCCGGCACCGTTGAGCGGGATCCGTTTGCTCTCGAAGTCGAGGCCTCCCTTTACGCAGGTGACTGGATCCTCGAAGGGGATGCCTGCGGTGCAGGTGCTGTCCCCTTCATACAGGTAGGCGCCTGACGTGCCGAAGGACGGTGCCTGCGCGAGCAGCATCGACGAATTGCTGGCTGCAAAGGCTCCGGTGTTCTTGTTTGGCGCTTCTAGCCCCTTTGCCTCGCTGGCAATCCAGTGCTCGCCGCCATCGACCGTGCCGAGCAGCACGAAGCGGCCTTTCACGGGATCGCCCAGGACGAATCCCCGCTCTCGATCCCTGAACCGGACCGCGTTCCAGAAGCCTTCGGGAGCGGGATTGGTGAAGAGCAGAGTCCAGGTTTGGCAGGCGTCGGTGGTTTTGTAGAGGCGGCTGAGGGGTCCTTTGCCGCTGGACATGACGACGGCGGTGGAGGCGTCAAAGGCCTGGATGCCGCGGAAGTCGAGATGGTCGGCGTCGGGGGGAGTGGCGCAGCGCTGCCACGTTTTGCCATCGTCAGTGGTGCGGAGGACGGTGCCTTCGGTGCCGCTGGCCCAGGCAATTCCATGCCCTACGTTGTCGATGCCGCGCAGATCTGCCGTACTGCCCGAATCCAGAATCTCCCACTGGGCACTCGCCGGGGCACCCGTCAAGAATAAGAGCGCCATTAACGATCCAGCGATCGACGCGATCCCCCTGAGGAACGATCTGCTGGAACCGGCGTTCAGCATATGCCCACCAC
>Ga0207416_1002135_pt1 | contig 22776 bp, 24 predicted proteins | sample PaiPotPPM11metaG_FD_184107 | JGI IMG/M metagenome (GOLD analysis project Ga0207416, IMG submission 184107) | Iron sulfur acid spring bacterial and archeal communities from Banff, Canada, to study Microbial Dark Matter (Phase II) - Paint Pots PPM... ...
GGCGGCGTCGGCCATGAAATCGGCGCGAGCACCGCTAGGCGCAGGCCGGTGACGTCCATCACCCGGCGCGGTGCACGATCTGCCCGTCTTTGAGCACGGCGCGTACGTCGCGCAGGGCGCGCACGTCGGCGCCCGCATCGGCGGCTACCGCCAGCAAATCGGCGGGTTCTCCGGCGGCGACGATGCCGCGATGCAAACCGATCAGTTCTGCTGCGACGGCGGTTGCCGCGTGGAGCGCGCGCTGCGGCGACATGCCGAGCAGCGTGTGCATCAGCTCGACTTCGTAGGCGTAGTTTTCGTGGAAATTGAAGGGCGTGCCCGCGTCGGATCCGCCCGCGATCTTGACGCCCGCTTCGTAGGCGCGACGAATGTTGACGAGCATCGCTTCGTTGACGACGCGCGCCTTGTCGAGCACGAACTGGGGTTGCGTGCCGTCCTCGAGATGTTCGAGGATGCAGGTCGGCGCGGTGAGCGTCGGTACGAGATAGGTTCCGCGCTGTTTGAAGAGCTCGATGGCTTCGTCGTCGAGCATGTGGCCGTGTTCGATCGAATCGATGCCCGCGCGTAGCGCATTCTTGATGCCTTCGGTGCCGATCGCGTGCGATGCGACCCGCAGGCCGTGGCGGTGCGCTTCATCGATGCCGGCGACTAATTCTTCGGGCAGGAGCTGCGCGTTGCCGGGCACGGCGCCTTTGGTGAGCACGCCGCCGGTCGCCATCATTTTGATGCAGTCGGCGCCGGCCCAGAGTTGCTCGCGCACGCCTTTGCGTGCCTCCCACGGGCTATCGATGGCGCGTCCGATAAACCAGCCGTGGCCGCCGGTCATGCAAAGCACGTTGCCGCACGCGCGCATGCGCGGCCCGACGATCAGGCCGCCGTTGATGGCGTCGCGCAGTGCGATCGCGATGCCCGCGCTGCTGCCGAGGTCGCGCACGGTCGTAACGCCGGCATTCAAACCCTTGCGTACCGTTTCCACCGCGTGCAAGAGGCGATCGTTCTGCGGCATCTGCGCGAGCGCGCCCATGGTGTCGGGCTGGCCGTTCATCTCCACGTGCACGTGCGCGTTCACCAGGCCCGGCGTCACGCATGCGGCGGTGAGATCGGGCGAGCCGCCGTCGGCGGCGTTCTGCACGCTTGCGATGCGCGTGCCTTCAATAGTGATGTCGACGTTGCGCCGCGGCGCGTCCATGGTTCCGTCGTAGAGGATACCGGCTCGAACGATCATGCGGAGGCTTTGGCCCTTTCATCGGAGGCTTCCATGGCTTGGAAGGCTTTACTGGTCAGCGCGTGGCCTACGGCTGCCGCGATGAATCGCGATGCCGCGCGAACCTTTGCGAGATCGACGCCCGTTTCGATGCCCATCGAGTGCAGCAGGTAGAGCACGTCTTCGGTGCCCACGTTACCGGTTGCGCCCGGCGCGTACGGGCAGCCGCCCAGGCCGCCGGCGGAGCTGTCGAAAATGTGAATGCCTTGTTGCAGCGCCGCGTAGACGTTCGAGAGTGCGGTGCCGCGCGTATCGTGGAAATGCATCGCGAGCCGGTCGAGCGGAATCTGTTTTGCCAGCATCGGAACGAGTTCTTCCACCTGGCTCGGCACGCCGACGCCGATCGTATCGCCGATCGAGAGCTCGTCGCAGCCCATCTCCATCAGCTTTACGCTGACGTCGACGACCATTTGCGGGGTTACGGTATCGCCGAACGGCGATCCGAAGGCGGTCGAGACGTAACCGCGCACCCACATGCCGTCGTCTTTCGCGCGGCGCACGACGGCGCGGAACGTTTCGAGCGATTCGTCGATGGTCATATTGATGTTGCGTTTGGTGAACGCTTCCGAGGATGCGGTGAAAACGGCGATGGTATCGGCACCCGCGGCCTTCGCGCGCTCGTAGCCCTTGAGATTCGGCACGAGCACCAGGTAGCGCACGCCGGGCGCTTTTACGATGCGCGCAAAAACTTCGGGCGCATCGCTCAATTGCGGAATCGCCTTGGGACTCACGAACGAGGTCGCTTCGATCCAGCGTAACCCGGTCTGCGAGAGCAGATCGATGAATCGCACTTTGTCGTCGGTTGAAATGACGGCGGCCTCATTCTGCAGGCCGTCGCGCGCGCCCATCTCGACCAAGGTGACGGATGTGGGGAGTTTCATACGTTCGGTATTACATCTCCACTTTCGCCAAGAGTTGCGCCTGCGTGAACTGCAGGATCGTACCCAGCACGATCGGCCAGACGCGCGCGTTGGCGAGGAAGCCCTTCGTGAGCAAGATGATCGGGTCGAAGTGCCCGATGATGTTCATGTGGTTGCAGTGCGGGCCGATCACGAAGTGCGCGGGGATGCGGCTGCCCAGGGTCGCGGAGTCGCCCCACACCAGCCCGTCGTTATCGCCGCCGCGCGAAGGGATCAGCCCCATGATCGTCAGCATCGGCGTATCGATCGGGCCCACCCACGGTTCTTCGTCTAGGGCCCAGACGCGTTGGCCGCCGCCGGACGCCTCCGCCCAGTGCCCGCCCGTGCTGTTGAGCCAGCGCATGAAATCGGAGCCCAGATTCATATCGCTCATCGCCTTATCGGGGATGCGCAACATCCGCGTGATGTGCGGCAGTGCCAGCGTCACGACGCCCCAATTCGGGGTGGCGATCATGATTGCGTGACTTACTTCGTGCGATCGGTGCGGATACGCGCGCAAAAACCCGCGTACCACCAGCCCGCCTAGCGAATAGCCGAGCAGCACCACCGGAAACGGATGCCCGTTCGAGCGGAGCTGCGTGAGAAATTCGGCGAAGCGGTCGATGCGGTCGCGCAGGTGGTCGTCGGCGGCGGGAAACGTGAGGCAATCGAAACCGTGCGCGCGCAGCCCCGGGATCCCGTGCCGTCCCTCGGCCAGAATATCGAAGTGGTCGGGCGGTTCGTTGTACCCCGGAATCATCACGATCGTGCGACGTGCAGCCATTGGGCTATGCTACCATGCAGGGCCGAGCAAGCCTGTGAGGATGAACATCGTTTTCATGAGGTTTAGTGTGAGGAACATTCGGGGATTGGTTCGAGGAAATAGGACTAAAAGCCCATGTCTTGATACCCGGGCTGTACTGTGGAGGATGAGAACTCATGGATAGAAAAACGAGTGCGGCCGCGGTCGCGATGCTGTTTTTGGCGGCCTGCGGAGGCGGGAGCTCCGGCGGGGTTGGAACGACCCCGACCGCCCAGAATGCTACCATGAACGTCGCCATGATGGATGCACCGTTCGCAATGAGCGGGAATACGGTGACGGCGGTCAACCTCGGCATCGATAAGGTTGAGGTTGTCGGCAACGGCGCCGGCCCGACGGCCATCCAGACATTCTCAACGCCGGATGTCGTGAACATCCTCAACTATACGTCCCTCTCAACGCCGCTCAGCTTTACGGGCTCGATCCCGGCGGGCAGCTACCAGCAGATTCGTCTGCTGCTCGATACCGCGACGACCACGATCGTCTACACCGATTCCAACGGCGTCTCGCATACGGCGCCGCTAACCGTCCCCAGCGGCACCTCCGGCGGGTTCGGTAACGCCGACAGCACCGATAGCGGCGACGGGTCCGGCACGGCCGGTCTCAAAGTCAACGTCGGATTGAACGCGCAGGCCGGGGCAACATACGGGTTCGTACTCGATTTCAACGCCGCTCAATCCATCGTTGAAACCGGAAACGGTTCGTTCATGCTCAAGCCCGTCATTGTCGCGACGGCGCAGGCGACGTCGGGAAGCCTGAGCGGATCGGTCGTCAATCAAGCCGGGCAACCGGTTGCCGGCGCGGAGGTTGAAGCCTTGCAGGGCGGTACGGTCGTCAACAGCGGCGTGACCGACTCCAACGGCAACTACACGATTAACGCGCTAGCGGCCGGAACGTATACGCTCGAAGTGCTCAATACGTATACGACGCTTGCCGGCGCTTCGGTCACGGCCACCGGCTTCGACGCCTCGGTCGGGGCAACGCTCACCGTTACCGCACCGGCAACCGTTACCGCAGGCGCGGTGACGACGGTCCCGCCGATTAGCGATTAATCCAACTGCACGAGCGGCGCGCCACCGCTCACGATATCGCCCTCGCGCACGAGGACGGTCTTGACGGTGGCGTCGCCGGCACTCTCGATGCGGTGTTCCATCTTCATCGCTTCCAGAACGATCAACAGCGAGTGCGACGCTACGGCGTCGCCTTCGCGCACCGCAATCTTGACGATTTTTCCCGGCATCGGTGCGACGACGCTCCCGGCTCCCGCCACGGCGCCCGCGCTGCTTGAAGCGTCGGCGGACGGGGGCGCGGCAAAGCGTTGCGCGCCGCGCGCGCTTTCGCCGCGCGCATGCAGTTCGCCCAAACTCGCTTCGATGCGTTCGCCGTGCCGCCGGGCTACGAGCCTCCCGGTAAGGTCGCCCTCCAACTGCCAGGCGCCGGGCTGCGCGGTGGCGCTTGCGACCGTTTCGAAAACGGCGCCGTCGGCTTCCAAGCGTAACGGTATGCCGATCCCGCCGATGCGCCACGGAGCCGCGCCGTCGAGCAGCATCGACGCAACCGCCAGCAGCTTTTGCTCGTCCGAAAGCTCGTGCCGCGAGAAGATCGATTCGTCGAGGTATTTCGTGAGAAAACTCGTGGTCGTATCGCCGTCGCGGAAACCCTGGTTACGAGCGATCCATAGCAGCAGCGGCACGTTCGCGCGGACGCCGTCGATCGTGAAATCTGCAAGCGCGCGCTCCAAGCGCGCGATCGCATGGGCGCGATCGCTGCCGAACACGATAAGCTTCGCGAGCATCGGGTCGTAGTACACGCCGACTTCGCTCCCGGTGCGCACGCCGGAATCCACGCGGATCCCCGGTCCCTCCGGCGGCGCCCACCGTTCGATCGTGCCGATCGAGGGCAGCATGTGGTTGGCGGGGTCTTCGGCGTAGATGCGCGTTTCGATCGCCCACCCGCGCGGGCGGACGTCGTCTTGCGAGAGCGTCAGCCGCTCTCCGTTCGCAATCCGCAGTTGCCACTGCACCAAATCGATGCCGTAGACGAGCTCGGTAACCGGATGCTCCACCTGGAGCCGCGTGTTCATCTCCAGGAAGTAGAAGCGTCCGTCGCTATCGAGCATGAACTCGACGGTTCCGGCGTTGACGTACTCCACCGAACGTGCGGCGCGCACCGCGGCCTCGCCCATCTGCGCGCGTAACTCGGGCGTCACCGCGACCGACGGCGCTTCTTCGACGATTTTTTGATGGCGCCGTTGGATCGAGCACTCGCGCTCGCCGATGTGAATGATGTTGCCGTGCGTATCGCCGAGCACCTGGAACTCGATGTGTCGCGGATCGCGCAGGTAGCGTTCCAGCAATACCGCGTCGTCGCCGAATGCGGCGAGCGCTTCGCGCTTGGCGGCGTCGAGCGCTTCGTCGAAATGCGCGAGCGCTTCAACCACGCGCATGCCGCGGCCGCCGCCGCCGGCGCTCGCTTTGATGAGCAGCGGAAAGCCGATCTCTTCCGCCTGCGTGCGCAGCTGCGCGAGCGATTGATCGTCGCCTTCGTAGCCGGGGACGACCGGCACGTCGAAATCGCGCACCCGGCGCTTCGCATCGATCTTGCTGCCCATCGCCGCCATGGCCTCGGGCGACGGTCCGACGAACGTGAGCCCCGCCTTGCGAACCGCTGCGGCAAAGGAGGCGCGCTCGGAGAGAAATCCATAGCCCGGATGGACGGCATCGGCACCCATGCTCACCGCCGCCGCGATGACCGCATCGACATCGAGATACGATTCCGCCGCCGGAGCCGGCCCGACGCAGCGCGCGTCGTCCATGAACTCCAGGTGGTAGGCGTGTTCGTCCGCCTGCGAATAGATGCCGAGCGGGGCGATGCCCATTTCGCGCGCGCCGCGCGCGACGCGCACGGCAATCTCGCCGCGGTTCGCGATCAATAAGCGGCGAATCACAGCGAGAAGCTCGCTTTGCGCCGCTCGACGAAGGCGTAGAGCCCTTCTTGGCCCTCCGGGGTAATGCGCTGCGCGGCGATGGCGCGGGCCGTGAGTTCGCGCGATGCGTCGTAACTTGCGGCACGAACGTCGACGATCAACTGCTTCGCGGCTGAAACTGCGAGCGGCCCGGCGGTCAGCACTTCTTTCACGACGCGCTGCACTGCGTCATCGAGGTCGTCGGCCGGCACTACTTCGTGCACGAGGCCGATCTCCTTTGCGCGCGGCGCGAGAAAGCGCTCGCCGGTAAGAAAGAGGGCGCGCGCGTACGACGCACCGATCTTCGCCAGCACGAACGGCGAAATGACCGCGGGAATGATGCCCAGCTTCACTTCGGTAAAACCGAAGACGGCGTCGTCGCTCGCGACGACGATATCGCAGACCGCGGCGAGGCCCGCGCCGCCGCCTAGTGCCGCCCCCTGAACGCGGCAGATGACGGGTTTGCGACAGCGGTCGATCGCGCGAAACATATCACTCATGCGCTCCGCGTCGGCGAGATTTTCATCGTACGAGAGATCGAGCGCGCCGCGCATCCAATGAATGTCGGCGCCTCCGCAGAACGCCTTCCCCTCGCCCGCGAGCACGACCACCCGAACGAGCGGGTCGTTGCTGAGGCGGTCGAACGTTTCGCGCAGTTCGCCGATGAGTTCGGCGTTGAAGGCATTACGCACGTCGGGGCGCGCGAGCGTCACCCGGGCGATTTCTTCGTCTATAGTCAGTGTCAGTGCAGGCATAGCGAGGGATTCGGGTTCTCGAAATCATCCGGGCTCGCCTTGGTGGCGTTATACTCCGTGTATGGACCGGACAGTCTACCGCTATAACCTCGTCACGCGCCTCGCCCACTGGGTCTGGCTGATCGCTTTTTTGGTCCTGGTCTCGAGCGGGCTGCAGATTTTCAACGCCGCGCCCTACTTGGACGCCTCGGATAAGAGCAGCCCCGCGCACCGCGTCCTTTCGATCGATTCGCCCAGCCAAGGCGTCGGGACGACGACGGTGTTCGGCCGCACCTTCACCACTACCGGGTGGCTCGGCTGGACCGACGACGGTATGGGCTCGCAAGGCGCGCGGGCCTTTCCGGGCTGGATCACGATCCCGTCCTATCAAGATCTCGCCGATGGCCGCCGCTGGCATTTCTTCTTCGCCTGGGTCGCATCGGTCTGCTGGCTTGCCTGGCTCGTCTCCAGTGCGCTCAAGGGCAACCTCGCCGAGATGATCTTGCGACCGAGCGATATCCCGAAACTGTGGCCGATGCAAGCGTACTACCTCAAGCTGCGCAAAGAGCCGCCGCCGTACGGCACCTACAATCCCTTGCAGAAAGCCGCATACACCTCGATCGGCCTAGTGATAACGCCGCTCGTCGTCCTTACCGGCCTCGCGCTTTCGCCCGGCATCGACGCGATCGCCGCGCCGCTCACATGGGTATTCGGCGGCCGCCAATTCGCGCGCTTATGGCATTTTGCCGGCATGCTGCTGCTGATCGGGTTTTTCGTCGTACACACGTTTCAAGTCGCAACGCACGGTCTCATCAATCAAATGCGCTCGATGGTTACCGGCTGGTACCGTCTGGGCGAACACGACGGAGTCGGCCCATGAACCGTAAACTCTTCCTTGCAAGCAGCATCTCGTCGGCCCTCGCCGCCTGTTCGCCGATCGGCACCGCGCTCAATAACAATGCCGGTTTCCACCACTTCTTGGGCTCGGCACAAGGCCTGAGCGAAGCGGTCATCGGCACCCATGGCCTCGCCCGCGAGTACCCCGAATCGGCGATCAGCAGCGTCTATCGCATCGACAGCCTGCCCACGCCCACCAGCACGCGCTATATGGATCTGCTCGCCGGCGATTTCCGGGGCTACCGCCTCATCGTCGACGGCGCCGTCGATCGCAAGTCCGCCTACACGCTCGCGCAACTGCGCGCCATGCCGCAACAAACGCAGATCACCCGCCACGACTGTGTCGAAGGCTGGAGCGTCATCGGTAAATGGAGCGGCGTCCGCCTGGGCGACATTGTCGCCGCCGCCCAACCGCGCGCCGATGCGCGCTACGTCGTCTTCCACTGCTTCGATCGCGACGACCAAGGCACGCAGTACTACGAGAGCCTCGATATGCACCAAGCGATGCATCCGCAAACACTGTTGGGCCTGCGCCTCAACGGCGCGGACGTCGACGCCGATCACGGCGCGCCGGTACGCCTGCGCGTTCCCACGCAACTCGGCTACAAGAGCGCGAAGTGGATCTCGCGCATCGAGGTCGTCGGCAACTTCGCCAATATCGAGGGTGGCCACGGCGGCTACTGGGAAGACCAGGGCTACGAGTGGTACGCGGGAATTTGACGCGCGCGTTTCTTACCGCGGATTGCGTTTGGTGGCGGGGCAGGCTACACCATTGGGACGGGGCCTGTGAGGGAGGAGCGGAGCCAGGATGGCGGGAGCGACGACGAGCGGAGCAGCTTTTTTCACACGATGTGAAAAAAGCGGGCGTCCCCGCCCCAATGGTGTAGCCTGCCCCGCCACCAAACACAGCTGGCGTAAAGCGCTCGGCAAGAGGACGTTTCCGCATGACGACGCATTCCGCAATATCGCGCGATCGTGCGCTGTATTGGGAGAGGCAAATTTATGCGTCGTACCGCTGTTACATCGATGCTCGCGGTTGCAGCACTCGTCGGTTTGATCGGACTTGGCCGTGCGGCCGAACCGCCGCATGTTACGTTTGTGCCGAAGGCGCCGGGTACCATGACGCAGAGTCAACTCGTGTATTTGAGCGGCGAAGGGATGCAGAGCCAGTGGCGCGGGGTCGCGAGCAAAAAGTACCTGGGTGCGTCGAGCGGTACGAAGTTCTATCAGTGGTATCTGTCGATCTATGCGATCGACGGATCGACGTATCATCTCAAGTATCGTTCGCCCGGCAACGGCGGCCCGCTCGACGTTGTTGAAAAGGCGCCTGGTTCGCCGATGTGGTTTCCGATGCAAGATCTCTCCATTGTTGGAGCAGCGGAATTGATGCAGCCGAGCGTGCAACAGCTGGTGGTGCATTCGCATCAGACCGGCGCCGATTGCGGGACGGCGCACATTTCGGTTTTGGGATACGACAACGCGAGCGGCAAAGTCGTGCCTGAAGTGGTCGTGGACAACGGTTGCGAACTTCAGGCGAAAATCGTGCACGGCACGCAAGGCGATACGCTGTCGTTGACGGGACCATACTATGGCCCGAAATCGGCGCTATGCTGCCCGACGAAACCGAAGGCGACCGCTACGCTCGCGTATAGAAACGGAAAATGGGTCGAAACGCCGCGCTATTTCGATCTCTACGTCAAACGTTTTCCGGCGTTCTAGCGCGGGGCGGAATTAGACTTCGCATTCGGTTGGGATGACGGCGGCGGCGGATTGGTGTTGGGAGAGGGCGATGAAGATGCCCACGATTACCAGCAGCGAGCCGCCGAGTTCGCGTAGGGTGAAATGCTCTCCGCCGAAAACGACGCCGACGGCGACGGCGATCACCGGGATGATCAGCGATGAGAGCCCGACGATCCATGCCGCGATCCGTTGCAGCACCCACAAATTCAGGAAGAACGCGATGCCGCTCCCAAGGAGCGCAAGGTAGAGCAGCGATACGATCGACGGCGGGCTGAAGGCGGCGTGCCAGTTCGGGTGCTCGACGGCGATGCCGGTTGCGCCCACCGCGATGCCCGCAATCAGCATGGCGGGGGGTAGGGTGAGCAGCGGTGCGTGCCGCGAATGGCGCTTCGCGTAGACGTTGGCGAAGGCCGAACTTGCGGCGGCGCCGATGGCGGCCAGCGCATAGAGCGGCGAGCCCTGCACTTGCGAAGCCAGCGAAATGAGTGCCACGCCTGCAAATGCGACCAATGCGCCCACCCAGATGCGCGGCGTCGTGCGCTCGTTAACGAGCGCTTGGCCCATGCCGAACATGAAGAACGGCAGCGTCCCGAACAGCACCGCGACGAGCCCGGAATCCAGGCGCGTCTCCGCGGTATACGTGAGCACGTAATTTAAGCCGAACAGCATCACCGCAAGCACGAGCACCAGCTTCCACGGCACCTCGGAGAAGCGCCGCAGCTCCCCGCGCATCGCGGCGACGGCGTACAGCGCCAAGCCGGCGATGAGGAATCGGAATCCGACACCGGTGATCGGCGGGATGTAGTGCAAGTTGACTTTGATGACGAGCCAGGTCGTTCCCCAGATCGCGCACATGCCCGCATACGACAGAAAGACCGCGCTCCGCGCGCTTGCGATGGGCGCTGCCATTACATGCGGAAGATGCCGTAATGCGTCGTCGGTAGCGGCGCGTTTGCGGCGGCATCCAAACCGATGGCGATCGCGCGACGCGTATCGAGCGGGTCGATGATGCCGTCGTCCCAGAGGCGCGCGGTGGAGTAGCACGGGTTGCCTTCGCTCTCGTATTTAGCGAGGATCGGCGCTTCGAACTTATGGCGTTCGTCGTCGGTCATGGCGCCCTTTACGGTGGAGAGCACGCTGGCCGCTTGGGGGCCGCCCATCACGCTGATGCGCGCGTTCGGCCACATCCAGAGCTGGCGCGGCGAATACGCGCGGCCGCACATGCCGTAGTTGCCGGCGCCGAAGCTGCCGCCGATGACGACGGTGAATTTCGGCACCTCGGCGCAAGCGACGGCCGTCACCAATTTCGCACCGTCGCGTGCGATGCCGCCGTTTTCGTAGGCTTTGCCGACCATGAAACCGGTGATGTTCTGCAGGAAGAGCAGCGGCGTTCCGCGCTGCACGCAGAGTTCGATGAAGTGCGCGCCCTTGAGCGCGCTTTCGCTAAAGAGGATACCGTTGTTGGCGATGATGCCGATGGGGTGGCCTTCGATATGCGCGAACCCGCACACGAGCGTGGTGCCGTAGCGCGCTTTGAATTCGTGAAATTCCGAATCGTCGACCAGGCGCGCGATGATTTCGCGCACGTCATACCCGGTGCGGCTATCCGACGGGATGATGCCGTAAATATCGCGCGGATCGTATTTCGGCGGGCGCGGTTCTTGGCGGTCCCATTGCTTGGGCAATTCGCGGTGCAGGTTGCGGACGATTTCGCGGACGATGCCGAGCGCGTGGATATCGTCGTTGGCGAGGTGATCGGCTACGCCGGAGATACGCGTGTGCACGTCGGCGCCGCCGAGCTCTTCCGCCGTAACCTCTTCGCCGGTAGCGGCCTTGACGAGCGGGGGTCCGCCCAAGAAAATCGTGCCGTTGCCTTTGACGATCACCGTTTCGTCGCTCATGGCCGGGACGTACGCGCCGCCCGCGGTGCACGAGCCCATCACGGCCGCGATCTGCGGAATGCGCTTGCCCGACATGCGCGCCTGGTTGTAGAAAATCCGCCCGAAATGGTCGCGATCGGGAAACACGTCGGCTTGCAGCGGGAGAAAGGCGCCGCCGGAATCCACCAAATAGATGCACGGAAGATGATTCTGCTCGGCAATTTCTTGCGCGCGCAGATGCTTCTTTACCGTCATCGGGTAGTACGTGCCGCCTTTGACGGTGGCATCGTTGGCGACGATGACGCAGTGTTGCCCTTCCACCACGCCGATACCGGTGATGACGCCCGCGGCCGGCGAATCGCCTCCGTACATCCCGTTCGCCGCCAGCGCCGAGAGCTCCAAGAATGCGGAACCGGGGTCGATCAGCCGATCGATGCGCTCGCGCGCCGGGAGTTTGCCGCGCTTACGATGTTTGGCGACCGCTTCGGGGCCGCCGCCGGAGCGGACGGCGAGCAGTTGCTCGCGGAGGTCGTTCACTAAACCCTCGATGCGCGAGGCGTTCTTCGCGAAGGATTCGGAGCGCCGGTCGAGGCGCGATTCTATCAGGGCCATCGGCCGCGCATTTCGGCGGCCTGGCCGCCGGGCCTCTCCTAAGGAATTGATGAAGCCCAGCTTAAGCGCGCGTTAGACCTGCTCGCCAGGGCGATACAACGCCGGGGGCATCCGTTACTCTAGCACTATGGCTACGATCGCAACCGCACAGGTCCGCCCGGCCGGGCATATCGAGGCATCGAACGCGCTCGCGCCCTATCGAGGTTCGCTCGATCGGCGCTCGGCGGCGCATTTGCTGCGGCGCGCCGGTTTCGGCGGCACTTCGCAAGAGATCGAGCGGTACGCGTCGATGTCGCCGAGCTTTGCGGCAGAGACGCTGACGCACTTCGCGGATGCGAGCGGGCTGCCGCCGCCGCCGGACGTGTACGATCCGCGTGCGGCGCTGTTTGCGCTGCGCGGCGAGTTACGCGGAGCCGATAGCACGGCCAAGCGTCAAGCTCGCCAGAGCATCCGTCGCGAGATGGTGCGCTCGATTCTCTCGCTTCAAAACTGGTGGCTCGGCCGGATGCTCGCCACTCCGGCGCCGCTGCAAGAGAAGATGACGTTCTTTCTGCACGGCCATTTCACGACCGCCGCGATTCAAAAAGGCGTGTGGCCGGCGTACGTGTGGCAGCAGAATCAGCTCTATCGCTCGAACGCGCTCGGGAATCTGCGCGATCTGACCCTTGCCGTGAGCAAGGATCCGGCGATGTTGCTCTACCTCGACAACGCGCTCAACAACAAAGCCCATCCGAACGAAAATTACGCCAGAGAGTTGATGGAACTCTTCACGCTCGGCCATGGGAATTATACGGAAGAAGACGTCCGTCAATCGGCGCGCGCCTTCACCGGCTGGAGCTTGAATCGTAAAGCCGGGACGTTTTTCGACAATCGGCGGATCCACGACGACGGCGTGAAGACGTTTCTGGGCCGCAGCGGCAATTTTGACGGCACGGACATCGTGAACATCATCTACCAGCAGGCCGCCTGCCCGAAGTTCTGGGCGGAGAAACTCTTGAGCGAGTTCGTTTACGGCAATCCGGAACCCGCACTCATCGAGCAGGTCGCCGCACTGATTCACCGCCACGATTACGCGTTGGCGCCGGTGATGTCGACGTTGCTGCAAAGCAACGTCTTCTACTCCGAACGCGCGTATCGCGCGTTGGTAAAGAGTCCGGTCGAATACGTCGTCGGAACACACAAAGCGTTTGGCTTGGCGGCCATCGTCCCGGGGTCGCTCCCGGCCCTGCGCGCGATGGGGCAAGTGCTGTTCTATCCGCCGAACGTCGCGGGGTGGCCGGGCGGTGCGGCGTGGATTACCTCGCAGACGGTCATTTCGCGACAAAACTTCGTCGCGCAGTTGGTGAACTCGCAGCAGATGCGTCAGGGTGCATCGTGGATCGACGGCCTGCCGATGAACGCCGACACGTCCGCGCGCGCGCTTGTGGCGGAGATTCTCCAGAACGACGTCCCGGCGCAAGCCTACGGCCAGCTCGTCGGTTATCTCGACGGTGCCGGCACCTCCGCGCTCGGCCGCCTCTCTCCCGAGAATGCCGCCGAACGCGTGCGGGGCGCTGCGTACCTCACCATGGCGATGCCCGCCTACCAGTTAAGCTAGCCCGGAAAGTTAAGGATGAACGTGATGAATCGTGGTCGGTTTTTAATCGGTGCTTTCAGCGGCATCGCCGTGGTGGCGAGTACCGATCACCTCTTCGCGCGGGCGCTCGCGGACGCGCCGTTGCCGGGCCTCCCCGGTGGTGAAGACCGCGTGCTGGTGTTGGTCAACTTGCAAGGCGGCAACGACGGGCTGAATTGCATCGTGCCGCACGGCAACGCGCAGTACTATCAGCAGCGCCCAACGCTTGCGGTCCCGCAATCGGAGGTGCTGGCAATCGATCGACAGATCGGCTTCAATCCAACGATGCGTTCGATGAAGGCGCTCTACGACAAGGGCCAGGTCGCGGTGGTGCAGGGCGTCGGCTATCCCAACCCCGACCACTCGCACTTTCGCTCGACGGAGATTTGGCAGACGGCCGCACCGGCAACCTACGAACATACGGGCTGGCTCGGCCGCTATCTCGACGATGCGAATCTCCCCAGCGACAACCTGTTCAACGGCATCGCGCTCGCGCAAGTATTACCCGAGGCACTCATTTCGAGCAAAGTGGATGTCCCCGCCGTGGCACAGCTCGGCGGGTACGGCCTCATCAGCGATCGCAATCGCTACGCGCGCGCCACCTACGGCCAACTCGTCCGCGACAATCGCTTTCCTTTTACGTCGCCCTACCTCGCGCACATCGCCGAGGTCGAAGACGATGCACAACGCGGTTCGGAAGAACTGCCGCAACTCGTCGCGGGCTATAAAACGGATGCCGCCTACCCTGCTACGCCGCTCGGGCGCAGCCTCGCGCTCGCCGCGCAGATCGTCGGCAGCCGCACCGGCACGCGCGTGCTCTACGTGCAGCATGGTTCGTACGATACGCACGTGAGCCAAAAAGGCACGCAGGACCGGCTCCTGGGCGAACTCTCCGACGCGACCAAGGCCTTCTACGACGATCTCGCCGCTCACGGCAACGACAAGCGCGTGCTGATGATGACCTTCAGCGAGTTCGGGCGCCGCAACGCCGAGAACGGCAGCAACGGCACCGACCACGGCGAGGCGTCGCCGCTCTTCCTCATCGGCGGTGGGGTGAAAGGCGGCGTGTACGGCAGCTATCCGGATCTCGCCGAGAACAATATGGGCAACCTGCGCTTTTCGACCGATTTCCGGAACGTCTACGCGACCGTGCTGGAGCGTTGGCTGGGGCGTCCGTCGCAAAAAATCCTGGCCGGAGAGTTCCCCACCATCGCCGCCCTTGGGTAGGTGCCACCTTCTTGGACAGGGTCCGCTAAAACTCGCAGGTTAAGTTTCCGTTAAAGCAAAATCATCGCCGGGTTGCAGGGCCATGGTTCCAATGGCCCACTTCGCGGAAGGATGAGCCGTACGGGTGGAGTGTATGGTGGGCCGTACTTGGGCTACACTCGTTTGGAGCGGGCCTCTATGATCGATGCGTCCGTCTTAACGCAGCGCGAGAGCGGGCTGCCGCCGCGCGGGATGCCGAAAAACTACCTGATGGCGTGGCTCCTGGTCATGCTCAAAGATTACAATCTGCACGGCTATGAGATCATGAAGGACCTCAAGGAGAAGTTCGACGTGGTCACCGATCCGGCGACGGTGTACCGGGCGCTCCGGCAGCTCGAACGCGAAGGATACATCTCGTCCTGGTGGGATCCCAAGGAGCAGGGCCCGGCCCGTCGCATCTACACGATAACCGATAGCGGGTGCACGGCCTTGCGGCAGTGGAACATCGCGCTCGAGCAGTACCGTCTGAATTTGGATCAGTTTTTCGATCTTTATGCGAGCAAACACGAACCGTTGGCGGAGCGTACCTCCGCGTAGAACGCGGGGCCTCTTCTGAACTCCATTCTGTTCCTTGGTAGCGGCGGCGCCCGCTTTGTCGTGGCGCGGCAACTCCGGGCCTCCGGGGGCATGTGGCTCCGTCTCGGGGGCACCCAAATCCACGTCGATCCCGGCCCCGGCGCGCTCGTCCGGGCGCTCTCGCACGTCCCTCCATGCAATCCGCGCGAACTCGATGCGATCGTCCTCTCACATAAGCACCTCGATCACGCCGGAGACGTCAACGCGATCATTGAGGCGATGACGGCCGGCGGTTTTCGCCGCCGCGGTGCGCTGCTCTGTCCGCCGGATGCCGTGGAGGGCGAACCGACGGTCCTTCCTTACGCGCAAAAATTCGTCGAACGCGTCGAACGCTTACAGGCGCACGATGGGCCTTACCAGATCGGTGACGTTGAGTTGCGCACGTCGATCGAGCACATTCATGCGGTGCAAACGTTCGGGCTACACTTCCGGCACGGCGATCTGCGCGTCTCGTATCTTCCCTGCGGACGCTACTTCGACGGTTTGGCGCAGGATTATGCGGCGGCTCAGCCCGACGTGCTGGTGGTCAACGTGCTCCGCTATCGCGATACGATGGACGCCGATCACCTCACCTGGGACGGCGCGCGCTCGATCGTCGAAGCCGTGCGTCCGAAGGTCGCGATCTTTCAGCACTTCGGCACGAAAATGCTCGAACAGAACCCCGCTCGCCTCGCGCAGGAGATCGAAGACGATTTCGGCATCCGCGCCATCGCCGCATACGACGGCCTAGAAGTCGATCTCGATACGGAGGTTGCTACCGTTGGCGTTTGATGTCGTTCGCGTCGGCGCGGATGCCGTCGCCCCGTTCTATCGCTCGCACGAGCGCGAAGCCTTAAAGACGTTTTACGCCTTTTCGGTGGTTTGGCACGAGCAGAGTTACGACTTCGTAGCGCTCGACGGCGAGACGATCCTGGGCGCGGCAACGATCCGCGTCGCCGCCTCGCTCGCGCACGTGGAACGCATCGTCGTTCTCCCCGAATCGCGCCGCGCCGGAATCGGCCGCGAATTGCTCGCGAACGCCGCCGATGTCGCGAACTACTACAACTGCCACAAAATGACCACGATGGTGCCGCATCTCGGCGACGCGCAGCGGTTCTTCGAAGCCTGCGACTATCGCTCGGAAGCGGTGCTGCCGCAACACACCTTCAAACTCGACATGGCGGTAATGCGGAAGTTCTTGCTGTAGTACCCGACCGGCCGGAACTAGACGTAATTTGGTGGTCGACGGCCGCTAGGGTGTGGGGAACGGCGCATCATCGGCGGCCTGCGCGCGGGTGGACGGTGTAGCATGGCGGCGCGGAACATCTGCAGATGCTGCTGTAATTGCGGGTGCTCGCGGATCGACCCGTGATATAAAATGACGGCGCCGGTGTCGCTCGTCGCGGTAACGACGGGGCCGCCTCCATTGAGGATCGCTCGCGTGTCGTTGGCGCTACTTTGAACGTTTTCGCCCGCGCCGAGATCGGAGTAGACGTGCCCGGCGGCGCTGTGCGCGCCGATTTGCACGCCGCCCGATGCGATGCCGAGCGCGACGTTTCCGTGCTCGCTCTGAAAATGCGCGAGGCCGGGTTGAAAGCGGCCGTTGTCGTAGGCGATCGATCCGAGGATGCTGCTCGCCTCGATCTGCATCGCGTTGCATCCTTCGAAGATAAGATTGCCGCGCGCGGTTCGCGCACGCAAGCGCGTGAAGCTTGAATTCACCGCGACGATGGGGCCGCTGAGCACCTGCACGGCGCCGGTGCCGCTCACGCCGTTGAGTTGGACGCGCCCCGTGTGGACCAGAGCGACGAAAAAGCCCTGCCGGTAATTCCTGATGGCGACGAAGCCGCGCCCGACGCGAGCGATCACCATCGCGGTATCGCGCGGAATCATGATCGTGGTTTTGCCGTAGCCGCGAACGACGATGCCGGCGTGAGGACCGGGCGGGAGCGGCGGTGCGACGAAACGTTCGGGCGGCAGCGAAATCGGGCCGCGCGGCGTTCGTAGCGTCTGCGCCACCAGCGGAATCTGTGCCGGGAAACGCCGCTGCACTTCTTCGGGCGGAATTTGCTGCGATTGCACCTGCCCGTCGCTATCGATCTGAACCTGCGGGTGATCCCACGTGCGAATCGTGATCGATCCCGATCGCATCATCGCAACCACGACCGGCGCCGGCCCGGGGTTCAGCAGCGTGGATTCGGCACTTGCGTGGGCGGGGAAGACCACACACAAACAGGCAAGGAGGAACGGCATCGCCCCCCGCCATTCGATCGAGTTCACGCGCCCATTGTACCGCCGCGCGCGTGGCGGGTTCATGAAGGGCTCGTGAGCGGTTGCGCGAGCAACGCAAACGTGGCGCGCACCAGCGTGCCTCCCCCGCTTGCTCGCTCGGCCACAACGTTCGCGCCGTGGACGCGTGCGATCGAACGGACGATTGCCAGCCCCAGGCCTGTGCCCGGTACGTCGCGCGAGCGGGCGCGATCTGCGCGGTAGAAGCGCTCGAAGATGTGGGGTAGCTCGTTCTCGGGGATACCGGTTCCGGTATCCTCAACCTCGATCCAGCCATGCGCTGCATCGCAGCCGACGCGCACGGCTACCCCGCCGTTCTGCGTAAATTTGATCGCGTTGTCGATGAGGTTGCTCGCCAACTGACGGAGCAGATGTTCGTCGCCCAGGACGATCGGCGAGGGTTTGCACGTATCGAACGTGAGCGCGAGCCCCTTTTCGTGCGCGCGTTGGGCGGCGTTGCGCACCGCTTCGTTGGCGACGTGCGCGAGCGAAACCGGCTCCTTCGGCAGGTCGTCGCCGCGATCGGCTTTTGCCAGCGTGAGCATACCGTTCACGATGCCGGCCAGCGTGGCGCTCTCGCTCACGATCGTGCGCAGGCTCTCCTCGCGCACTGAGGCATCGCTGTCGGCCCAACGCAGCAGCATCTGCGCGTTCGCATTGATCGACGTGAGCGGCGTCTTGAGTTCGTGCGAAGCATCGGAGATGAATTGCCGTTCGCGTGCGAACGCTTCTTCCAAGCGCGCGAGCAAATCGTCGAAGCTCTCCGCTAAGACGCCGATTTCATCGTTGCGGCGCCGCCATGCCAGCCGCCGGTCGAGCCGGTCGGAGCCGATCTCGCGCATTGCGCGCGAAAGACGGTTGATCGGCTCGATCGCTTGCGATGCCAACATAAACGAGAGCACGACGATGGCGGCGATGGCCAGCGCGAAGACGATCGCGAAAGCTTGACGCGCCTGCGCGAACGTGCGGTTCAGTTCGTCCAGCGGCTCGGCAACGTGAACGATCACCGACGAGCGGCCCGAATGGAGCAGATGGTCCAGCACCAAGAACGGCCGCCCTGCGATGCTAATGGTGCGCGTTGCGCTCGGGTCGGCGAGCGTGAGGCCATGGTTAGCTGGAATGATTGAAGCGCCCAAGTTCGACGTCTTCGCTAAAGGGTAGCCTTCGGCGCTGTCGACCTGCACGAAACTCGACGGCGATTCCCACGTGGAGAGGCTGTTGCTACCCAGAAGCATCGCGAACGTCCCCGCAGCGTCGACGAATCCGAAGGGATTGGACTGCGGCGCGGCTGCGGCGGTGATCTCTCGCATCGTCGCTTCGACGCGGGCATGCGCTTCCTGCAGCAGGATCGTTTGGAAGCGCCAGATGAGGATCCCGCCTGCAAGCGCGAGCACGCCGATCAGGAGCGCGGCATACGAAATCGCGATGCGCCATCGCAGCGAACCGCGCGTGCCGTGCACCGGCGCGTTAATCTTTGATGGTATAGCCGACACCGCGCACGGTTGCGATGAGCTTGTGCTCGTAGCCTTCGTCGATTTTGGTACGAAGGTATCGGATGTAGACGTCGATTAAATTCGAGTCGCCCAAGAAATCGCTTCCCCAAACGCCGTTGAAGAGTTCGTCGCGCGTATGCACTTTATTGCGATGGAGCAAGAGATATTCGAGCAACGCGTACTCTTTGGCCGTTAGCGAAATGGCTTGCCCCGCGCGGCTCACTTCGTGCCGGTCCCGATCCATCACTACGTCGCGATAGGAGATGACGTTGGTTTTCGGCAGACGTTCGCGCAGCCGCGCCCGCACCCGGGCGAGCAACTCTTCGGTGGCAAACGGCTTGACCATGTAGTCGTCGGCTCCCACGTCGAGCCCCTCGACGCGATCCGGCACGCGATCCTTGGCGGTGAGCATGATGATCGGCACGGCGCTCTTGCCGCGGATGCGCTTGCACACCTCGATGCCGTCCATGCGCGGAAGCATGAGGTCGAGGATCACGAGGTCGGGTTCTTTGAGGGCTTTTTCCAGGCCCGCGAGGCCGTCGCGAGCCACCTCGACCGCATACCCCTCATGCTCGAGTTCGAGCTGGAGGACGCGGCCGATCGCGGCGTCGTCTTCGATAACCAGAATCTTAAAAGGGCTTGCCGGCATCGTCATGCCGACGAATTAGCGAGTGCTGGTCTCGCCGACCTTGCTGGCGGATGCCGGAAACGATTGGAATCCGGTGAAAAGTGAGAGCCAAATCGCGGTGGCACCGCCCACGGCGAGCCACCCGAGCGTGGTGTAGCTCGAGAACGTCTGCACCAAACCGGTCTCGAGGGCTTGCATCGAATTTGCGAAGAGCGTACCGCCGCCCGCGATGACGAAGCCGATCAGGGCCACGATCGCGGTGGTGATGAGGGTAAGGGCGACGATTTCGGCGCGCGAGAACATTGGAGCCGGCCGGTAGACCGTCGCGGCCAAGATCGACGCGCGCAAGTCCGCCGGGGGCTCTTCGAGTTCGAGGGCAAAGAGCGCCAGATCCAGGTCGTCGTCGTTATAGTGGCCGTTCATTCCATTACCTCCGCTCCGACGAGGAGCTTTCGCAGGTGCTCCTTGGCTCGGAATAAGTGGGTTTTTACCGTTCCCATCGGGAGTCCCAGTACCTGTGCGATCTCTTCGTACTGTTTACCCTGAAGGTGGTAGAGCGCAATCACGATGCGATATTTCTCCGGCAGCGCGTCGATCGCGGCCCGGAGCCGCCGGGCATCGTCGCCGGCGATCGCCTCGTGCTCGGGCCCGGCGCTTGCGTCGGCTCGCTCGGGAAGCTCCTCATTACTATAACGCTTGCGACGGTTCAATCGGTCGCAACATGCGTGATAGGCGATCGCGAAAATCCAGGTCGAAAACTTCGCCCCCGGTTTGAAGGTTCGCAAGGAGCGGAACGCCTTGAAGAACGATTCCTGAGCGACGTCGCGAGCTTCTTCGACGTCGTGGAGTGTGCGATAGGCGAGGTGGTAGACGGCGCGGTCGTAACGTTCGACGAGCGTGGCAAACGCGTCGGGGTTGCCGCCGAGCGTCATGGTCACGAGGTCGCCGTCTTCCGGCCCGGAGGGTAACCGTTCTATTCGGGGTGCCTCCGCGAGAGCTGCCGACACGCCGGTGATACGGCCCGTCCCACCGCGATGTTTCGCCACCCGCTATGAAACAAGTCCTGCGCCCCGGCGTAAGTCAGGCAGGAAATTCGTTTCGGAGGCACTCGACCGCCATGGTTACCATCCCCAAGACATCGCTCCCACATGAAGCCCGGCCCACCGTCTCGTTGCCGGATCGCCGCGATGCCGCGCAATCGCTGCGTCCCACCTTCGACGGTTGGGGGCCGCGGCTCTAGCCGGAGGGAAGAAGATGATGCAGATGCAATCGCGCCGGTTCGCCTTGATCGCGATGCTCGCCGCCGTTGAGGTGGTGATCCTCGGCATGGCCGCGTTCGTCCTTTCGGGGCACAGCCTGTGGAATTGGACGCGAAGCACCGGCTACTCGCCGGCGCAGACGGTATCGAGCGCGCATCCAATCGCACCGCTAGCCGCCGGGAATGCGCCCGCAGTCTATATCGACGATCCGCAGTCGCGTGTGACGGTGAGCCCGTCGAGCGACGGCCTCGTCCACGTGCAGGATCGCACGCACTTCAGCGGGCTAACGTGGGGCAGCGATGCGGCGCATATTCCAGCCTTAACGGTGACGCGAAGCGCCGATGGCGTGCGCATAATACGGCCCTCCTATCACCTCGGATTCTTTGGATTTTTCATGAACGACGAGCGGGGGATCGATGTCCAAGTCCCGAGCGGGTCGAGCGTGCAGATCGCCCATTGTTCGGGCGCCGATGTCAACGGCATCACGAACGGCGTGAGCGCGGCCTCGATCGACGGCTCGATCTCGATCGCCGATTCGAGCGGAAACGTCAGCGCGCATAGCAACGACGGCCGGGTCGAAGTCCGGCGCGTTCATGGTGGTACGCTCGAGATTTCGAGCGACGACGGGAGCTTGCATCTCGCGGACGTCACGGCGAATGCGCTGATGGCGAACACCGGCGACGGCAGCATCCATGCGCAGGGCATCGTTCTTCACGGCTCGTCGCCGCGTGCAACCGTACACTCCGGCGACGGATCCGTGCGGGTGGACGGTCTCTTTCCCGGTTCGGGAACCTACGAAATTTCCAGTGGCGACGGAAGCATAGGTCTCGCGCTTGCTTCGGGCAGCAACGCGACGATCGCAGCCCACACCGACGACGGCAGCATGACGTTGGATGGCCAATCGTTCCACAACGATGGCGGCAATCAACAGACGCTGCGGGTCGGTGACGGATCGAGCAGCTTGCGCGTATCGAGCGGTGACGGATCCATCCATATCACGACGAACGGAGCGCCCTAATCATGCATGACCTCGTTCCCCTCTTCGGCATCGTCTTTCTCTTCGGCGCGCCGGTCGCCGCGTGGGTGATCTCTCGCGTGCTGGCACACCAGGAGCGAATGGAGATGATTCGGCGAGGCATCGTGCCGCCGCCGGGTGGCCTCGGCGGTTCGCGCTACGGCCGTCGCTTCGACGCGTGGGCGCAAGGCATGGGCAACGTCCCGCCGCCCGGCCCGGGCGTACCGCCTCCGGGGATGCCTCCGCCGTACGGCGGCGACCCGAGTTTCTACGCACAGACGCAGATGAGCAAGGGGATCCGGCTCACGCTCGTCGGCCTGGCCCTGCTGATCGGCCTCTCGTTCATCAGCCACGAGCCCGGCCCGTGGATTCTGGGTGGCTTGATTCCGATGTTCGTGGGCATCGCTCAAATCATCAACGCCCTCCTCAACGGAGCGCAGGTGCCGCCGATGTTCATGCGCGGGCCGCGTCCGAACGATCCCTCGATGTACTCCGGTCCCCGGCCCCAACCCGGTGCCACGCCGCCGCCCCCGCCATCCCCGCCGCCGGCCGGCCCCGCGGGATGGCGCCCCGGGCCGACGCCGGAGATCGAGAAACCGGCCCAGCCCCCGGATTATCGCTAACCTGCCTGCGGCCATACGAAAGGAGCCGCCGACATTTGTCGGCGGCTCCTTTCGTACTGCTGCTTGCTGGAGTTTATTTACACGCGACCAGCGCGATTGCCCAGCCGGCCGACGTTCTTGTCCGAACGAGGTATCCGTCCGACGTGCGGTCGTAGACCTGGTATCCGGCACGCAACGCGTCGGCGAGTGATTTAAAGACCATCACACCTGCCATCTGCGGAC
>Ga0207416_1002136_pt1 | contig 22768 bp, 16 predicted proteins | sample PaiPotPPM11metaG_FD_184107 | JGI IMG/M metagenome (GOLD analysis project Ga0207416, IMG submission 184107) | Iron sulfur acid spring bacterial and archeal communities from Banff, Canada, to study Microbial Dark Matter (Phase II) - Paint Pots PPM... ...
GTGTAGATGCGGAGCGTCTCGCCGGTGCGAGCATCCCAGACCTGCACGGTGTGGTCCCAACTGCCGGAGGCGATGAACTGCCCATTGGAGGACCAGGCCAGAGTACTCACCGCATCGCGATGTCCGGTATAGAGGGTTTGTAGCACTCCTGAGAAGGCATCCCAGACCTGCACGGTGGCGTCCCAACTGCCCGAGGCGATGTATTGTCCATCGGGCGACCACGCCAGCGCACTCACAACATCGCGATGTCCTTTATAAGTGCTGAGGCGAACACCTGTGCTTGCATCCCAGACCTGCACCGTGCCATCCCAACTGCCCGAAGCAATGTATTGACCATTGGGAGACCACGACACCGCATCTACATAACCGCTATGTCCATGATAGATGCTGTGCGCATCATAGGTAAAGAGCGTCGTTCCCCGTGACTGGGAACCATTGTTGCTGGCAGATTGCATTCCAAAGAGCAATAGCAAAACCAGAATAAGACGGGCAACGAGGGCAGCCGGAAGGGCATTCCGAACAGAGAATACGAAATGACCACCGGCCTTCATTATCTCCGCAGTGCCTTCGTCCCCTTCCGCCTCAAGATTCGGAAAAGAAAGACGAGGCAACGGCTTCAATGCAGGAAGTGGTATTGCGCGCAGGCGGGCATCGAGAAAATGATAGTCCCCCTGGGCCGCTGTACATGCCGGACAGGTTTGGAGATGCACATCTAATGCTGCACGGTCAGCAGGCGAGAGGTCCTCTTGCCTCAGCGCGAGTTTCTCTGCCCAGGTCTTGCAAGGTGGTTGGCTTCTCATTGCCCTTCCCTGCCTCACTCCTCATGTCGAAGTAGCCTGCATGTTGGCGAGCCGCCGGTAGATTTGACGCGGCTCCTCTTTTCTTCGACCGAAGTATTTCCCTATGCTGGACTTCTTATACACAACACAGTATGTTGAAAGCATTGGAGATAGGAAACGTCTTTTCTGCGGCTGGCAGGGGGCTATCTGTTCTACTATGGAAAAAGAAGAGGTTGTTATTGCCTGATTAACCTCATGGGAGGCGCGAGTAGCCCCCTTTTAGCCCCCAAAAAGGCGTTTGACCAGAAGGACTTCCCTTGTATACTCTGAAGGGCGTACAAGCCCCCATAGAAGGAAGTGGAGTACACATCCACATATACAGACCTTTTGGGGAGATACTTCATTTTTCAGACGTATATATGGATGGACACTATTCCAACAGTCCAAACGACAGGTCGTCGTACCTTAGCACTTTTAGTAGGTTGAGCCGTCTCAAGCGGCGGAGAGTTCGTACCACGATGCGCGTTAAGCGCAAGGAGGAGTCTTTATGCCTATTTATGATCGTCATGACCGTCAAGACCTCGATCAACTCGTCGAAGAGTACACCACCACCACCAACATTAACAGGCGCCAGTTTTTGCAGCGAGCAATGGCGGCCGGCCTGAGCATCAGTGCGGCCTCGGCCTTGCTGGCAGCCTGCGGTGGCAGCACCCCCAGCACCACGGCCAAAGTCACATCCATTGACGTGCTGACCGTGTGGAGCGCTAATGAATTGACTAATTTCCAGTTACAAAACGCGGCGTTCAAACAGAAGACCGGCATTAACGTCAACGTCGAGTCGACCCGCGACCTGCCTACAGTACTGAACACGCGCGTCAGGGCTAACAACCCACCCGACGTCACCGGTTCGCCTGGACAGAGCCAGTTCCAGACGCTGGCTGCCGCGGGCAAAATCGTGGCCCTGGACAAGTACTTCAACATGAGCCAGGTCCACCAGGAGTACTCTCAGACCTGGCTTGACTATGTCTCGTATAACGGACACCTGTACGGCATATTACCGAAGGCCAACAGCAAAGGCACCGTCTGGTATGACCCGAAGCAGTTCCAGGCCAACGGCTATACTCCCCCCACGGACTGGAATGGCCTGATTGCTCTTTCGGACAAGATCGCCAGCAGCGGCAAATTTCCCTGGGCAATGGGCGAGTCAAGCGGAGCCGCCAGCGGCTGGCCCGCCTGTGACTGGATCGACCAGATTTATCTCAGCATGAACGGCGCTGCCATGACTAACCAGTGGATAGCACACAAAATCCCCTGGACGCACTCCAGCGTCAAACAGGCCTTCCAGTACTTCGGCCAGATCGTCCAGGGCAAACACTACATCGAGGGCGCGCCAACCTCTATCCTGGCTGCCGGTTTCCAGGACGCCTCGTACCTGCCATATGATACGCCGCCAAAGGCGTACATGTATTACCTGGGTGACTTCACGGTAGGGTTTATTACAGCCCAGTTCCCCAGCCTGCAGGCAGGAACGGATTACAATTTCTTCCCCTTCCCCACGATCAACCCGACATACGCAGGCGCGGTCACCGGCGGCGCCGATGTGCTGTTCGCGATGGTAGATAACGACGCCACCCGCGCGTACATGCAATACCTGTCATCGGCTGAGGCGCAGACCATCTGGATAAAGCAGGGCGGCGCGTCCTCCGTGAACAAGTTGGTCAACCTGGCCGACTATCCCAACGATGTCCAGCGCAATGCGGCCAAGCAGTTGTCCCAGGCCACCATATTCGTATCAAGCCCGGATGACCAGATGCCTACCGCGATGGAGAACGCATTCTGGAAGGCTTCGCTGACCTACATCCAGAATCCAGGGCAACTGGACAGCATACTCAGTGGTCTTGAAAGCGTTGCTTCGTCGGCATACACATCCTGAACAATTCTGGAGAAGCTCATCGGATGTAAAGAGACTGCTGTCCTGCCGGACCAGTCTCTTTACATCTGCTCCTTGACCATTTACTGGAGTGTTCGCCAGGAGAGGATAGAAAAAAACACCTGGTAATGATACAATTGACACACATAGGTGTTTCCTTTTCTCGCGACTGAAGAGCTTCTTTTCCTGCTATCTGCGTACGCCGTACAACCGTAGGTCACTTATTTTGTCAAAGGAGGCCATGTGTGGCAACGATAACCCAAAAAGGCGTTTCTGTCGCCGCCCCCCCACGTAGAAGAAGATCGCTGGAAGGCATCTCCTGGTCGGCCTGGTTCTGGATCGCGCCTGCCCTATTGTTAATCGCGCTCTTTTTCATTTACCCCATGATCATCACCATCATATCCAGCTTCGAAAATATCGATTCCCTGGGGAACGTGCTGGGGTTCGCCGGGCTGAAATGGTACGGCAAGATCTTCACCGACCCGAACAATCTGATTGTATTGAGGAACAACCTGCTCTGGCTGGTCTTCGGGACGATCCTGACCGTTGGGCTGGGCCTCGTCGTCGCGCTGCTGGTGGACAGGGTGAGGTTCGAGAGAGTGATCAAGTCCACGCTCTTTATACCGATGGCGATCTCAGCGACGTCCGCGGCCGTCATCTGGCGCTTCGTCTACATCTATGAACCGGCAGGCGAGAAACAGATCGGCCTGCTCAACGCCTTCCTGGGGCTTTTCCACATCCCCCCCCAGGCCTGGTTCATCAATTCAGCCGTCAATAACTTCGCCTTGATCGCTATATACGTCTGGGGGTGGACGGGCTTTTCCATGGTGATTCTCTCGGCAGCCCTCAAGGGCATCCCCGACGAAATCATCGAGGCGGCTAAAATGGATGGCGCCAACCGCTTTACCCTGTTCTGGCGCGTCATGATCCCGATGATCGCCCCGACGATTACCGTCGTCACCATCACCATGGTCATCAATATTCTCAAGATCTTCGACGTCGTCTACGTCAACACCGGCGGTAATTATAACACAAGTGTGATCGCTCAAGAGTTTTACACTCAGTTGTTCACTAACCAGAACCCGGGCTTCGGCAGCGCGTGGGCAGTGGTCCTGACGGTGTTGATTCTGCCGGTTCTGATCATCAATGTTCGTAGAATACGAGCGGAGGGATAGATATGAGCCAACAGGTTACCGAACTGGCTGACCTTGATAGAGGAAAGAGCGTCGCCGGGCGACTTGGAGCGCTGGAGCGGCCTCAAACGGCCTGGGAGCGTTTCACACGCTCGTTCAACAACAGCATCGTCACCATTATCGTCGTGGTTATCGCGCTCATGTGGTCGATCCCGACCTTTGGCCTGTTTGTTGCATCGTTCCTCCCGCCACAAGTGATCGCCAGCACCGGCTGGTGGACGAACCTCATCCCACCCTGGCACTTTACCATTCAGAACTACCAGACGGTCATCCAGGGACAGGGATTTGGCCAGGACTTTCTGAATGCCTTGATTATCGCTATACCGGGAACGCTCCTGCCCATGGCGATTGGCGCATTCGCGGCCTACGCCTTTGCCTGGATGAAATTCCCGTTCCGCAATTTCCTCTTTCTCCTCGTCGTGGCGATGCTGGTCATTCCAAACCAGATTGCACTGGAACCCATTCTCGCCATATTCACATCGATCGGCTTTACCGGCCAGTACTGGTCCCTCTGGGTTGTACACACCGCCTTTGGACTGCCTTTCGCGGTTTTCCTGCTGCGCAACTTTTTCGCCGCGCTCCCCAGGGATCTGATCGAATCGGCGCATATCGACGGGGCCTCGACCTGGCGTGTTTTCTGGAACCTCATCTTACCCTTGTCGGTACCGGCCCTGGCGTCACTGGCTATCTTCCAGTTTATGTGGGTATGGAACGACCTGCTGAACGCCCTGATCTTCATTGGTGGCGGCCCCAAACAGCCGGTGACGCTGGCGGTGGCCAACCTGGTCGGCTCCTATGGCCAGGGCTACCAGTTACTGACCGCCGCCGCGTTCATCTCAATGGCCCTGCCACTGGTAGTCTTCTTCGCCCTGCAGCGCTACTTCATACGTGGTATCCTGGCCGGCTCGGTCAAGGGTTAGTATATTGTCAATCTTCATCTGATCGATGAATAGCATTGTCATCCTGAGCGAAGCGAAGGATCTCCCGATGGGCAGAGATCCTTCGCTTCGCTCAGGATGACACACAAGATCGCTCATGAAGTGGCCCCTCTTCCTTGCGGGTGCTAGATGTGCGCGCATCCGCTCAATGAAGCTTGACAGGCCACTACTTTTTTCTACCTGCCTGAACTTGTAATCGCGCGTATCGCCGCCGCATCGAGCTTCGGCTCGCGCTCCGCCGTGAGCAATCCATTCGTCTCTTGACCGGTATCCGTCAACTGCGTGTAACAGAAACCCGCAATAACCGGGCTATCCACGATAGCCTCAATGAGTTCGCGATATTTGGACAAAAAGGCATCTCTATCTGCCACAGTGCCATATCCATACCAGGGTGCGCCGGATTCAGGTTGCAGGCTGATACCCCCAACCTCGCTCAGCATGAGCGGCCCTTTTGTATATTCATAGCCCGGCAGCATTAACGTGTGACCACCAGGCTGCACTTCTTGCAGCGTCTTCTGCACCGCTTCCCTGCTGCCATAGCGCTCACGCAGCGTTGACCCTTCAAATGAGTAATCATGGATGCCATAGATATCGCCGACGCTGTACTCAAAGCCCTCATTCCCAAGAGTGAGACGTGTAGGATCAAGGGCTTTGGTCAGGTGATAGAGCGCCTGCACGTAGTGACGCTGCGCCGGGTCACGCGCTAAGTTGGGTACGCCCCAGCTCTCATTGATCGGAACCCATGCCACGATACAGGGATGACTGTAATCACGTGCCAGCACCTCTAACCATTCGCGCGTCAAGCGCTCTATTGCAATGGGTGAGAAAACGTAGGCATTAGCCATCTCGCCCCAGACCAGCAGACCAAGACGATCACACCAGTAGAGAAAGCGCGGATCTTCAACCTTCTGATGAATGCGCACGCCGTTGAAACCCAACTCTTTCGCCAGCTCCACCTCCCGGCGCAGCGCTTCATCACCCGGCGCAGCCAGGTGTGATTGCGGCCAGTAGCCTTGTTCCAGCACAAAACGCAGGTAGTAGGGATGTCCATTCAGTAGAAAATTCTGGCCGTCGGTACCAATACTGCGCAGCCCGCAATAGCTCTGTACCTCGTCGATAACCTTGTCCCCGGCAAGTAATGTCAGCACTACATTGATCAGATTCGGGCGCTCAGGTGACCAGAGCAGATCATCCTGGTCCATCATACCTGCGCGATCAAAAGCAATCTGTCGCTCTACCTCTGTTCCCATTACCATGTACGTATCATCAGCCATTATCTCGCCACGCATACTGAGCTGCACGCGCAGGCGCAGCGGAGCTGTCTCGCCCTGGCGTCGTAGCCGCACAAAAAGGGTGAGAAATCCTCGCTCCACGTCAGGCGTCCACCGTATGTGCATGATGTGCGTCAAACCAACTGGCTCGAGCCAGAGCGGTTGCCATATCCCTGTCGTGCGCTGATACCAGATGGCATGAGGCTCCTCATGCCAGTCCTGCTTGCCGCGCGGTTGCGCCAGGTCTAGCGGCGCGTCCTCGGCCCGCATAACAAGGACCTGCTCTTCACCTGGACGCAGCGCCGTGGTAATATCGGCGCTGAAGGGAGTTTGTCCCCCTTCGTGGGTTGCCACTAGCTGACCATTCACCCACACATGAGCGCGATAATCTACCGCTCCACAGTGCAGCAGCAATCTCCGCCCGGCATCCTCATCTGCTACTCTAAAAGTGCGCCGGTACCACACAATAGGATGGTAAGCAGCATCCTCTAAACCGCCAAGGGGCGATTCTGGAGGAAAAGGCACCTGGATAGTCAACGAAAAAACATCCACACGTTGCTGCCAGCCTTCGTCCAGACCGCGCCCGGCATCATCGTATGCGAATCCCCATGCCCCACCCAGGTCGATCCAACGTGGACGTGTCAGTTGTGGACGAGGATGTACCGTCATTACTTGACCTCTTCTCTCTTCTTGCGAACCGCGCAGCGGTGAGGAGTTAGAAAAACTTGCGCCTCTGTTAGATTATATATCACGATGCGTAAGGGTTGTGTTGCAAAAACACGAAAAACTATAGCGAGTTGCTCCATTGCGTTACAGGCGTTTCTCAGGTACGATTTAAACTACCTACTATAGCATTTCTCTTGCGCAAGAGAGGGAATCAGGCATGAAGCGAGTACTGGCGCTCCAGTTTGTTTGGGACGACCCACCAGGGTACCTGGGCGAGATCATGGCAGAACATCAAATCGTTTGCGATGTTATCAACGTAGAAAAAGAAGCCGTTCCTGATCCTGTAGATTACGATGCCTTCATCGCGATGGGCGGACCGCAGCATGTCGGCCATAACGATACCTACCCGTATCTAGTTGGTGTAACCCGGGCTATTCACCGGGCAGTGGAGCATGAAGTACCCTATCTTGGGCTATGCCTGGGCGGGCAGCTCCTGGCAAGCGCGATGGGAGCACAGGTGAAAAAGCATAGCAGCGCATCTATTGGTTTTTACGAAGTACAATTCACCAGAGCAGGGGAAAAAGATCCCCTTTTCAAGGGATTGCCCGGCTACCAGCAGGTCATCCACTGGCACGAGGATACATTTGATATTCCAGATGGGGCGGTTCAACTGGCAACCAACCCGCGTACAGCGAACCAGACCTTCCGGTACGGGCGTCATGCTTACGGTACCCAGTTTCACATCGAACTCACTCCTGCTATGCTCGATGTCTGGCTCTATTATCCCCAGTACCGCCAGGAAATCGTGCGGGCGTTGGGAGAAGAAGCTGCCGATAAGTTCATTAGCGACCGCGCCAGGCTCTACCCGCTCTACCGCGAACACACGCGCATCATGTTTGAGAACTTCTTACGCATTGCGGGCCTGCTTGATTAAGATGGTGACATCATCCCTTGACTGACCCCTTCTAAATTGCCTGTCACTTTTTCTCTGTTTCGCCTGTCTCTAATAGTAGGAGACATTTCCCTTTATTTACATGCAAATCACGCAACGCCAGAGGAGTAATTCAGGGGGTAAAAATGATCAATATGCTCCCAAATGAGCAATTGAGAAACGAGAGACAACGACGCGGTTGGTCTCGACAGTACGTAGCTGAACAGATTGGTGTGGCCGATCCCAAGACTATTGGACGCTGGGAACGCGGGGTTGCTTTTCCCAGTGCCTACTTCCTGCAGAGGCTCTGCACCGTCTTTGGTATGCTAGCCCAGGATTTGGGACTATTCCCGGCGGAACATCAACACACCTTGCAAACCGCTGCAGTACCACCGGAGCCTCAAGCTCTCAGCGTATCAATCCTCAGCAGTTGGCCTAAGGCGGGAAAGCGCACCCTGGCCCACGGACTGATCCCTGGGCAGCATTGCAGCGATGGTATTCTCTGGGTAAGCCTGGGATTGGGGCCAAATGTGTCGGAACTGCTAGACAAATGGGGCAGCCTGCTCGCTATGCCTGCTACCAAAATCACGCATTTGCAAGAGGAAGCTCATGGTTAAGCAGGCCATAGAAGTGTTGTATCATTAAGGGGAAATAGCGCACCTTCATGCAGATACTCAGCGGGCTTTTTTTCGTAACTGTTCCTGAGTATTTGCCGAGGTTCTGAGGAGACGGCCAATGGAGTACGGATCACCAGACATCCCCTCACCTGAGTCAGGCAGTTTGCCTGATGAGTATAATCTCGTGCTCAGAGCGAGAGACGGTGACCAATTGGCCTTCGAAAGCCTGTATGAGCGTTATAACGACCGCATATGCCGCTATCTGACTCGCATGATTGGTAATGACGGCGTCGGGTGCGAACTCACCCAGGAAGTCTTTCTAAAGGCCTGGGAAGCTTTATTGAGCCTGCGTGAACCATCGCGCTTTGCCTGTTGGCTCTATCGCATTGCAACCAACCGGGCCTATAACTACCAGCAACACGCAAAACTGCTCCATATGATTCCCTGGGAAGAGTATGCAACGACAGGAGAGACGCCCAGTGTGGCGGGACCAGAGCAGCAGGTGGAGGATACAGAACTGCTGAAACTGGCGCTGGCTCGTGTCTCTCCAACGTACCGCCCGTGTCTGATCTTATACGTGATCGAAGAACTCTCACAACGGCAAATAGCTGAATTGTTACAGATAAAAGAATCAAGTATCGGGAGGTACGTCAGCCGGGGCAAAGAGGAGTTGCGCCAAATGTACCTCCGGCTCACGAACGAGTCAGGTGCTTCAACAAGAGGAGGAAAGCGGGGCTAATGAGAAACCAACCACCCTGCATCGCCTGGGCAGAGAAACTCGCGCTGAGACGAGAGGACCTCTCGCCTGCTGATCGCGCGGCATTAGATGTGCATGTGCAAACCTGTCCGGCATGTGCAGCGGCCCAGGAAGACTATCATTTTCTTGATTCCCGCCTGCGCGCGCTCCCGCTTTCTACGCTCAAACCGTTTCCTCGTCTCTCTCCTCAATTTTTTACGCAGGATCATACTACAACAGATACCCCTGATACCATCGAAGCCGATCGCCTGGCCAGCCCTTCCCGCGCCTCTTTACCAGTCAGGCAACGGTCTGCTCGCCGCGCGACTTCTCCTTTTCAACATGCCTTCTCCGTTGCTCTCGTTGCCTCCCTTATCCTGGCCCTGCTTCTTGTCTTTGGCATACAAACCGCCAGTAAGATGAGTTCCCATGCCGTGGGAGCCACCCTTCTTTCTTATACAGGACACAACGATTATGTGGATGCTGTGGCGTGGTCGCCCGACGGGCAGTTCATCGCCTCCGGCAGTTGGGACGGCACGGTGCAAGTCTGGGATGCGCACACCGGAGCTATCGTTACGATCTATAAAAGACATACCGATGTCGTCAGTGCGCTGGCCTGGTCACCCGACGGGCAATTCATCGCCTCCGGCAGTTGGGATGGCACGGTGCAGGTCTGGGGAGCTTTCTCGGGAGCTTTGCAAACTCTCTACCAGGGACATACCGATGTCGTCAGTACATTGGCCTGGTCTCCCGATGGACAATTCATTGCTTCAGGCAGTTGGGACCACACCGTGCAGGTCTGGTATGCTCGCACGGGTGAGACGCTCCGCATCTACACTGGACACACCGAATTTGTGGACGCGGTCGCCTGGTCTCCCGATGGGCAATTCATTGCCTCTGGCGATAGAAACAACACAGTGAAACTGTGGAACGCACGAACGGGAGATACCCTGCACACATACAACGAATTTACAGATGGCATCATAGAGGCGCTGGCCTGGTCCCCCAATGGGCGCTACATCGCTGCCGGGGACAGAGACACAACCGTGCGGGTATGGGAAGCCTTTACAAACAACCCGCCTCTCATCTATAAAGGACACACCAATGAAGTCAGCGCCCTTGCCTGGTCTCCCAACGGCAAATACATTGCATCGGGCAGCTATGACGGCACGGTGCAGATATGGAAGGCAAATACAGGAGTTGCCGTCTATATCTACAAGGGCCATAATAATACCGTAGCTGCTGTGGCCTGGTCCCCTGACGGTCGCTACATCGCCTCCGGCAGTTGGGACCGCACAGTACAAATATGGGTCGCGCCTCCATCCTCCACATCCCCGGTCAGATGATCTTTGCCACCCGCATCGGGCAATGGAGAACGGCTCTGGCGTCCTGTAGGGACAAGGGGCGGACGCGGGGATGGGCGGGGGCCTTGTGCTTGTCCTCGTTGCCATCCGATTCGCCTGGGTTCTAAAATACAGAAGGACTATCCCCCGGAGAGGACAGGCACAAGGCCCCCACATCCTCTCTACCCCGCCCACTGTCCCTACAGATGCGGAAGACTCATCTGGCGCAGCACCTGCGCGAAGCTTTCCCCCAGCAGCGTCTCCAGGTAAGGCGTGACGCCCCAGTAGTTTTTCAGGTCGAGATATTCCCGAACATACCCGGCGTTGCCATGAGGCAGGCGCCGCGCCGCGCGAATCATCAGGTTTTTGTCGGTATGCTCGGCGGCGATAAATTCAACCACGTCGGTCTTATAGCCCATGATACGCAATATGAGGGCGCGAAAGGTGTCCGTGAGGATATCGGCAAGGCGCTTTTTGAGAATGCCATCCTGAAAAATCGGGGCAAAGGGCGCGACCGCGTGCAGTTGTTCGTGCAGCTGATGATGGCAGCAGGGCGCGGCGAGTATCAGGCGCGACCCTGCGCGGATACCCTGGAAAATCGCCTCGTCGGTGGCCGTATCGCAGGCATGTAACGCCAGCACGATATCCGGCGGCGTCTCCGGCGCGTAGTCGATAATGGCCGACTGCTGGAAGCAGGCATCCGAGAAGCCCAGTTGGGCGCTTTGCTGGTTATCCTTCCGTATCAGTGTTTCGTTGACATCGATCCCTATCAGGCGCGCGGGAATATGCCGCACGGCATTGAGATAATGATACGCGGCAAAGGCGAGATAGGCGGAACCGCAACCACAATCGAGAATCTGTACGGGCGTACTTTCAAAGCGCTGCAATTCATCCGTGTGTTCGAGCAGCTTCAGAAACTCGTTGATCTGCGTAAACTTGGCCTGCATCGTGGGCCGCACTTTGCCCTGCACATCCATTATGCCGGTCGCCTGTAAAAAAGCATCCGGCTGCTCAGCTGCCAGCAACAAGTTTTTACGCTGATCGTGCGAGAGGTCCACATTGCGCGGGGCAGCCTCGCTCGTAGGATTTCGATGGACGACTGGCTTGCCTTGCTTTGAAAACTGCACATGCAGCGTCTCGCTCAAGCACTGCGCGGCGATGGCATGAAAAGGTAAGGCCAGCAACTCGTCGAGCTTCGCCCCAGCCTCGCTGCTGCGATAGTTTTTGGTGATATCCTGCTTCTGCGTGAAGTAGGAGAACTGGAGATACCGCTCGCTTTTAATCAACACGGGACGCACAACCACCTGCCGCCAGGGCAGCAGAGCTTCGCGAATCTGGCCTTTCATGGTCAGCCGTACAAACTGCTCATCGTCCAGGACAATATGTTTGATCTGCTCTTTATAATCACTATCCATTATGAATCCTCGCCAGAAGCCCTTTCTGTGTTGCGCATAGTTTCGCATCTCTCCTAATCTATCTCACCTGATAGGTCAGCGTCCAGAGAAACCAGCAATATTGCAGGGAAAAACTACAAAGTGTGAAGTTTTATGACATTTTGTTGTGTATAACTCTTTCCTTTTTAGCCCTGTTTCTGCTATACTTGCACACAACATATATTCTTATGGCATCCAGTACAATGTGCGCTCGCTGCTTGCAGCGCGGCGATAGAAAAATGATTTTAAGTATATAGGCTACCGGTACCAACACTACCCGATACTTTAACTCATTGCGAAAGGCAGCAACCGACATCGATGTCGCAACATACTAAAATTCGTCACAGGCAACGCAGTTCTGCCAGCCATCTTCCTTTCAAAATCGCTGGATATAGTATACCCTGCGAGCGGCACCCGTCGCGCAACGAAGATAGTTACTTTATCGAACACGAGGGCGGGCTGGTCGCGGTATTCGATGGCGTCGGGGGAAGCGCTGCCGGGGAGATCGCAGCACAAACAGCCCGGCGCGCCTCGCGCCGCAGGTGGTTCCAGGAGCTGCACGAAATACAAAAAGGAGCGCCCTTAAAGAAAGGCATCATTAACTGCGACGCGACTGATTACTGCGCCGTGCTGCAGCGCCTGGTTGAAACCGCCGATGAAGAGGTGCGCACCGAGGGCGCGCGCGAGGCTGGCACCGACGATCTCGCTACCACCGTTGCGATGGCAATGCTCTGCCAGGACCCCGAAAACAATAAATACACGCTGTTTTACGCGCATGTAGGCGACAGCCGCCTCTACCTGCTCCATGACAATGAACCGCTCAAACGCCTCACCATCGATGATGGATTGTTGGGCAGGCTGGTAGAAAGCCAGATGGTGGAAGAAGAGGACGCCCGGCGCATCGACCAGGCCATGCACTCCGAGGAACTTTCCGAAGTAGAATTCAGCTACTTCCGCCTGCGTGGTGGCATCACCCAGGCCCTGGGTGGTCCTGTGCCGCCCACCATTCATCTCAATTCCATCCCCGTCGAAATTGGAGACCGCATTCTGCTCTGCACCGATGGCATTCATGATAACCTCACCGATAGCGAAATCGAGGCGATTCTGCGCAATTCGCCCCGCGACGCTGCCGCGCGCAATCTCGTTGCCCATTCCTTGCATCGTTCGCGCGAAGAACGCCATATAACCGTGCGCGCCAAACCGGATGATATGAGCGCAATCGTGATTACCCGTCGTTTCTAATGAGCGTTCGATGCCGAGAGCCGACTATGCTCCAAAAGTACCAACCAATCTCCCCGATTTGCGCGTTGATTTAGCTTGTGTGCTACACTCGCTACAGTATCATGATCGCAACACGTGTTTTCATATCGCATTGCAAAGCTGACAGGGAGGTTTCATTGCGCGTAAAAAGGAAGTTCTGGCTACTTCTCTCTCTTTGCTTTGTCACGTTGCTCACCGCCTGCGCATCGGGACAAAGTAGCAACGGAGTTCCAGCGCAACCACTGACCGGGGATAGTTTGAATATCGCGCAACAACAGGTTCCTTCGCCAACTGTTGTGATCCCTCAACAGCAAAGCACACCGGCGCCAAAACCAAACACGTCAACATCGACCTATCATCCCGGTCCGACACCTACCAACAGCGGCACAGGCTCCGCACCCTGGGGCGCTCCGCCAGCCATGACCTCGGAAGAAACCGGGCTGACCTGGCAACTCTTTAATTTGATGAACAGCGACCGGGCGGCACGCGGGCTTTATCCTTTTGTCTGGAACGCAATGCTGGCCAGCGGGGCGCGGTTGCATAGCTGGAATATGTATCACTGCGGCTTCAGCCATACCTGCCCCGACGGCTTAGACCAGTGTGTACGCATCGCCAATGAAGGTTTCGCCGGTTACAGCGATTGCGGCGAAAACATCGGGCTGGCCGGTCCCTCTACACCACCCTGGACACACGTCTACGAAGTGCAGGAAAGCATGATTAACGAGCCACCCGGCGGCTGGCACCGCATCCACCTGACCAGCACCACGCTGCACCGCGCCGGGGTAGGCATCTACGTTGACCCCAACGGCTGGGTATGGATCACCGAAGACCTGGTCAGCTAGCATATAATAAGAATGGTTAAACGCAAGCCGCAGTGCTTATTTGCATGTGTCAGCTAAATCAGGATGGAGCATTACACCATGATTCCTCGCGACGATTTCACCCCGTTCGGCTACCTGGATAATCCCTACCATGCGTGGAAACTCAATCCGAGCGGGGTATTGCGCTCGCTGGAACCGCTTGGCATGGGCTGGCACGTACCCAACCTGGGCAGCTACGTGAACAACCAGTTTCAATACACCGCTCATCTGAACATCGGCCTGAAAATAGGCAAGATGGTACTTGTTACGCCTGATGATTTCCGCCGCCAGAAATGCGCGATCAGCGCCACGTTGCATACCAAAAATCGCTTTGAATATGACTGTCTCGTCCCAAAATATGGATTGACCATAACCGCCTCTTATTTTCTCGTCGATGAAGACGCGCTTGGCTGCATTGTGACACTCTCGACAATCGCGACCACGCCGCTGCCTGTGACCTGTTACCTGATCCACCAGCACACCCATAATCCGCATACCAGCCGCCTGTGGGAACACGGGTTATACGCGCTGCAAGACCGCGCCGCAGGCTACGCCATGCTGGGGATAGCCAGCGAGGGCGACGTTTTCACGCATGGAGCCAGCGCTGCTGATGGCGGCGCGCTAGGCTGGGAAGCCGTGGGTTTCGGTGTAACGCTCGACGACATCGCGGCCTGGGCGCAGGGCGCGCGGCTCCATCCACCGGCCATCACGCAGCGAGAGCCGGGGAGCGGCTGGCAATTGCGCGCGCTGGCCCTGCCCTTTTCGCTGGAATTAGGCGGCGCGTCTCCCTCGACCCACGTCATCCATGCAGTTCTGACGCGCGGCGTCTCGCAGGACCAATCGCTGGAACGCTGGAAAGAGGGCATCGAAGGCATAGCCCAGGCTGAAGATGAACATCGAGTTGCCGATGAAGCCTTCTGGCAGCAGGCGCCGCAGCTCTCCGGTGATTGGCCCGCGCACTGGCGGCGCGGTTTTGTCTACGACTTTGAAACGCTGCGCATGATGATGCGTCCTCCCTCTGGCATCATCCCGCACGTGTGGGACGCCATGCAAATACAGGCCCCGCGCACGGTGCTGGCGGAAGCCACCATGGATACGCTTTTCCTCAGTTATGCCGACCCCGAACTGGCAGCAGAGGCGATTCTGGGGCATTTCGAGTCGGCGCCGCGCCCCAATTTGCCCTGTATGCGCGAGGACGGCAGTTTTAACATGGTTGCTGACGACGGGCAGATTTGCGGCACCGCGCCGGAATGGGGCTTCCCTTTATGGTGCTGCGACCAGCTATTTCGCAGGACCGGCGACCTGGCATGGCTGCGCCGCCTCTATCCAGGCGCGGCAGCTTACCTGCGCTGGTGGCTGCAATACCGCAGCGATTCAGAAGGCTGGCTGGGCTACGCCTGTTCGTGGGAAAGCGGGCAGGATGTCTCCACGCGCTTCGGGCCGCAGCAAACGGGAGGAACCATCATCCAGCACGTGCGCCCGGTGGATTTGCAGGCAAGCATGGCGCAGGGAGCAACGATTCTAGCGCGCTGGGCGGCCCTGCTCGCCGAAGAGGATCATCCAGAAAATGAGGCATATCAGGCCGAGGCGGAGCGATGGCAAAGCGTGGCAGACGACTTCATCCTCAAAACGCGCCAGATGTGGCACAATGGCTGGTTCCGCGACTACGATTCGGTGGCAAAAGAGTGGTCAGCCGAGCAAGACGCCATGCACCTCTCGCCCGTCTTCTGCGGCGTGGCCGATTCAGCACACATTGAACAACTGCGCCCGGCGCTGGCCCAGCCTCCCAGCAATAATCCCTACTGGCGACCGCTCGCCTGGCCGCCTATCTTGATGACGATAGCCGAAGCTGCCCGCTCCACTGGCATGTTGCCCGAAGCGGCAGACCTGGCCCATCGCTTCATCGATGCCTCCTACCGCAGCCTCGATAGCCGCGCGCTCGATCAATACGGCAACATACCCGGCGTGACGCGCGAAAACCGCCGCATCATCGAGCAAAAGTGGGGAGTCGACTACGTGAACTCCGGCATCGAGGGCTACGGCTGGGGCGCGCTCAGTATCTTCCTGGTCATTCGCTATATCATGGGACTCAAAGAGGAGGAAGCCGGGGCGCTGACCGTCGCGCCCATGCTGCCCCAGAGCTTGCGGCGGCCTGGCGCGTCCTACAAGCTTGGCCCCCTGACCTGGGGTGAACATATTCTAAGCGTGGAATGTCTGGTGAGAGACGCTCAGAGCTATACGCTGCGTCTGTCAAGCGAGACGCAGCGCTGGGAGTGGGACGGAAGATGGGGCGAGGAACAAAAAATCACGCTCGCCTGAGCCTATGTCGGTAAATTCGGATAATAATTCGGGTTCTGCGTAAAGTCGAAGGCTTCGTAAAAGTCGCCCAGTTGCGCCAGACCATCTCGTGGGGGCGCAGGAGGGCCGGACTGTTTACCCGCCGCGGCATCATTATTGAAGGCAGGCGTCGAGGCGTCAAAGCGATGATTGACGCTCGCCAGCGTGGGCAGGCCAAAGCGGCGCTCGATGAACTTCAGCAGCGAGTTATGCTCGTAGAGCTGCCCCGACAGGTAGCCGCGTCTGATCCAGGGAGAGATCACAAAGGTGGGTACGCGCATCCCCGGACCGTACGCATCAAATTGCGGCGGCTGCACATGGTCGAAATAGCCACCACCCTCGTCATACGTGAGAAAGAAGACAGAACTTCCCCACAGCTTGGAGTTAATCAAACCATTGATCACGCTCGCCATCTTCTTCTCACCCTGGACGATGTCCAGCGGCGGGTGTTCGCTAGAAAGTGCGGATGTAATGATGAAGGATACCTGGGGCAATGCTCCCGCATTGAGGTCATTGTAGTAGTCTGCCTCTTTGTAATTAAGCCGCTTATCCTGATACCAGCGTTTAAAGAAGGGCATGGCGTTGATGAACTCGAGTTCAGGCGTGCTGCCCAGTGCCAGCAGGCCCAGGTTATAGAATTTCCAACTGATGCCGTGGTCTTCCAGCAGATCGATAATGGTCGGAAAATCCAGGGAGCCGCGTGGAAGCTTATGGTTCTGGGTAATCCCGCCGGTAGTGCCAGCCCACAGCGCAACGCGGTTGGGCAAGGTCGGGCCGAGTTGATAGCAGAAATAGTTGCCGCACAACGTGAAGGAATCCGCCAGCGCGTAGTAGTAGGGGATGTCGGAACGGTCATAGTAGCCGAGCGCGCTGTTCCCATCCGCCAGGTAAAACCCATCCATCTTCCCGTTATCCCACTCGCGGTGGATAGTTTGCCAGTCATGGACGATATCTTTTGTGTCATGCAAGGTAAAATGATAGGGTTGTACCTTGCCTCCTTTCCCATCAGGTTGGAAGTAGTTGTGAGGAATGCCGAAGTTCCCGGCCCTGGGATAGTAGCCAAAATAGGTATCGAACGTGCGATTTTCCTGGCAGGCAATCACGATGTGCTTAATAGAATCGATACTACCCGGTCCCGATGCTATTGGTGTATGCGTGGCTGTGGCAGGGGACGATCCTCCTCCCCCACAGGCATCGAGCGCCAGGCCAACACCCGCGAGCGCGCCAAGCTGCTGCAGGACACTGCGCCGCGAGTGCCTGCTAGAAAAATACTCTTGCCAATCCATGAATACCTCCTTCTGAATAATAAACGAGAGCGACTGGGCAAAGTCGCTCTCATACTTTTCCTTCAAAAACTCGGCTATTTATTCCTGCATCAGCGCCTCGAACTGCTTGCGGTCAAGCTGTTCATGCTCCAGTAAAGCATCTGCCAGCTTCGTCAACTGTTCGTAACGCTCTTGCAGGATTGAACGGGCCAGCGCATAGCCCTCGTTAAGGATGCGCTGCACTTCAGCGTCGATGGTGTTTGCCATCGTGAGACTGCTGGCTTTAGGCGCGCCCGGCGCAACCGTAGAGGAGGCATAGTAGCGCTGTGGCAGCTCCTGTCTACTGAGCGTGAGGCGACCGCCGGCATCGGCTGCCAGCGCGTGGCTGTAGGATGGAATGGCATCGCTATCGATACGCCGCATATTCAGGCCGGCGCCGCCAGCATCCGCGCGATAATCCGCGAACACCACGCCCACCTGCTCGCTCATACCCCAGCGCGTGACCATATTGCGCGCGATGTCGGTGACAACCTGCAGGTCATTCTCCGCGCCGGTGGTGACACGTTCCGCCCCGAAGGTCAATTCTTCGGCCACGCGCCCGCCCAGGCCCACGGCAATACGCGCCATCAGCGTCTGACGGCTGTAGTTATAGCGGTCTTCCTCGGCGGTAAACTGCGTGACGCCCAGGCTTTGCCCGCGCGGCAAAATCGTAACGCGGTTGACGGTATCGGCCTCCGGCTGGTAATAAGCAACCAGGGCGTGACCGCCTTCGTGATACGCGATGATGCGCCGCTCGCGCTCATTCATCACGATGGGACGCAGCGCGCCCAGTTGCACCCGCGCCAGTGCATCCTCGAAGCACTCGTGATCGATAAAGTCCAGGTTGCGCCGCGCTGCAAACAGGGCGGCCTCATTAACCAGGTTCGCCAGGTCCGCGCCACTCATGCCCGTCGTCAGGCGGGCCAGGCGTTCCAGGCTGATCTCTTCATGCAGGGGCGTCTTGCGCGTATGCACGCGCAGGATGGCTTCGCGGCCCGTGCGGTCGGGCAGTGAGACGGTGATATGACGATCAAAACGTCCCGGACGCAGCAACGCCTTGTCCAGAATATCGACGCGGTTGGTAGCCGCCAGCACCACAATGGCCTGTCGCGCATCGAACCCGTCGAGTTCGACCAGCAACTGGTTGAGCGTCTGGTCGCGCTCGTCATTGCCCATGGCTTTCACCGAGCGCCTGCGACCGACCGCGTCGATCTCGTCAATGAAGATGACGCAGGGCGCCGACTGTCGCGCCTTGCTGAAGAGGTCGCGCACGCGGCTCGCGCCGACGCCCACAAACATCTCCACAAACTCGGACGCGCTCATACTATAGAAAGGCACACCCGCCTCGCCCGCCACAGCCTTCGCCAGCAGGGTTTTACCCGTCCCAGGCGGGCCGACCAGCAACGCGCCGCGCGGAATCTTCGCGCCCAGCTTCTCGTAGCGTTCGGAGCCGCGCAAGAACTGCACGATTTCCTCAAGCTCCTGCCGTACTTCATCGATGCCGGCCACGTCCGCAAAAGTCACCGGGGGTTCTACGCGCACGGGGGCAGTCGCGCCGCTTTTCTTCGTGCTGAATGCGGTAGGAGAAGTAGTATTGATCTTGCCAGTAGCATTTGATGGGCGTGGAGCAAGCTTGCTACCGGCAGCGTTTTTCTGCTCCTGAGACCCGCCGCCCCTGTCAAAGAGACGCGCCTTGCTCTTCCCCATCTGGTTAAAACGCTCATCTAAGCCGCGCGCGCTGCGCCCCTGTGAGCGTGGCACAAGCATGAAGCCGATGATGAGTACTGCGAAGAGCAGGGGCACGATGCGCCATAATACCGATAACCAGACCGGTGTCTGAGGCGGCGGCAGCGTGATTATCTGAACATGGTCACTCACCAATAACGGCGCCAGCGTGGCATCTCCGGTCGCGGGCAGGCTAGTATAGACCAGTCGCGACGTATCAATGGTTGAGGCCTGCGGCGAAGCCGCCCAGACCGAACTCCCGCCAACGTAGCGGCTAAAGGCCGTAAAGTCCTGCGCTCGTTGGTTGGCCGTGATTGTTGGTTCCCCTGCAACCTGCTGCGAAAGCGGATTGACCAACAACCCGTTGAGATCATTTCCGCGCATGGTCACGGCCAACATATTACCCGCCTTGACCTGCGCTAAAAAGGAACTATAGCTGATAACCTTCTCGCCGGCCGGTGGAGCGCTGAGGACCGGGCCTTGAAAGTTGCTGAATACCCCGAATAATAATACGAGCAGGGTAATCACCAGACCACCAGCCAGCAGAATCTGTATGTGTGTTTTCAAGTAGTGTGCGATAGTTCGTACATTCTTCACACTTGTTTTATGTCGTCGCCCGGCATCCCCAGATGAACGACGACGAACGCCCTTACTGTCCATGTATTTACCTCATTACAATACAATGCGCAGCGTGGATCAACCGGCGAGTACCCGCGCTGGTCACTCCCCTGATCTCACGTATGGAATAGCAAAGCTACTGCCGTTTACAGTACAGGTTATATTCTCCTGCGTTACCCCTGTGCCACCTTTGGCATACGAATCACATCTGTTTTCGCAGGAGAATCCTTCTTTGGGCCTGTGATAATCCACAGGAAAGAGGGCAGAATACAATCAATAAATTAGAAAAAAGGCGTTACTTACATGGACGCAACTGCATAACGTTCAGATTGTACATCCATCCTCCGGGAAATGGAAGAGATTTCAGTACTTTCTTCTCATAAATCGACACATCAATATATTTCAATGTGCCTGATATCATTACAACGTATTTCTTCGTGCTCTGGTTTCGTAAAGCTGTGCTATTTCCATAGCCACTCTTACCGCTTGCAATCACAGCGCACAGGTACTACTATAAATACGAATCAATGATACAAATTCGATGATGCATTTGGAGTCCGAAATGGAAGACGCGGTACATGAAAATTCCGGGTCATTGAAAATAGCGGTATGCATCAAGCAGGTGCCACTCCTCTCAGCGTTGCGTTTTGACCCGGAGACGCGCCGCCTGGTGCGCGAAGGGGTGCCGCTCGAACTCAATGAACTCGACGTGTACGCGCTGGCGGAGGCCGTGCGTTTGCGCGACCTGCATGGCGGAGAAGTCATTGCTATTACGATGGGTCCGCCCCAGGCCCACGAGGCGCTGGCAAACGCGCTGGCAATTGGCGCGGACAGGGCTGTTCATCTCAATGATCGCGCCTTTGGCGGCGCCGACACAGCCGCGACCGCTCGCGCCCTGGCCCTTGCCATCGAGCGCGAGCAGCCCGATCTCATTCTCTGCGGTCGCCACAGCATCGACGCGGAAACATCGCAGGTCGGCCCCGAAATCGCCGAGATGTTGGGTCTGCCCCAGGTCAGCGCCGCGCAAAAAATTGAACTAAGCTCTCGCGGCGGCCGGCGCGAGCTGCTCGTCACACGCGAAACCGACGAGGGCAGCGAAACACTGGCTCTCCCGCTGCCCGCGTTAGTGACAGCCGCTGAACGCATCAACGAAGGCATCTGGCCCGATGAGCAGGCCATACGCGAAGCCAGCGCCCTGTCTGATCGCTACCAGCTTATCACGGCTGCCGACCTGAGCGCCGGTAGCAACCTCTTCGGACAAAAAGGTTCGCCAACCTGGGTCGCAACTATCGCACCGGACAACTATACGCGCGAGGGACGCATGATCGCCGGTGACGACCCCGCGCAAATGGTTGACCTGCTCTTAGCAGACCTGGATGCTCGCGGACTACTCGCTCAGCACGAGACAATCCCACGTGACGCGCCAGGGCAGAATATAGCCCCACAACGCCAGGGCGATGCGCTGCCAGGCAAGGCTATCTGGGTCATCGCGGAACGCTCGCCGCAGGGCATTCGCAAAGTAACGCTCGAACTGCTCGGCAAAGGCAGCGAACTGGCCGCCGCATTGCAGGGCGAACTGTGCGCTATCCTGATCGGCGGTCCAGGTGCTGAGCAACACGCCGCCATGCTCGCGGCCTATGGCGCTGAACGGGTATACATCGCCTCGCACCCGGTGCTGGAAGATTACACCACCGATGGCTACAGCGCAATAGTCGCTTCGGCTATAGGAAAACTTCAACCTGCGATTGTGTTGTGCGGCTCAACGGCCAACGGGCGCGACCTGGCCCCCAGGGTGGCCGCACGGCTCAACCTGGGACTGACAGGCGACTGCATCAACCTGGGCATCGACGAGCAGCAGCGCCTCGTGCAATTTAAACCCGCCTTTGGCAACCAGATTATTTCCGCCATTCTCTCCAACACGCTGCCCGCCATGACCACCCTGCGCCCTGGCATGTTGCGCGAGGCGCAGCCCGATTTCAGCCGCATCCCCGCAATTGCCTATCTGCCTACCGATGGTATAGCGGAGCAGATTCGTACTCGCATCGTAGATCGTGAAGACCGCGATACAGGCGTCTCGGAGCTAGAGTCGGCCAGCATCATCGTAAGCATTGGTATGGGCATGGGCGAACCATCCGGCTACACGCTGGCATTTCGACTGGCAGAGCTGCTGAACGCCGCCATCGGCGCGACGCGCAACGTCACCGACCAGGGCTGGCTGCCCAGACAAAAGCAGATCGGCCTGACGGGACGTGCCGTAGCCCCGCGCCTGTACTTCGCCCTGGGTATTCGCGGTGCCGCCGAGCATATCGCGGGCATTCGCAAAGCCGGGTATGTCGTATCTATCAATAAGAATAAGCGCGCCGCCATCTTTCGCCATTCCGACATGGGCATCGTAGGCGACGCGCATGTCTTGCTGCCTCTGCTGATCGCACGTTTGGAGCAGCGCAAAGGCTAACTGGCGCGTTCGCGGCGTATCTGCGGGATCACTGTCACAATAGACGTGATAACTAGCAGGAACGCCCATGCCAGCCAGATAGTTGGGAAGACGCCGACATGCTGGATCAAGATGCCCGTTAATGCCAGTCCCAGTGGGCGCAAGGTACCTGGAAAGAGGCGGCAGGCGCTCAGCACCCGCCCCCTTAATTCGTCGGGAATGAGTTTCAGGCGGTGACTGAAGTAGGGTATATCCTCAATCGGATCAACAAAGCCGGTGCCAAATTCAACCGCGCCGAGAACGGGGGGAAAAGGCGCAAGCCCGTACAGGGGCCAGCTCAGCACAAAATACCAGCGACACAGCAGAATGGATTGCCCGACAGTCAGGCGTTTT
>Ga0207416_1002138_pt1 | contig 22761 bp, 16 predicted proteins | sample PaiPotPPM11metaG_FD_184107 | JGI IMG/M metagenome (GOLD analysis project Ga0207416, IMG submission 184107) | Iron sulfur acid spring bacterial and archeal communities from Banff, Canada, to study Microbial Dark Matter (Phase II) - Paint Pots PPM... ...
GCGCGGCGTCGACGGCCGTCCACGCCGCGCAGTTGACCACGACGTCCGGCTTGGCGGCGTTGATCGCCTCGGTGACCGCCGCCGGGTCGGTGATGTCCAGGTCGGTCCGGCCGAGCGCGGTGAATTCCGCGCCTTGGCCGCGCAGGAAGTCGGTCAGGTCGCGGCCGAGCATTCCCCCGGCGCCGGTGACGAGCCAGCGCGTCACTGGTCGCGGCTCACTGGGCGGGACGGGCCGGGGGCGCCGGCCGAGTGGGCGGGGCAGGACGGTGCAGCGGCTCCCACCAGTCCCGGTTGGCGGCGTACCACTCGATGGTGGCCTTGAGGCCGTCGGAGAACGGCGTCTGCGGCGCGTAGCCCATCGAGCGCAGCAGCGAGTCGTCGAGGCAGTAGCGGCGGTCGTGGCCCTTGCGGTCGGTGACGGGCACCACGTCGTCCCACGAGGCGCCGAGCTTGTCGAGGATGGCCCCGGTCAGCTCGCGGTTGGACAGCTCGACGTCGCCGTTGATGTTGTAGACCTTGCCCGCCGCACCCTTCTCAAGCACGAGCTGGATGCCGCGGCAGTGGTCGTCCACGTAGATCCAGCCGCGGACGTTGAGGCCGTCGCCGTAAAGCGGCACCGGCTTGCCGTCGAGCAGGTTGGTCGTGAACAGCGGTACCAGCTTCTCCGGGTACTGGTAGGGCCCGTAGTTGTTGCAGCAGCGGGTGACGGAAACGTTGACGCCGTGGGTGCGGGCGAAGGCGATGGCGATGAGGTCGCCGCCTGCCTTGGCGGCGGAGTACGGGGAGTTCGGGTCGAGCGGAGACTGCTCCGTCCAGGCCCCCTCGGCGATCGAGCCGTAGACCTCGTCGGTGGAGACTTGCACGATGCGGGGAATGCCGGCGGCCCGGCAGGCATCGAGCAGCACCTGGACGCCGAGCACGTTGGAGTTCATGAACTCGGCGGCGCCCGCGATCGACCGGTCGACGTGCGACTCGGCGGCGAAGTTGATCACCGCGTCGTGGCCGGGAAGGACCTCGGCCAGCTGGGCCGGGTCGCAGATGTCGCCCTGGACGAAGGCATACCGGGGGCTGTCGCTGACCGGGGCGAGGTTCGCGAGGTTGCCCGCGTACGTGAGCTTGTCGTACACGGTGACCCCGGCGTCCTCATAGCCCGGGTACCCGCCGGAAAGCAGCGTGCGGACGTAGTGCGAGCCGATGAAGCCCGCGCCGCCGGTAACGAGGATCCTCATGAGCTGATCTGCACCTTACTGTGGTCGCCGAGCACTAGCCGGTGCGCCTTCGGCACCCGCGGCGCGGGGGTTACCTGCGCGTAATGGCCGATGAGCGAGGATTCGATGCGGCCGACCCCCTGGATGGACGCGTTGGACAGCACGATGGAGTACTCGATCTCGCTGTCGGTGACCGAGCAGCCCTCGTCGATGGCGGTGAACGGGCCGACGTAGGAGCTGGCGATCGTGCTGCCGGCGCCGATAATCGCCGGGCCGACGATTCGGGATCCCGTGACCGACGCGCCCTCCTCGACGACCACCCGGCCGATGATCTCGGAGTCGGCGCTGACCGTACCGTCAAGCCTCGGCTCCAGGCCTTCAAGGACAAGCCGGTTCACCTCCAGCATGTCGGTGACGTTGCCGGTGTCCTTCCAGTACCCGGTGATCGTCGTCGAGGTGACCGGCTGCCCGTTGTCGAGCAGCCACTGGATCGCCTCGGTGATCTCAAGCTCGCCCCGCCATGACGGCTTGAGGCTCGCGACGGCTTCGTGCACGGCCGGGGTGAACAGGTAGACCCCAACGAGGGCGAGGTCGCTCTTGGGCTGCTTCGGCTTCTCTTCCAGGTTCTTGACCCGCCCGGTGGCTTCGTCGAGTTCGGCGACGCCGAACGCCCGGGGGTCGCTGACCCTGGCCAGCATGATCCGGGCCGCGGGCCGGTGCGCGGCGAACTCCTCGACGAGGGCGGTGATCCCGCCGACGATGAAGTTGTCGCCGAGGTACATCACGAAGTCGTCGTCGCCGAGGAACTCCCTGGCGACCAGGACCGCGTGGGCGAGGCCGAGGGGCGCGTCCTGCCTGATGTAAGTGGCCTTAATGCCGAACTTCGAGCCGTCGCCAACTGCGGCCTCGATCGCCGGGGCGGTGTCGCCGACAATGATACCGACGTCGGTCACCCCCGCCTCGGCGATGGCCTCGAGTCCGTAGAACAACACCGGCTTGTTCGCCACCGGGACCAGCTGCTTTGCTGAGGTATGCGTAATCGGGCGTAGGCGCGTGCCGGAGCCGCCGGATAGGACGAGCGCTTTCATGGCGGAAAAGTAACAAACCCTCTCGAAGGGGGCGGGTGATTCCCGACGTGTTCTGTCCTCGTTCACTCTACGCGTTCAGCGAACTCTTGCCTCGCGGTATGGGAGAACGCCCAGCACGAGGCCTTGGCGTTTGCACTCTCCCTATGAGAGTGCTAAACATGGGACTTGGCACTCTCCCCGTGAGAGTGACAACCATAACGGCGGGATCGGACGATGAGGTACCGCTAGGCGGCAGGAAAGGACTGCCGTTGTGGCGTGCCGTCCGTCGCGGGCGTCGGCCGGTCCTAACGTACGCCACGGAGGACTGGTAAACCAATGGCAGCGAAGATGATCGCGTTTGACGAGGACGCCCGGCGCGGCCTCGAGCGCGGCATGAACCAGCTTGCCGACGCCGTGAAGGTAACCCTCGGCCCCAAGGGCCGGAACGTGGTTCTCGAGAAGAAGTGGGGCGCCCCCACGATCACCAACGATGGCGTGTCCATCGCCAAGGAGATCGAGCTCGAGGACCCGTGGGAGAAGATCGGTGCCGAGCTGGTCAAGGAAGTAGCGAAGAAGACCGACGACGTTGCCGGCGACGGCACGACGACGGCGACCGTGCTCGCCCAGGCGCTGGTGCGCGAGGGCCTGCGGAACGTCGCCGCCGGCGCCAACCCGATGTCGCTCAAGCGCGGCATCGAGGCGGCCGTCGAGGCCGTGAGCGAGCAGCTGTCGCAGCTCGCCAAGGACGTGGAGACCAAGGAGCAGATCGCCTCCACCGCCTCCATCTCGGCCGGCGACCCGGCGATCGGCGAAATGATCGCCGAGGCCATGGACAAGGTCGGCAAGGAAGGCGTCATCACCGTCGAGGAGAGCAACACCTTCGGCCTTGAGCTTGAGCTCACCGAGGGCATGCGCTTCGACAAGGGGTACATCGCGCCTTACTTCGTCACCGACCCCGAGCGTCTCGAGGCCGTACTCGAGGACCCGTACATTCTCGTGGTCAACTCGAAGGTCTCGGCCAACAAGGACATGCTCCCGCTGCTCGACAAGGTCGTGCAGTCCGGGAAGCCCCTGCTGATCATCGCCGAGGACGTCGACGGCGAGGCGCTGGCGACCCTGGTGGTCAACAAGATGCGCGGGCTGTTCCGGTCCGTCGCGGTGAAGGCGCCCGGTTTCGGTGACCGCCGCAAGGCCATGCTCGGTGACATCGCCATCCTCACCGGTGGCCAGGTCATCAGCGAAGAGGTCGGCCTCAAGCTGGACAGCGTCGACCTGAACGTGCTCGGCCGGGCGCGCAAGGTCGTCGTGACCAAGGACGAGACCACGATCGTCGACGGCGCGGGTGACGCGGACCAGATCGCGGGCCGGGTCAACCAGATCCGTACCGAGATCGACAACACCGACTCCGACTACGACCGCGAGAAGCTGCAGGAGCGGCTGGCCAAGCTGGCCGGCGGCGTGGCCGTCATCAAGGCGGGCGCGGCGACCGAGGTCGAGCTCAAGGAGCGCAAGCACCGCATCGAGGACGCGGTGCGCAACGCCAAGGCCGCGGTCGAAGAGGGTGTCGTGCCCGGCGGCGGCGTCGCGCTGCTGCAGGCGGCCATCCCCGCGTTCGGCAAGCTGGACCTGTCGGGCGACGAGGCGACCGGCGCGCAGATCGTGCGGGTTGCCGTCGAGGCGCCGCTGAAGCAGATCGCGGTCAACGCCGGCCTTGAGGGCGGCGTCGTGGTCGAGAAGGTGAAGACCCTGCCCCCGGGCGAGGGACTGGACGCGGCGACGGGCGACTACGTCGACATGTTCGCGGCCGGGATCATCGACCCGGCGAAGGTCACCCGCTCGGCGCTGCAGAACGCGGCGTCGATCGCGGCGCTGTTCCTCACCACCGAGGCGGTCATCGCGGAGAAGCCGGAGAAGACGCCGGCTGCTCCTGCCGCCCCCGGCGGCGGGGACATGGACTTCTAGTCCTGTCTTCTCGCTACGAGAACGCGACACGGCCCGGGTCGGCTGCGACCCGGGTCGTGTCGCGTCTTGTTCGCGTCCGGCCTCGTGGTCAAGGTAGCAGTGGTCAAGGTAGCAGTGGCCAAGGGAAAGGGGCGGTTCAGTACGATCTTCCCGTGCCGCAGTCCACCGCGATCCAGGTCACCGACCACCTGGAACGCCGAATCCGGAAGCCGGTCGACGCGCTGCGCTGCGTCATTACCTGCTTTTGGATCGTCGTGCTCGCGGTGGCCGCCGTCGCGGCGAGCGCCACCACGACCGGGGTGGAGATCGACATCGTGGGCGCCAGCAAGCGGCTACCGTCGGCTCTCCTCGACATCGCACCCCCGGTCGCCCTGTTCGCCCTGTTCATCCTCCCCGCGGTGCTCGGCATCAGCCTGCTCTTCCGGCGTCAGGTCCGCCGGGTCAGCGAGGCGGTGGCGACCGGCGTCGCGGCGGGCCTGGCGGCCGAGATCGCCAACATCCTGCTCAAGCGGCCCGCCGCCGCCCGGCTCTACTACGCGATCATCATGTCGCATCCCGGCTCAAGCCACGTCGACGCCCTCGACCCGTACCTGGTCGGCCTGGTCGCCTTCATCACGATGATCGGGCTTACCGGGCGTCCCGGTTGGCGGAACGCGCTCGGCGTGGCGATCGGCGTGTACGCGATCGTGCAGCTCGCGGTCCTGAACATCACCGGCCTTTCCATCCTGACCACGCTGCTCGCCGGCCGGGCGATCGGGCTGGCCGTCAGGTACGGCGCGGGCGTGGCGTCGCAGCGACCGCCCGCGCTCGATATCGCCGGGGCGCTGTCCACCGGTGACGTGGAGGTGACCGCGATCCGGCGGGTGCCGCAGCCGAGCGCCGGCCTGGCCGGGTCAAGGAACTACGAGGTGACGACCCGAGACGGCGGTCACCTCGACGTGGTGGTGTTCGACCGGGACCAGCAGGCGGCGGGCACGTTCTATCGGCTGTACCGCTTTGTCCGGGTGCGCCGGCAGGTCGCGCGCGGCTTCTCGCTGTCGGTCGACCGGTCGCTCGAGCGCCGTGCGCTGCTCTCCTACGCGACGCAAGAGGCGAACGTGCCCACGCCCCGGCTGCGTACGCTGGCGCAGGTCGGAGCCGAGGCCGCCATGCTCGCCTACGACCACTGCGTCGGCACGACGCTGGCGGAGCGGGACCGGTGCACCGACGCGGAGCTGAAGTGCGTATGGGACACGGTGACCCGGCTGCACGCCCATCACGTCACCCACCGCGGGCTCAGCGCCGACCGGATCATGTTCGCCGCCGACGGGCAGGTGATGCTGCTCAACCCGGGTGACGGCGACGTCGCGGCCAGCGAGCTGCAGGTGCACCTCGATCAGGCCCAGCTCATGGTCGAGCTGGCGCTGCACGTGGGGCCGGAGAAGTCGGCGCAGCTCGCGATCGAGCAGATCGGCGGGAACGGGCTCGCCACCGTGCTCCCGCTGTTGCAGCCGGTCGCGCTCGTCCGCTCCACCAGGCACGCGCTGCGCCGCCGCCGCGACGTGCTCCCCGCGCTGCGCAAGGCGCTGCAGGCGGCCGTGCCGAGCGGCGAGGTCGTGCCGGTACAGCTCGAGCGCATACGCGCGCGCACCCTGGTGACGCTCGTGGCGAGCGTCGCCGCCGTGTACCTGCTCGCGGGCGAGCTCGCCCAGGCCAGTCTCGGGCGGCTGCTCGAGAAGGCGGACTGGCGCTGGGGCCTCGTGGCGCTGGCGCTTTCTACGGCGACGTACGTCGGCGCGGCGCTGTCCGTGTCGGGGTTCGTCGCCGAGCGCCTCGGCTTCATCCGGACCATACTGGTCCAGCTCGCCAGTTCGTTCGTCACGCTGGTGACGCCCGCCGCGGTCGGCGGCGTCGCGCTGAACGTACGGTACCTGCAGCGCAGGAAGATCCCCGCCCCGGTCGCGGTGGCCAGCATTGCCGTCTCCCAGGTGGTGGCGCTCACCCTGCACATCCTGTTGCTGGCCATCTTCGGCGCGATCGCCGGGACCGGGAGCAAGAGCTCGATCAGGCCGCCGACCTGGGCGTACTTCGTGGTGGGGGGCCTGGTGCTGCTCGCGGGCGCGGTCCTGGCCTTCCCAGCCGGACGGCGGCTGGTGCGCGCGCGCGTGTCGCCGACCTTCGGCCAGGTACTGCCGCGGCTCGCCGAGGTCGCGCAGGATCCGCGGAAGCTCATCGAAGGAATCGGCGGCGCGCTGCTGCTCAGCCTCGCGTACATCGCCTGCCTGTCCGCGTGCGTCGCCGCGTTCGGCGGCTCCGTGCCGATCGCGAAGATCGGCGTCGTGTACCTGACCGGCAGCGCGCTTGGCTCGATCATCCCCACGCCGGGCGGTCTTGGCGCCGTCGAGGCCGCGCTCACCGCGGGGCTCACCGCTGCGGGCGTGCCCGGCGGCGTCGCGGTCAGCGCGGTCCTGGGGTTCCGCTTGCTGACGTTCTGGCTACCCGTGCCTCTCGGCTGGGTGGCACTCAACTACCTGGAACGCAAGCACGTCCTCTAATCGGGCTGCCCTTACCTGGGCGAGGTCCGGCCCACCCGGCTGACGATCCCGGCCGCCGCGAGGAAGACGACGCCAATGGCGAGGGCCGCGTAGCCGCGCGTGGAGCGGTGCGCGTCGGCCCTCGACGCCGGGTGTGTGATCGCGCCGAGCACGCTTGGCAGCGACTTAGCGGGTTCCGTGAGGTAAATGACGCAGGCGACGATCGCGAGGACGGCGATGACCGCAAGGATGGCCACGACGACCGTCTTGCCCGGAGGCCAGCTGCGCGCGCTTGTTGCTTCAGCCATTTCACTCCTCCATGAGTGAGGGGAAGCTCGGCGACTTTCGGGTTGAGCTTATGCCGGGAACCGCTCATCCCGCTCGCGACACGCAACGGGTCGGTCACGATTCCATCGCGATGCGGACGCGCTCGTCTCATCGGGACCCGTCTAATCGGGAAGGGTGCGCGGCAGGCCGAACCGGGGGAGCACGCTGTTGTCGGTGAAGCCCGTGATGGTGCTGACGCGGGTCTCGGCGAGCGTGAGGACGATCATCCCGTGCGCGTGGCTGATCGGGGCGTGCGGGTCAGGCAGGTAGCGGCCGAAGGCGGGCTGTCCGTTGGCCCGGGTTGGCACGAGGCGGCACCGCCGAGTTCCCTGGCGGAACGAGACGACGTACAGGAAATGACCGATCAGGTCGCGGCCCTGGTACTCAAGCGGTAGCGGCGGCATGGTGAGCAGGGCGTCGTCGGTGAGCAGGGCGACCACCGCGGCGACGTCGCCGCGCTCGAACGCGTCGGCGAACCGAGCGGTCACCTCCTGCTCGCGCGCGGAGCCCGGCAACGGTGCCTGGTCGCGCCCGCCGGGCGGCAGGTGACCGGCGATCGTGGCCCTGGCCCGCTTGAGCAGGTTGTTCGCGGCGTCCACGGTGCAGTCGAGCATGTCCGCCGTTTCTGCGGCGCGGAATCCGAGCACGTCGCGGAGCACCAGGGCGGCGCGCTGCCGCGGCGGCAGGTGCTGCAGGGCGGTGACGAAGGCGAGCGACACCGACTCTCTTGCCTCGTACCGCGCCTCCGGCCCGGGTGCGGCATCGGGCAGGTCGCTCAGCAGCGCGTCCGGATAAGGCTCGAGCCACAGCGGCTCGCCGCTGCGGGTGGGCTCGGGCAGCGGTACCTCTGGCACCGGCATTTGCGCGCCGCGGCTGGCGCGCAGGTAGTTCAGGCACTTGTTGGTGGCGATCGCGTGCAGCCATGTTCGCAGCGATGACCGCTCCTCGAAGCGGCCGAGCCCGCGCCATGCGGCCATCATCGTCTCCTGCAGCATGTCCTCGGCGTCCGCGGCCGACCCGAGTATCCGGTAGCAGTGCACCTGGAGTTCGCGCCGGAACGGCTCGGTGAGCTGGGCGAACGCTTCACCGTCGGCGGACCGGGCCCGGGTGAGCAGCTGCGGCGTCTGGTCATCGGTCTCTCGCATGGCCCTCCTCCGACGGTGGTCTCTTCAGTTACTGACACCGCCCGCGCCGGAAACTGGCCGCTCCGCGGCCGGCCAGTTTCCGGCGTGCACCGCGACCAACAGTGCGGAAGCAAAAACGCACCGAGGGAGAATGCCCGTGGTTCAAGAGCCAGTGGTTCAAGAGCAGGTGACCAGGGAGCAGCGGTGGGTGCTCGGCCTGGCGTCGCTGGCGTCGTTCATTGTGATCCTCGACGTGATGGTAGTAGCGACCGCGCTGACCGCCATCAGGCGGCATCTCGGGGCGTCGCTCGCGGACCTGGAGTGGACGGTCAACGCGTACACGCTCAGCTTCGCGGTGCTGCTGATGACCGCCGCGGCGGTCGGGGACCGGCTCGGCCGCCGCCGGGTGTTCGCGGCCGGGCTCATGATCTTCGCGGTGTCCTCGGCGGCCTGCGCGCTTGCCCCGGACGCCACCGCCCTGATCGCCGCGCGCGCGGTGCAGGGCGCGGGCGCGGCGACGATCATCCCGATGGCGCTCGCCCTGCTGAACGGCGCGTTCCCGCCCGCCCGGCGTGGCTGGGCGATCGGGATCTACGGCGGCGTGACCGCGCTCGCCGCGGTGGTGGGTCCGGTGCTCGGCGGCGCGGTGACCCAGGGCCTCGGCTGGCAATGGATCTTCTGGCTCAACGTGCCGATCGCGCTCGCGGCTGTCCCGCTGGTCCGCGGCCGGCTCACCGAGGCGAAGGGCCCGGGCGGTGCGGTCGACCTGCCGGGGCTAGTGCTGGTCACCGCCGCCGCCCTCGGCTTGGTCTGGGGTCTTGTCCGCGGAAACACGGCGGGCTGGGGCAGCGCCGAGGTGATCGGCACGCTGGCCGTCGGCGCCGCGGCGACGGCCGCTTTCGCGGCGTGGGAGCGCCGGGCCGTGCGTCCGATGCTTCCGCCCCGGCTGTTCCGCTCGCCCGCGTTCTCCGCGGGCAACACCGCCACCTTCATGATCAATGCCTCGCTGACCGGGGTGATCTTCCTGATGCCGCAGTACCAGCAGGTGGTCGCGGGGCAGGATCCGCTCGGCGCCGGGCTGCGGCTGCTCCCGTGGGGGATCGCGCCGCTCCTAGTCGGCCCGCGAGCGGGCGCGCTGGCCGACCGGGTCGGCGAACGCGTCCTCGTCGTGACCGGGTCCCTGGTGCAGGCCGTCGGCGTGGCATGGATCGCCGCGGTGGCGGGTCCAGGCGTTAGTTACTTCGCCCTGGTCACGCCGATGATCCTCGTCGGGGTTGGGCTCGCGCTTTCCATCCCCGCGGCCACCAGGTCGGTCACGAGCACCGTGCCGCCCGCCGACATCGGTACGGCATCCGCCGCGTTCAGCACAATGCGCCAGCTCGGCGGCGCGTTCGGGGTGGCGGTGCTCGGCGCGGCATTCGCCGCGACCGGAGGCTACGCCACCCCCGCGGCCTTCAGCCGGGGGTTCACCGTGGCCCTCGCGGTTTCCGCGGGGCTCGCCGTGGTCGGCACCGCGGCGGGCACCCTCCTTACGGGGCGGCGCGCGGGGACCGGACGGCGGACTCAGGAAGGTGCGGGCAGCAGTCGGCTCGCGGGCAGCGAGCGGGTGGGCAGCCGGATCGGCTCGGCCGAGGGGTCGAGCAGTGCCAGGTAGCGCCCCCGGGGGATCGGCGCCGCGCCGAGCGACCGGAGGAACGGGCTGTCCCACTGCGCGTCGATGACCGTTCCCCCGGCGTCGCGCAGCCGCGCGAACATGTCGGCGACGGCGATCGCGGCGGCGCCCGGGTGCCGGGCGAACAGCGAGTCGCCGCTCAGCACGCCGCCGATTCCGATCCCCATCGCGCCGCCGACCAGCTCCTCGCCGAGCCAGACCTCGATGCTGTGCGCCCAGCCCTGGTCGTGCAGCTCGGTGAGGGAGCCGAGCAGCGCGTCGGTGAGCCAGCGCGGCTCGCGGCTCGCCCGGCAGGCTTCGGCGACCTGGCGGAACGCGGTATCCGCGGTGGTCCTCAGCCCGTCCTGGCGCAGTCGTTTTCTGACGTTGCGACCGAGGTGCACGCCGTCCGGGCCGATGACCGGCCTCGGGTCGGGCGACCACCAGGCCGCCGAGTACGGATCGTCCCGCTCGTCGCCGACGATGGCGATCGAGCCGGCCGCGACCTGGTCCTCGTACCTGACCTCGTTGAGTGTTCTGAGGTACTCGTCCGGGGCGGGGAGCGGGACGATACCGCGCCGGTACGCGGCGAGCACGCTCGGCGCGCTCAGGTCGGCGCAGAACGCCACGAGGCCGTCGTCGTGGCCGTCGTCAGGGCCGTCATGGTGGCCGGCGGCGGGGAACCTGAGCGACGCCCAGTCCGGATACCGGTTAGCCGACATGCGCTGGCCGGCGGCTGTCCGGCGGTGCGGGCAGGTAGCCGGTCCGCATGAGGCGGTCGATGTTGCTGTCGAGCAGCTGACCGTCGACGGGCGGGAAGGCGATGCCGCTGCCGCGGAGCGCGCGCTCGGTATTGGTCCTGGTGTAGGAGGGGAAGATGTGCTTCAGGTACATCTCGGCCACCGTGAGGCCGCCACCGTCCGCCGCCACCGGTCCGCGGTCCACGAACAGCGGCAGGAAGGCCGCCATCGGCTGCGAAGGGTCGAGGGCGGCCTGACGCGCGAGCTCGCGAACCCAGTCGGCGAATGGCAGCTCGGTGACCGGGTACCCGCGGTCGCGGAGCCGGCCGACCAGGACGCCGAGCGGTGCGTTCGCCGGGCTGGCGAGGTGGTAGGTACGTCCCGTCGCGCCCTCGGTGACGGAAATATGACGGATGGCGGCCGCGCAGATGTCGGCGGCCACGAAGTCGAGCGGAAGGTCGATGTCCGGCGCGAGCCCGGTGTCGGCGATGAACCTGATTAGCGCGGCCATCTCGGTCGAGGTGCTCCACGCGCCGGTGCGCACGCTTCCGACGATGTCGAGCGGCCGGTAGATGGCCACGGGCAGGCCCCCGCGGCCCGCTGCGCGCAGCAGTTCCTCGGCCACGTACTTCGTCTCGACGTAGCCCATGCGCAGCAGCTCTGGGTCGGCGAGCGGCGTCTCCTCGGTCACTTTCCTGGTGCCCGCCACACCCAGGCCCGCGAGCACCGCGGTGGTCGACACGTAGTGCACGGGGATGCCGCGGTACAGGCCGGCCAGTCGGATCACCTCGCGGGTGCCGGCCACGTTAGCCGCCCGCAGGTCCTGGTAGGGGTAGATGAAGTTAACGAGGGCGCCCGCGTGGTAAATCACGTCGACGCCGTGCGCCAGGTCGCGGAACGCCTGGTCGGAAAGCCCGAGCCGCGGTTCTGCGAGGTCGCCCGCCAGCGGCACGACGCGGTCGGCCGCCCGCAGGGCGAGCTCGTACCGCTGCGCGGACCGCCTGATGCGGGACCGGGCGTCCGCGTCGTCACGGGCCCTGACCAGGCAGTGCACCCTGGCGTCAGTGGTCGCGAGCAGTTCCCTCAGCAGGTGGGCGCCGAGAAACCCCGTCGCCCCGGTCAGCAGGACCTCGCGGGGAGCGCGCCACTGCGGCCTCGGGTACGACGGCACCGCGTCCGTCCGCATCGTGAGGTTCAGCCTGGCCTCGCGGGCGAAGTCGATCTCGGCCTGGTCGCCGTCGGCCGACAACCGGCCTGCCCGCGCATCCGCGACGGCGGCGGAGAACCCGCGCAGCGTGGGATCGCGCAGCAGGCAGCGGGTCAGCGGCCGCACGGAGTCGGCGGAGACGCCGAAGATGGACCGGGTGTGGGCGAGCATCTCCGCGGCGAGCAGCGAGTTGCCCCCGAGCGCGAAGAAATCGTCGTCAAGCCCTATGTGGTCCTGGCCGAGCAGCCTGCCCCACAGGGCGGCGAGGCCCGCCTGCGTCGGCGTGTGCCGTTCGCCGTGCCCGTGTTGGGAGTGCCCGTGTTGGGAGTGCCCGTGTTGGGAGTGCCCGTGTTCCGCGCGCCCGTCGGCTGCGGGTGCCGTGCCTGGGCCCCGTGGCAGGCGGTGGCGCGCGATGAACGCCGCGGGGATCATGTAGCCGGGCAGCCGGTCGAGCAGGTAGTGGCGCAGGCTGGCGGCGGGCGGATGGTGCAGCGCGCTCTCGGCCGCGGCCGCGGCCGGCGTGTAGTAGGCCACTAGGCGGGTGTCGCCGGAGTCCCGCGCCGCGGCCACCACGGAGACCTCGTCGATGTCCGGGTGCCCGGCGAGGACGCTCTCGATCTCTCCGGGCTCCACCCGGAAGCCGCGCACCTTGAGCTGGCGGTCGACCCGCCCGGCGACCTCGAGGCTGCCGTCGGCGAGCCAGCGGCCAATGTCCCCGGTGCGGTACATCCGGCTGCCCGGGAGGCCGCGCGCGTCCGGCAGGAACCGCTCGGCGGTGAGCGCGGGCCGCCCGAGGTAGCCGCGGGCAACGCCGCAGCCGCCGATGTAGATTTCACCGGCCGTCACTGGATTCAACTCCCCGTCGAGCACCATGATCCGCGCGTGCCCCGCCGGCCGGCCGACGGGGACGGCGGCCTGCGGCTCCGCGTTGGGCAGCCAGGCGCCGATGTCGAACACCGACGACGTGATGGTCGTCTCGGTGAGACCGTACGCGTTGAGCAGCCGCGCCCACGGTGCCGCCCGCAGCGCGGCGCGGCAGTCGGCCGGGTCCGCCGCCTCGCCGCCGGTGATCATCAGGCGGACCGAGCGAAGCCGCTCGTCGGCGGGGTGGGTGAGCGCGAGCACCTGGTGCCAGTAGGCCGGCGTCAGGTCGAGGACGGTCACCTGCCTGCGTTCGATGCCGCGCAGCAGTTCCGACGGGGCCATGGTGCCGTGCGGCGGCAGCATCAGCGACGCGCCCGCCGTCAACGCCGTGAACACCTGCTCAAGAAACGTGTCGAAGGCCATGGCGGCGACCTGGCCCACGCGGTCGCGATAGTCGATCTGGTACTCGCGCGCCATCTCTCCGATGACGCAGGCCATGCTGCCGAAGCTGACGGCGACGGCCTTCGGATCGCCGGTGGAACCGGAGGTGTAGATGACGTAGCAGAGGTTGTCGGGATGCGGGCGGGGGCCGGGCCCCGCCGCGGGAAGGTCCGCGAGGTCCGCGGCGAGTTCGCTGAGCGGCAGCGGGGGCGTGCCCGCGACCGGCCAGCCGGCCTTCTCGTCCGTGATCACGGCCACGGGGCGTACCTGGTCGCAAATGCGGGTCAGCCGCTCCGCGGGGAGCGACGGGTCGAGCGGCAGGTAGCCGCCGCCCGCCCGCATGATGGCGAGGATGGCCGTGATCAGGTCGGTGCCCCGCTCCAGGTGAACACCGGTCACCGTTTCCGGCCCGACGCCGGCCCGGCCGAGATAGCAGGCGAGCCGGCCCGCCGACTCATCGAGCTCGCGGTAGGTCATCCGGGTGCGGCCCGCCACGACGGCGTTCGCGTCCGGGTGCTTGGCCGCCTGCTCCGCGAAGCGCTCGTGCACGAACCGGCCCCCGTCCGTGTCGTCCGCCGCGCCGCGCGCCGTACGGGCGGACTTCGGCGCCATGTCCCGCCACGAGCCTTCGACGGCGGCGAGGCACTGGCGCTTGGACATGACGGCGGACTGGCGGCGCCACCCCCGCGGCACCTCAAGCTCCGCCTGCCACAGCGCATATTGCCCCTGCGCGTTGACCGCGATAACGAAGGCATCGGGTGCTTCATCCGACTGGTCGGTAATTGTCACGAATGGCAGCCTATGCAATGTCAGGAAATGCGGCGACAGGATGGCCTAGCATCTCTTTTCTGCCCGCCACATGTGTCGGTAACACCACGCATCAATTGCCATAATTTTACGAAAAATCCCGCCAAACCGGCAGGCCGGTCGAGTCGCAGAAAACGGGTAGATTGCATCCACGGGATCGCTCTATCCAGCAACAATGCGGCCGACGGAAGGAATACCGTGGCAACAAAGCAGTATGTTCTCGGCGGCTACGCCGTCTGGATCGCGCTGCTCATCGCGGTGTACTACGAAGTGAGCGGTCTTCGCGTCGAAGCATGGGGACTGATCGGCCTGTCCGGTGTGGTCGCCATTGTGGCGGGCGTCCTGCTTCACCGGCCGGCGCGCAAAGTCCCGTGGTTTCTGCTCGCCGCCGCGCTCGCCACCTTCGCCGCGGGCCAGCTGAGCTTTCTGATCGCGGCGAAGCTGAACACGGTTCTTCCCTTTCCCTCGTTCGCGGACGTGCTTTACCTGTCGGAGTATCCGCTTGCGGCGGCCGGGCTGCTGATCTTCGTCTACTGGCGCACGCCGGACGGCGACCGGCGCAGCCTCATCGACGCGCTGACGCTCACAGCCGGCCTCGCCCTGCTGTCGTGGACCTTCCTGATCCGGCCGTATGTACACAATCCCGAACTGTCGAATCTGCAGAAATGCGTCGCGATCGCCTACCCGCTCGGCGACGTGCTCATGCTCGCCCTGCTCGCCCGGCTGCTCGCGCCCGGTGTCGGTCGGTCCAGGTCCGTACAGCTCCTCGCCGTCGGCACCGTCGCGTGCCTGCTGTCCGACGTTGCCTTCGGCTTCATGCAGCTGCACGGATCGTTTCGCAACGGCTCGCTCGTCGACCTCGGCTGGGCGGTTTTCTACGCCTTGTGGGGCGCCGCGGCGCTGCACCCGAGCATGGTCAAGCTCACCGAACCCGTGCCGCGGCAGCAGGTGGAAGTCTCGCCGGTCCGGCTGGCCGTGCTCATGCTTGCCTCGCTCATCGCCCCGGTCGTGCTGCTCACGGCCCTGCCCGGGGCCGTGACGTCGGACGTAAGCGTGATCGCGGTGTTCTCCGCCGTCCTGTACCTGCTGGTGCTCAGCCGGCTGTGGGACGCGGCCACGTCACACCGCCGCACGCTCGACCGGGAGCGCGTGCTGCGGCAGACCGGCCTGTCGCTGGTGACGACGACGGACGTGCCCCAGGTCGCCGGCGCCGTGCAAGACGCGGTCGGCGCGCTGCTCGGCGGTCACACGACGGGCGACGCGCTCCTTGGCGTGCGCATCGACGGGACGCTCCGCGCCGTGGAGCGCGGCAGCGACCCGGCCCGCGGCAGGCAGCTGGGTCAGCTGGCGGAGTCATGGCTGTCGCTCGCGGTCGGTCCGGTGCCCAAGCTCACGCCGATGCGCCGGCTGTCGCAGGAAGCGAGGACGGCGCGTCCCGCTGCCGACTGGATGCTGCTGTGCCCGCTGGTGCTTAGGGACAGGCCGTCGGGTGACACCCCGATCGGCCTGATCGCGGTGTTCGGCGAGCGGCGGACGCTACTCGACCTTTCCTCGACGCTTGAGATCCTCGCGCACCAGGTGGCCCTCACGCTGGAAAGCGTCATCCTCCGCCAGGAGGTGATCCGCCAGCGCAATGAGGCCTACTTCCGTGCCCTCGTCCAGGACGCGTCCGACGCCATCGTGATCGTCGCGGACGACGGGACCGTGAAGTACGCGACGCCGTCGACCGAGGCCATCTTCGGCGATATCACGGTGGAGGGCGAGCGCCTGTGGGAGCTGGTCGCGGAGCAAGACCGCGACGAGTTCGCGCACACCTTCATGCGGTTGCGTGAGCGCGCGCGTCTGGGCCCCCGGGTGGTGGAAAGGGACATCACCCGCTGGGACGGCAGGCAGGTGCGCATCCAGGCGAGGTGCAGCGACCTGCGGGAAGAGCCGAACGTGGCGGGCCTGGTCTTCACGCTGCGGGACGTGACCGCACAGCACAAGCTCGAGGAGGAACTCAAGCACCGGGCCTTCCACGACGCGCTCACCGGGCTGCCCAACCGGGTGTTGTTCCAGGACCGGATCGCGCAGGAGGTGGCGTCCGCGGCGCGGAACGAGACGATCGCGGGCGTGCTGTTCGTCGACCTTGACGACTTCAAGGTGGTCAACGACACGAAGGGGCACAGCGTCGGCGACGAACTGCTGATCGCCGCCGGCGCGCGCCTCGCGTCGCTTGTCCGCGAATCGGACACCGCCGCGCGCCTCGGCGGCGACGAGTTCGCGCTCCTGATCGGCGACGCGGAGACCACCGCCGCGGTGGAAGCGGCCGCGGAACGCATCGTCGGCGCGTTCGCCGAGCCGTTCGTGCTCGCTACCGGCCTGGTGACGACCACCGTGACCGTCGGCGTCGCCACTACGCAGGACAGCACGGACACCGACGAGCTGCTCAGGCACGCCGACCTGGCGCTGTACGCCGCGAAGGCCGCGGGTAAGCGGCAGTGGCGCCGCTATCAGCCGGTGCTCAGCTCCGGCCTGATCAGGCGGAGGGAAATCCAGGAGGCGCTCGAGGAGGCGGTGACCAGGTCCGCCTTCACCCTCGTGTACCAGCCGATCGTCGCGCTGGCCACGGGGGAACTCGCGGGCTTCGAGGCGCTGATCCGCTGGCCGCACCCGCAGTGGGGCATGATGCAGCCCGGCCAGTTCATCACGCTGGCCGAGGAAACCGGCCAGATCATCCCCATCGGCGCCTGGGTACTTGGCCGGGCCACGGCGGACATCACGCGGCTGCGAGCCGCGGCACCCGACGGGACGGCGCGGGGCGGGCGGCGTGACCTGTACGTCAGCGTGAACGTCTCCGCGCGGCAGTTCGCCGACACGGGCTTCGCCAACAGCGTGCGTCAGGTCCTCACCACTTCCGGCCTTGAGTCGAGTGCCCTCATGCTTGAGCTGACCGAGACCGCCCTGCTGCGCCGCGACGAGCGGCTGCACTCCGACCTGGCGGAGCTGCGGACCATCGGCGTGAAGCTGGCGATCGACGACTTCGGCACCGGCTACAGCTCGCTCAGCTACCTGCGGGACCTGCCGATCGACGTGGTGAAGATGGACCGGTCGTTCGTCGAGGGCATCGCGGACTCCGACCAGCGCCTGGCCGTCGCGGAGGGCATCGTGCAGATCGCGCGGACACTCAGCCTCGAGGTAGTCGCCGAGGGCATCGAGACGGAGGAGCAGCGGGACCTGCTAAGGTCCATGGGCTGCCATTACGGCCAGGGGTACCTGCTCGCGATGCCAATGCCCGTAAGCCAGGCCGAGGAGCTCATACGCAGCGGATTCTCCACCGTCGCACCGGTACCGGTCCAGGGCGGCTGACCGCACGGAGGGCACCACTCGCGGCAATTTCGACTGGTAAGCGTCACGTCATTTCCCCTACGGACTCCTTACGTGGCCATTGAATCGCTATCGCGCCGGGCGACGGCGGGGCAGTGTCAGTCCCGTCAGAACCCAAAGGGCGCGCCGGGCGGGCGACGTCCACGTAAGGAGGCATCGATGATTGGCCGCAACAAGCGCGGAATCCGCCGGGCATCCACGCGGGTACGAGTGGCCGTCGCCGCAGCGGTTCTCGTGGGCGGAGGCGCAGCAGCCGCGGTGGGAGTCGCCGCAAGCAACCACGGGACCGTGGACGCGGCATCCGCCGGCTACTACAGCCACCACTACCTCACCGAGTCGCACGCGATGCCGGAAGCGATGAACTGGTGGCACAAGTCGCCGACCACGTCGCTCCGGCTGATCTCGCAGATGCAGCCGATGAAGAACGTCAACACGACGCAGTGGCACGGCCGCACGCTCGTCCTGCAGCGCGGCACCGTGGTCGGGGCGCTGAAGAACGAGTTCGTCATCAAGTCCTCGAACAATAAGTTCGAGATCTGGCACACGAGCCGCGGCTCCGCGGTCCTGAACGTCGGGCCCACCAGTATCGGGATGAACGCCATGACTGGTGGCGGCACGAGCCTGGCGATACCCAACAACATGAACATGAACATGGGGACCACGAAGCTCGCCGCAGGCGACTTCGTGCTCATCTTCGGTCAGAAGGTCAAGAACGAGCTCGTGGCGCAGCTGGTGCTGTTCGTGGCGCCGACCACAACGGTCACGCCGACCACGACCCCGACCACCACGCCGACCATGACGGCCACCCCGACCGCCACCCCGACCACGACGGTCACGCCCACCGCGACCGCGACCGGTGCGACATCTACGACGCCGAACACGACGATCAACGGCACCCCGGCGGTCTCCGGTACCAGGAGCTAGCGGTACCAACAGCTAGTGCGGTAAATCCAGCATCGGTGTCCGTGGGCGGCCTCCCCGCCCACGGACACTGACATTTCTGCACCCATGCAGTCCGGGGCAGGGGCGCGCGCTTCGGCTCACGCTCTGGACGCGACGAAACGAGCGAGTTGGCGTAGGCTCAGGACGACAGTAGGACTTCGATGGCGGGTCGACGGCGCCCCGTACGAGGCGCGGGAGGCGAACAGACGTGAGCGGTATCGTCCTGCTTGTGGTTATTGGCCTGGGCGTAGCTTGGTTCTGGACCAAGGGCCGTCAGAAGATGAAGCTGCCGGTAAACGGCAAGCACTGGGTCTGGATCGTGATCGCCGTCGTGGTGCTGCTCGCGATCGCCTACGGCGCGAGCGGGCACGTGTCGCAGCACTAGCAGCCGCCAGGTTTTCGTACATAAGCCCTGGGTATAGCCGTACTGCGATCTTGAACCGGGGGCTTGAGCATCGATCGCCGAAGGACTCACGGCCTTGCACGCGATCCCGTCCCAGCACCATCCGAACGTGTGAGGCCGTGACCCCCGATGTTCCCAGGGTGACACAGGCGGTGCGCTGACGGCAGAATAACCCTGCTGCCAATACCCTCGCGGTACCGATAGCCTAGAAAGTGCCCGTTACATCCTGCCGGCGGTCATGGCCAGCCGGATGCCAAGTCTCTACTTACGTGAGGTCTTGCTCGTGCCTACCGGCAAGGTCAAGTGGTTCGACGCCGAAAAGGGGTTCGGCTTCCTCGCCCGCGATGACGGGGGCGAGGTCTTCGTGCATTCTTCCGCCCTGCCCGACGGGACGACCACGCTGGGCAAGGGCCAGCGGGTCGAGTTCGGCATCGTGGAAGGACGCAAGGGGGCCCAGGCACTGCAGGTACGGCTCCTCGAGGCGCCGCCCAACGTCACGGCCGCCGCGGCGAAGCACGCCCGCAAGAAGCCGGACGAGATGATCCCGATCATCGAAGACCTCATGAAGCTGCTCGACGGGATCTCCGACGACTATCGGCGCGGTAAGCACCCTGACCCGAAGGAAGCCAAGCAGATCTCGGCCTTGCTGCGCGCCGTCGCGGGTGACCTCGAGCCCTGACCCCGGCGCCGACACCGCGTTGTCAGCGCGGCGGGAGCAGCACCGTCACCTCAAGGCCGCCGTAGGGCACCGGCCGAGCCATGACCTGACCGTGATGCGCGACCACCACCGACCGGACGATGGACAGGCCAAGTCCCGCTCCCGGGACGACGTCTGCCCCCGGATGCGGGTTACCGCGGTGGAACGGCTCGAAGAGCGACGAGACCGCGGCGTCGGGGATGACTGGTCCGCTGTTGGCGACCGAGATGAAGGCAATGCCGTCACGGTGACCGGTCCGCACCTGGATCCAGCCGTCTGGAATGTTATGCCGCGCCGAGTTGTCGATCAGATTCGTCACCAGCCGCCCCACGAGCACCGGGTCACCGACCGCGTTGCCTGGTTCGAGTAGTGAGTCCACCGTGACCGCCGCTGCCCTGAGCGTCGGCGCCGCCGCGTCAAGCGCGTCCTCGGCGAATACGGCCAGGTCAAGCGCGCACCGCGGCCCCTGGCCGCGGTCGCTGCGCGCCAGCGTGAGCAGCGCCTCGATCAGCGCCTCGGCCCGGTCCACCGCGTGCCTGACCTCGATGGCCATGACCTCGAGCTGACCGGGTGTCCGCGTGGGCTTCGCGAGCGTGACGTCGATGGCGGTGCGCATCACGGTGAGCGGTGTACGCAACTCGTGCGACGCGTTCGCGACGAACCGGCGCTGGCTCGCGAACGCGGAATCGAGCCTCGCCAGCATGCCGTCGAAGGTGTCCGCGAGCTCCTTGAGCTCGTCGGGGGGACCGGACAGGCCTATCCGCTCGCTCAGGTTCTCCTCGGACGCGCGGCGCGCCGCGGCCGTGATAGCGTGCACCGGCCGCAGCACCCGGCCGGCGACCACCCAGCCGAGCAGGGCGGAGATCAATGTCACCAGGACCAGCCCGTCCAGGGAGTCGCCGAGCAAGTGCTGCAGGGTCTGCGCGCGCTCGGCTTGCACCGCCTGGTCGGCGAGAGTCTGCCCGACCGCGTTCGCCTGCGCTTTGCACTGCTCGACCTGCTCCAGCGGACTCTTCGGCGACGGCTGGCATATCTTCTGGCCGGAGAATCCCGTCGAGCTCGCCTTAGCGACGTAAGTGCTGATCTCCTCCGGCGACGGGGTTGTCGGCAACGTACTCGCGACCAGGGCGTAGGCGAGGCCCAGCAGCGCGGCCCCTGCCAGCAGGAACAGGCCGCTGTAGATCACTGTGAGGCGAAGCCGGACCGGTCGCCTGCCGGAAATGCCGGGGATCCTCATGACGCTCCTGGCTCTCCCGGCTGGTCGCACAGCCGGTATCCGCTGCCGACGACGGTCTCCACCAGAGGCGAGCCGCCGAGCTTCCTGCGCAACCGCGAAACCGTCACGGTCACCGTGTTGCTGAACGGGTCGGCGTTTAGGTCCCACACGTGTTCGAGCAGTTCCTCGGCGCTGACCACGCCGCCGTCGGCGGCGACGAGCATCTCAAGCACACCGAACTCCTTATGGGTCAGCAGGACCGGCCGCCCGGCCCGGCTCACTCGTCGTCTGGCCCGATCCACGACCATGTCGCCGCGCCTGACCAAAGGCGGCGCGGCCGGGCTGCGCCTGGCGAGTGCCCGCACCCGCGCCACGAGTTCGTCGAAGACGAACGGCTTGCCGAGGTAGTCATCGGCCCCGAGGTTGAGGCCGTCGACCCGGTCCTCCACCCCAGCCGCGGCGGTCAGCATGAGGATGCGCGGGCCGCCGCGCCCGCTGACCAGCTGGGCGCATACCGCGTCGCCGTGCACCCGGGGCAGGGCGCGGTCGAGCACGATGACGTCGTAGCAGGTGTACGCCGTGACCTCCATCGCGGCCGCGCCGTCGTAGGCCACGTCCACAGCCATGCCCTGATCGCGCAGGCCTTCCGCGATGCGGTCGGCGAGCACCTGCTGATCTTCTACCACCAGCACCCGCACGGTCCCATAGTGCTCCAGTCCGCGTGACAAGGACATAACAGACCGAGTCGGCTCTCTGGATGACATCGGCCTAACACCCACAGGTCACCCCCGCCTTCTCTGGTTAGGCCCGTGTAACGGCTCGGCCCGTAGAACTGGCCTGGCACGGACTAAACCAGGCCGGAAAGGAACGCTCCGATGAGACCGAATCCACTACGCGGCCAGGCGGCGAGATGCGCGCTCGCCGCGCTCGCGGCGGCAACTGCGCTGGCCGCGGCGGGCTGCGGCGGCTCGGGTGCCGCCGCGCCCGCGGTGCCGAGCATCAGCCAGAGCGCGCAGGCCGCGGCCGCCGACGGCGGGCAGGGAAACGGGGGCGCGGGCTCGGCCAGGGCCGCCGCGCTGCACGAGGCGGCGCAGTGCATCCGCCAGCACGGTATCCCCGCCTACTCCGACCCGGTGCTCACCCCGAGCGGCGAGGTCTACACCGACGCCCGCGCGTTCCAGGACGCGTCGCAATCGGTGGTCGACGCCGTGCACCAGGCCTGCGGCTCGCTGCTGACGCGGGCGGACCTGAACCCGTTCAACGAGCCGCCCGCGCCGCCACAACTGGTGCAGGCCGGCGTCAGGTCGGCGGAGTGCCTGCGTGCGCACGGACTGCCGAACATGCAGGATCCCACCGCTCAGTCGACGTACACACCGGGACACGGGTTCGGGATGACCGCAACCGAGATGCCGGCCGGTGGAAAGGCGAGCCCGGTCTGGCAGCAAGCCTCCCGCGCCTGCCACGCGCAGATCGACGCGGAGCTGCAGGCGTCCACGCTCGGGAGCCTGGGCAATGACGGCTGACCGCGGCCCGCGCCGCCCGGGTACCAGGCTGGGCATGGCGGCGCTGCCGATACTGGGGCTGACCGCGGGGACGCTTGTCGGCGTGTACGCGCTGCACCCGCCGCGCCCGGCAAGCGACCTGGGTACCGTCACCGGCACCGCGACGGCCGTCCGCACCGACATCGTCAACACCGTCCAGCTCTCCGGTTCGCTCAGCTACGGCGGGTCCTACACGGTGGTCGACGAGACGCAGGGGACCGCGTACACCGCGCTGCCTGCCGCCGGCGCCGTCATCGGCCGCGGCCAGCGGCTCTACGAGGTGGACGGCATGCCAGTCACGCTGTTCTACGGCGTCAGGCCGGAGTGGCGGACGCTAGTCGAGGGCGCTGCCCCGGGGCCCGACGTGGCGCAGCTTGACCGCAACCTGATCGCGCTGGGGTTCGGCGCCTACCTCACGGTCAGCGACTATTACACGGGAGCGACCGCCTATGCCGTGGAACTGTGGCAGCAGACCGCCGGGCTGCCGGTGACCGGCACCGTACCGCTTGGCCAGATCGCGTTCGCGCCGGGCCCGCTGCGGGTAGCGAGCGTCACGCCGAACGTTGGGTCGCCACCGCAGCCGGGCGCGGCGGTGCTCACCGCCACGTCCCCCGCGCCCGTGGTCACGGCACAGCTCCCGGTCGCCGAGGAGTACCTAGTCCACTCCGGCGACCGGGAGCTGTGC
>Ga0207416_1002139_pt1 | contig 22754 bp, 22 predicted proteins | sample PaiPotPPM11metaG_FD_184107 | JGI IMG/M metagenome (GOLD analysis project Ga0207416, IMG submission 184107) | Iron sulfur acid spring bacterial and archeal communities from Banff, Canada, to study Microbial Dark Matter (Phase II) - Paint Pots PPM... ...
GCTGCGACTCGCCGCTCGTTGGTTGAGTTCCATACGTTCCGCATCCGTCAGTACAATCGTGTTCGCCATGAACACCATTATACTATCGTTTCAGTTGTTACAGGCCACTAGAGTCTCTCGTCCGCTCCGCTGTTAGAAACTCACGGAGATGATTATGGCTGTCGCTGGCCCGAGAGCGTGCGCTCCTGGAAATATTTATATCGCGTTCGAGCAGGCCCTCAAACGCGGAATCGAGCTTCGGTTTTTGGGTCCGATAAAGTTCAGTTAGCAGTGAGCCCCAAGCAGGTGATGAATTCACAGAATCTCCCCGGATCGTCTGGTTGCGAACGATTGGAGGTGGGGCAGGCGGAAAATCCTGACGAACACAACCGCCGAAAAACCAGTTCTTGGAACAACTATACCACGGGTTGTGCCGAAAACCGCATTCGGCCACAAGGGATCCATTGATTGTCGTCTCCAGCCAGCACTTCGCCCTATATAGGCGCCACGCTTAGAATTCATTCGCTATTCGCGAATCGCGAATGTAGAATACAGCCATGAACTTGAAGCCCCAAGACGTCGTTGTGGCGCTGAAGCTCTGTGCCTATCCTGACGCTCGTCCGGCGATGTCCGTCATTGCCAATGATCTCAGCCTAAGCCCATCTGAGGTGCATGGAGCCATCGGACGACTTCGCGCATCGCGCCTTCTGCATGGGCCAGACTTGAAAGGCCGACCCAACATTTCTGCGCTTGAAGAGTTCTTGATACATGGTCTGAAGTATGCGTTTCCGGCCGAACACGGCGAAGTGACGAGAGGTATTCCCACTTCATACGCAGCTGAACCTCTTAAGAGCGAGGTCTTGATGTCGAACGACCTTCCACCGGTGTGGCCTTGGCATGAGGGGAATACTCGTGGTGTTGCACTTGAACCGCTCTATAAGAGCGTTCCGCAAGCAGCGTTGCGCGACTCTAATCTATATCAGTTTCTGGCCTTGGTAGACGCTATTCGAGATGGACGCGCGCGCGAACGAAAGATTGCTGAGCGGGACTTGGTGCGTCGGCTACGGGCGACTCATGGCCAACCCTAATTTCCAGCTCCTTGTAGATGCTGCCAAACTGCTGAAGCCGATTCTCGGAGAGCTGGTTTTTGTCGGAGGGTGCACAACAGCTTTGCTTATCACGGACAAAGCGGCTGCAGACGTGCGCCCGACCTACGACGTTGATGCAATCGCAGAGATAACTTCCTACGTCGGATACGCCGAATTTTCTGAGAGATTAAGGGCACTTGGCTTTCGTGAGGACACGAGGGAAGGCGCTCCTCTTTGTCGTTGGTGTCAACAAACGACAACCCTTGATGTGATGCCACTCGACGAAAAGATCTTGGGATTCAAGAACACATGGTATGGACCCGCAATGGAGACGGCGGAGGAACATGAGTTGGAGGCGGACCTCAGGATCTTGATGGTCAGCCCCGTATACTTTTGTGCGTCGAAATTGGAAGCTTTTGGTGACCGAGGAAAGAATGATTACGCGGGTAGCCGTGACCTGGAAGATTTGATCGCAGTCGTGGATGGCCGGGCAGAACTTGTGGGAGAAATTCAAGCAGCCCAAAGCGATGTGCGTTCCTACCTCGCCAAGAATTTCGCAAAACTCCTTGGCACGCGGGGATTTGTGGATGCGCTTCCGGGACATCTAGCGCCGGACTCGGCGAGTCAAGAGCGAATAGCCACTGTGATGGCAAGACTCAAGCAAATCGCCTCGCCTTCATAAAATTGCCAGCAGGAATTGTACGCGTCCGACACGATTGCCCCGTACGAGCGATGAGCCCATGACTCAGGTTCAGCCACTCGATGTAATTGTAGTCATGAGTTATCGTCTCATTTGACGAACTTTTTCGGACAACGTACCATGTGCCCGGCACTTGTGTGAATGGTATGAACGAAGAACAACGACAGGAAATAATCCGACGTCTCCAGCAGGGCGAGGAGCTGTCGCCGGAGTGGGCGCGCATCCTTTTCCCGCCTGAGAAGCGCGAATACGAATTGGTTTATCACGGTAAAGAGCGCGAAGCAGACATTATCGCGAACACGTTGGCGGTTCCGCTTCAGAAGGTCCGGACGTTTGGCAAGAACGGCAACGACTGGCACAACATGGTGATCTTTGGCGATAACTTGCAGGTGATGAAGAGCTTGCTGGAGATGAAGAAGACTGGGCAGCTCTCGAATGCGGATGGTACCGCTGGCGTGCGTCTTGTTTATATCGATCCTCCTTTTGCGAGCAAGCAAGAGTTTCGCGGAAACCAAGACGAAAAGGCTTATCAAGACAAGGTTGTGGGTGCCGAATTTGTGGAGTTCGTCCGGCGTCGGCTCGTACTTCTTCGTGAGCTGCTTGCTGAGGACGGCAGTATTTTCTTGCACATGGACCAGCGGAAGGTTCACTACATGAAGTTCCTTCTGGATGAAGTGTTTTTAGAGCACAATTTCCGCAACGAGATTGTCTTGCCGGGTCGAGCCTCAAAAAACCTGCAACAGCAGTTCACTTCAATCTCTCGACTGAATGTTCGACACGACACCCTGCTTTGGTATTCGAAACGCACCGCCACCCGTTTCAAGCCCTTGTGGATTGAGAAACACAACCAAGGCAACCCGGAGGGTCATTGGCATCATTTCTGGAGCACCGCGGACAGAAAGACGATGCGCTATAAACTATTGGGAGTCACGCCGGAGACCGGGCAGTGGACATAGAAGAAGCCCGGCGCTCTGGCCGCGTTGGACAACTACAAGCGCTTTCTCAAGGAAGGCGGAGGTCGAAAGCTCGCGGAGTACTGGCGCGATACGGGCAGCACTCTCGATTTCGTCCGAGCGAACCCAGATGACGGGACACCGCAATACTGGCGAGCGCCAGCCGAAAACCGATTAGCAGACACCGCTTGGTCTGGAGTGCCGGTGTACGCGAATGAGAATAGCTACCCACGCAGTTCTTTGCTGAATGGGCGAAGGATCATGGGTACGATGGCTTACGATACGAGAGCGCGATGTCTACGGGCGCGCACAATTTCGTTTTTTTCGATACCGCCGCTGTCGCAATTAAGTCAGCACGACTCGTAAGGACCAACTCAGTCGAAGTGACTACAGTGCTGAAGATGACTGAACCTCTTGCGTGGCTGATTCGCAAAATGTTAGCCATCGCGGTCCTCGCCAGTTTGGTTCGGATCGTACCGACCCTCCTTATAAGACCATCCCGCGAGACCGACTCGGATTTTCGGCGTTGAAGGTTTTTTTTGCGCCACTAGCGCTCTTCAGCCGTTGAGGGCGTCACTTCGTCTTTTAGAGCTGAACCTACCCCCTCATGCTTTACTCGGCTCAAGATAGGCCGTAGTCCGCTCCCACTGTAAAGCCCGCTTGTGCAGCTCCGCTCGGTATACCCCAACCGTGCTCGCTTCCGCGCCCCTCCGGGCGACGCTGAAATGCGCTTCGGGGCTTGACAGCCGCGAACCACGGCCAGAGATCGCCTCCAGTAAAGCATGTTGTTTTTTATGCCCTGAAAGGGCCTGAAAACACTAACTCACACTGGAGCGAACACAATGCCTAGCGTCTACGAAATCGTAACCGAGAAAATTATCAAGCAGCTTGAATCCGGCGTGGCTCCATGGCGCAAGCCCTGGACCTGTCAGAGTCCCGCAAATCTGCTCACGCAGAAAGAGTATCGCGGCCTCAATGTCTTTACTCTCGCCTCGCAGGGGTTTCCATCACGATTCTGGCTTACTTTCAATCAGGCAACAAATTTGGGCGGAAGAATCCGCAAGGGAGAGAAGTCTTCGCCCGTCATCTTCTGGAACCCCGGCGACGAGCGAGAGACGACCACGCAAGACGGCACGAAAGAGACCTCCCGGCCTTTTCTGCTCCGCTATCACAGCGTGTTCAATTTGTCGCAGACGGAAGGAATCGACATCCCCGCATCGCTTCTGCAGGAGACCCGCACCAACGATCCCATCGAAACGTGTGAGCAAATTGTGACGAACATGCCGAACCCGCCAGCGTTCGAGCAATCCGACAAAGCGTGGTACTCGCCGACCAACGACGTGGTCGGTATGCCAGCACGCGGCCTCTTTCACTCCTCGGAAGAGCATTACTCCACTCTGTTTCATGAGTTAGCCCACAGCACCGGCCACGCAAAGCGCTTGCGCCGGGACAACTTCGACAATCCGGTTTCCTTTGCCTCGGAATCCTACTCGAAAGAGGAACTCATTGCGGAGATGACCGCTGCCATGCTCTGCGGCAGTGCGGGAATCGAGCAGAAGACTCTTGAAAACTCAGCCGCTTATCTCAAGACGTGGATTGCACGGCTAAAGTCCGATTCGCGGTTGCTCATTTCCGCCGCTTCGCATGCGCAGAAGGCTGCCGACTTCATCCAAGGCAAGGCCGCGCACCAGGAGGCCGGAGCACAGGCCGCTTAAGCGGCTCTTGACAATGGTATCGTATGTGTTACCATTGTTCATGATCGAAGTACGCAAATACCTTGACCGGGGCGGACGCAGTCCGATTGCCGCTTGGTCTGATCGTCTGAACAGAGAAGCCGCGGCCAAGGTGGCGGCTGCTCTAGCACGCATCCAACAGGGCAATTTTTCCAACGCCAAGGGCGTTGGAACCGGCGTATATGAGTACCGGATTCATTTTGGTCCGGGCTACCGAATTTACTTCGGCAAAGATGGCGACCAGCTTGTAATCCTCGTTGGCGGCGGAACAAAAAAGACGCCAGCAGGAAGACATCAATACTGCATTGGCTCGATGGCAAGGCTACAAAGAACGAAAAAGGGCAGGAAGGTGACTACAATGGCTTTGACGCGAGATTTCAAGGAAACAATCCGTGCGCGCGTAAAACGTGATACCGGCTTCCGCAAGGCGCTTCTCCGAGAGGGAATCGAGAACTTTCTTTCAGGTGACGTGGAAACCGGCAAGATCATACTTCGCGATTTCATCAACGCCACAGTTGGCTTTACTAAACTGAGCGACGTTACCCATCGCTCACCGAAAAGTCTGATGCGGATGCTTGGCCCCAAAGGCAACCCTCAGGCTCGCAATTTGTTTGAGATCGTTGCCTACTTGCAGCACGCGGAAGGCGTGCGCTTCGAGGTCCGATCCACGCGCGCCGCCTTACGCACGAAGAAGTGGGCATTCGCCGCTAAGTTCCGCGGCCAGGCCGCGCGAGCCTAGCGACTCACGTCTTTTCCGAGCCCAATCAAGGCTTTGCTGGACACCAACAGTTGGCCGTCCACAGCCACGCATAACTGGATTCCCTTCCCACAAACGCTAACCTGGGGGCGCCATTCGGTGACGGTGGATGTGGTAGTGCCGGTTCCCAGGCTTCTCAGAAATAAGACGCAAGACGAATCCAATGCCATTTACGAATCGCTAAAGCAAATAGCTGAGATGTCCAACAATGACCGTCTGATTCCATATCAGAACGACGAAATAAGAATTGGGAGATTGCACCGCCGGCATCCAGGTCTTAGAGGGACCGAATTTGGTGTGTTCAGTGGAATCACATGCGAACACGCCCAAGCACCGATTGTGCGAGGTTTTACGATCACACCAGCATATTCTCGCCAAAGAGCGACAGAAGATGGGAACAACTTCCTTGCCAACATTCATCATCCTCGATTCTTGGAACTCAAGAAGGCGACAGGAGGGAACCATTGCGCTGATCTCTACCATCTGTGGGAAGCGGAGCATAATGCGTTGGACTGCTTTATTACGCTGGATGTAAGATTCATTAACGCGGTGACCAACCCGAAGCCCCTTAAGACATCTGTAAAGGTCGGTACGCCAATCCAGTTTGTGAAATGGATTTCAAAGCAGCAAAGTGTGAGGAGCACGACACCTACATGACACTAAGCCTTGTTGGCGGCGGCGATCATAGAGGGTATCGAATCCTTGACTCGTGCGTCTAATACCCCTAGAGTCAAAGCAGAATGACTGGCAAGAGAATATTCCTGATGCTGGCAGCAGGTGCTTTGTTGCTCCTGCAATTCGCGGACTGCATGTCTGCCATGACGCCGGACCGGGAGAGCATGAAATGCTGTGGCTCTATGCCATGCACACCCGCGAATCAAAGCCACGATTGCTGTAAGACGATGGTTTCCGCGCAAGCGCCCAACATGTCTCCGTCGGCTCGCGTCTCGCTGAACGCACCGGTGGTTGTAGCTATCGAGCGCACCCCACCGCTAGAAATTGCTCGGTCAGCTTTTGTACCTCCGGTAAGAGTTGAAGCTCAGCAACATTCGCCCCCAGATCTCTACACCCTTCACGCTTCCCTCTTGATTTAGACCCACCTCTTGGTGTGCGTCCTGCACATCCCCTCTCTATTTGTGTCGGTAGTTAGGCTCAGCGCTGCTGAGCTAGAGCAGTCAGACCGTGAATCCCATTTCGACCGCGGATTGGTGGAACTCTCGATCCTTTTCAGGAGGCGAATAAAATGTCGGCATTACGCGGTGAAAAGCCGCAATATGAATTCTTTGTAGTCCGCATTCTCTGCTTTATTATACTTCTCGGTTTTTTCACGCAAGCGCCGGGAGCGTTCGGCCAAGAGCATATCGGTGGGTCGGTTCAAGTTGCCTCGCCGCCGCAGCAACATCCGCATTCTGGAGCGGTCGCTCCGCTACAGGATTTGTTAACCGAGGCGGAGAAAAACAATCCGCAGATCCAGGCCGCGCGCCAAGGCTGGCAGGCCGCGGAGCAGACTCCTTCACAAGTCTCGGCGCTTCCCGATCCGCAATTCAATCTGCAGCAGGTCAATGTCGGAAGCCCAAGACCTTTCGCTGGATATACAACCAGCGACTTTGCCTATCTTGGCCTCGGCGTCTCTCAGAACTTTCCCTACCCAGGAAAACTGCGGCTAAAAGGCGAGATAGCGAAGCGAGATGCTGACGTTGTGCAGCAGCAGTACGAGTCCGTACTCCGCTCGATCCTCGCCGGAGTCAAATCGGCATACTTCCAGCTTGCCTATCTGTCCAAGACGCTAGGAATTCTTGAGAGCGACGGAGAACTGCTCCAGCAGGTTGAGAAAGCGGCCGACGCACGCTACCGTTCGGGGATGGGGAATCAACAAGACCTGCTACGAGCGCAACTGGAACAAACCAAACTGCTCCGCGATATCACCATGCACCATCTTGAAGTGGCTAAATTGCAAGCGGAGATCAAGCAACTGCTCAATCGCCCCCAGTCTTCGGCGGACCTAGAACCCTCCGAACTGCCCGAAACGCCGCTTCCCGATACTTTCGAAGAACTCCTGTCCGCGACGAAAACGCAGAACCCAGAGATATCTGGCGCAAACAAGATGGTTGAGAGGCAGAAACTGCAAGTCGATCTTGCACACAAGGATTTCTACCCGGACTTCAATGTCCAATACATGTGGCAGCGCACTGACCCTACTCAATTCCGCGCCTACTACATGCTGAGCGTCGGCATCAAGGTCCCGATCTATCGCAGTCGCAAACAACGTCCCGAACTGGTGCAGGCGGAAACGGAGCTGAACCGCTCCCGCAGTGAGTCTGAAGTTCAGTCGCAACAGGTTGCCTTTGAACTTCGAGAAGAATACGAAACAGAGCAGAAAACCGCCGAGTTACTGAAAATTTATCGTGACGGGCTTCTGCCACAGGCACGCGCGGGATTTCAGGCGGGCATCGCAGCCTACCAAAACAACCGTCAGGACTTTCAGGCACTGCTGGCTTCGTTTCTCGATGTCCTCCATTTAGACGAGGAGTACTGGAAAAGTATCGCTGAACATGAGACGGCACTGGCTCGGCTCGAACAACTCACCGGACTGTCATTGCGCGGGGAAGGGGCGACGAGATGAAAACCTATCGCACAGGGTTTTTGCTGGCATTGATTGGAAACATCGTGCTCGCCGTCGTACTCGTTGGATTGTGGCTTCACTATCGCGCTGCGAAGCCGATGGCAGATGCCGAAACCAAACAGGCGAATTCTTCCGGCCAGGATTCTATGGCTATTTCGATGGCAACACCTCCTGCATCCACAGAAGCGCCGCTGGTTCCGGTGCAGATCTCTCCGCAACGGTTGCAGAGTATCGGGGTGAAAACGGGCAAGGTCGAACGGAAATCGGTCGCAGACGAGATTCGCACCACCGGAAGTGTCGCGGTAGACGAAAGGCGGCTTGCCTACGTCCAAGTACGGTTTTCCGGCTACATCCAGAAAGTATTTGCCGATGCCACGTACCAATACGTCCGAAAAGGACAGCCGCTGTTCACAGTTTACAGCCCGGAGCTAGTGGCCACCGAACGTGAGTACCTTGTGGCCAAGCAGAATCAGCAGCAGGTGGCGCAGAGTACGGTGCAAGGTGTCGCCTTCAGCGCGGCATCGCTGCTCGACGCGGCTGCGGAACGTCTCAAGCAGTGGGGTGTTCCGCAAAAAGAAATCGTGCGCCTCGAATCCACCTGCCAAGTGCAACAGGAACTGGAAGTCGATTCGCCCGTATCCGGATACATCACCGAGCGCAATGCTCTGCCCAGCGTTGCCGTTCAACCGGAAATGCGCCTCTACACCATCGCGGATCTTTCGACCGTTTGGGTTCAGGCGCAGGTCTTCCAGAACGATCTCGAACGTATAAAGATCGGCGCTCCTACAACGCTCACCGTGAATACCTATCCGGGCCGGACGTTCACTGGCCGCGTGGACTTTATCTATCCACAGGTGGATATGGAAACCCGGACGGCCAAGGTGCGCGTTGTCTTCTCCAATCCTGGACTGCAACTCAAACCAGGCATGTTCGTCAACGTGAGTCTGAAAGTCCCGATGGGTACTCAACTTGTTATCCCCGCGACCGGCGTCCTACAGTCCGGCACACGCGCGATTGCTTTTGTGGAGCGTAGTGACGGTTACATCGAGCCTCGCGAGGTGCAGTTGGGTTCTCGCGTGGGTGACGATTTTATCGTGCTGGAGGGTTTGAAAGCGGGCGAACAAATCGTCACTTCCGCAAACTTCCTGATCGACTCCGAGAGTCAGCTTCAGGCCGCGCTCGGTTCGTTCGTTCCACCTCCACCCGGCGCAGGCACGGCGTCCCCTTCAAACGCTCCGCAAGGAAATGTCCAATTGAGTTCAGACCCGATGCCGCCTCGCAAAGGCAGCAACGTATTTCGCGTGAAACTCACAGACGCACATGGAGCTCCCATTTCTGGTGCGGAAGTCAGCGTTACGTTTTTTATGTCGGCGATGCCCGCAATGGGCATGGCAGCGATGCGCGTATCTGTCACTCTCAGCGACAAGGGCAATGGCCTCTATGAAGGTTCGGCACAGCTTGAGAGCGGCGGAACTTGGCAAGTCACAATCCTCGCAAAAAAGAATGGTCAACTCATCGCCAGCAAGCAACTGAGCGTGAACGCCACGGGAGGCATGTAACGTGATCTCCCGATGGATTGATGGGTGCGCGCAAAATCGTTTTCTCGTTTTCATGGGAACGCTGCTGCTGGTGCTCGCAGGAATCTGGGCCCTGCGTCACATTCCGCTCGACGCGTTGCCAGACATTTCCGATGTGGAAGTGATTATCCACACGCCTTGGGCGGGTCAGCCTCCTAGTCTCATCGAAGACCAGGTCACGTATCCCATTGTCACGACGCTTCTCGCTGCACCGCACGTAAAGGCCGTGCGCGCGCAAACCATGTTTGGCGACTCTTACGTCTTCGTCGTCTTTGAGGACACGACAGACCTGTACTGGGCACGGTCGCGTGTCTTGGAGTACATGCAACAGATCACGGGTCGTTTGCCCTCGGGCGTGCATCCCGTCATCGGACCGGACGCGACCGGCGCCGGATGGGTCTACGAATACGCGCTTGTGGACCACAGCCATCAGCGCAGTTTGGCCGACTTGCGCAGCCTTCAAGATTGGTATCTGCGCTACCAGCTCGAAACGGTTCCAGGAGTGGCCGAGGTAGCCACTATTGGCGGATTCGTGCGCCAGTACCAAGTCAACGTGGACCCTGACAAACTTCGCGCTTACGGAATCCCTCTCTCAACGGTCATCGAAAGAGTTCGAGCCAGTACGAACGAAGTTGGTGGACGCCTGCTTGAAATGGGCGGGGCTGAATACATGATTCGCGGCCTCGGCTATTTGCATTCGCTGAGCGACCTGGAAACCGTTCCTGTGGCAACCAAGAACGGCACACCCGTTCTCGTCCAGGATTTGGGGACAGTTACATTCGGGCCGGACATCCGCGAAGGAGTTGCCGAGTGGCAAGGGGAAGGCGAAACCGTTGGCGGGATTGTCGTGATGCGCGACGGGATGAATGCCCTCAGCGTCATCAATGGCGTCAAGCAGAAACTCTTGGAAATCAAGCCCTCGCTGCCCCCGGGTGTGGAAGTGGTTGCCGGTTACGACCGCTCAGGATTGATTCATGCCTCCATCGAAACGCTGCAACGCGATTTGCTCGAAGAGGCCATCATCGTCAGCATCGTGATCGTCATCTTCCTATTCCACTTCCGTTCCGCGCTGATCCCGATTCTGACCCTACCTATCGCCGTGGTGGCATCCTTCATCCCGATGTACTACCTCCATGTAACCTCGAACATCATGTCGCTCGGCGGTTTGGCGCTGGCGATTGGCGTCCTCGTGGACGCTGCTATCGTCATGGTCGAAAACGGATATCGTCAGCTTTCCGAGCGCCAAGCTGCCGAATCCGATCCTCTTCCTGAGGCACAGAGACGGAAAATTCTTCTGGATGCAGCTAAACAAGTTGGTCCCGCTATTTTCTTCTCACTGGTAATCATCGTGGTTTCGTTTCTGCCGGTCTTCTTGTTGGAGGCGCAGGAAGGACGCATGTTTCGCCCCCTTGCGTGGACGAAGACGCTTGCCGTTGGCTTCTCCTCCGTCTTGGCTATCACGCTTGTACCCGTACTCATGATCCTATTCATCCGCGGGCGGTTGACACCTGAATCGCGGAACCCAATTTCAAGAATCACCCAGGCGCTCTATTTGCCTGTTCTGCGCCTCTGCTTGCGTTTTCGCAAGACCACCTTGCTCCTCAACTTGTTATTTCTGGTCATTACTTTACCTCTTGCTTTGAAGATCGGCAGTCAATTCATGCCGCCCCTCTTTGAAGGTTCGGCCCTCTACATGCCGACAGCCTTGCCCGGAATCTCCATCGGACAGGCTTCGCAATTGCTCCAAGAACAGGACAGGATCATTCGCACGTTCCCGGAAGTGGAGACGGTCTTCGGTTCCATCGGGCGATCCGACAGCGCGACCGATAATGCTCCCCTCGATATGTATGACACGACAGTCATGCTCAAGCCGCGCAGTCAATGGCGGCCGGGAATGACTTACGAAAAGCTCATTCAGGAAATGGACGCGAAACTCCAGTTTCCTGGCCTGTCCAACACTTGGACCATGCCGGTCGAAAACCGTCTCGATATGGAACTAACGGGCATCAAGACGCCTCTCGGTTTGAAGATTCAGGGGCCAAACCTGGAGGGCATTCAGCAAGTTGGTGCGCAGGTACAGCAAATCCTGTCAGCGATTCCTGAGATGCGCTCCATTTTTGCCGAGCGCGTTTCGCAGGGTTTTTATCTGAACATCGAAGTGAATCGCGCAGAGGCGGCTCGCTATGGTCTGACTATCGCTGACGTGCAGCAGGCGGTGACTTCGGGAATCGGCGGCGAAATGGTTGCTGAAAACGTCGAGGGTCGCGAGCGGTATCCAGTAAATGTCCGGTATAACCGCGACTTTAGGGACGACGTCGAGGAATTGCGGCGCGTCCTGATTGGCACGCCCTCCGGCGCGCAGATTCCAATCTCCGAAGTCGCGAAAATCTCGTTTTCTCGCGGCCCTTCGATGATCCGCGACGAAGACGGCGCGCTGACCGGGTACGTTTACATCGATCTGAACACAAAAGACTACGGCGGCTTCGTTACGCACGCGAGCGACTCGCTCAAGCAAAAACTCGCCTTGCCAGCCAGCTTTACTTACAAATGGTCGGGCGAATACGAGTTTGAGTTGCGGGCAAAGGAGCGCCTGCGACTAATTCTGCCAATCGTCTTTTTTGTGATCTTCCTGCTGCTCTACATGGTGTTTCACTCCGTCACGGAGGCCGCTGTCCTCATTTTCCCTACGATCTATGCGTTGACTGGCGGACTCATTCTTCAGCGGTTGTTTGGCTATAACTTCAGCGTAGCGGTCTGGGTCGGCTACATCGCTCTCTTCGGCATCGCGGTTGAAACCGGAGTCGTCATGGTCGTGTACCTCCACGAAGCCTTGGACCACAGGCTCAACTCCGGTGTCGCATTACGTCATGGGGACATCGAAGCAGCGGTAATCGAAGGTGCTGTCCAGCGCCTGAGGCCAAAACTTATGACGGTGTGTGTTGTGCTCGCCAGCCTGATCCCTATTCTCTGGGAAACTGGCGTGGGCGCGGATGTGATGAAACCCATTGCGGCTCCCATCGTGGGCGGGATGATTACCTCAACGATTCACGTCCTAATCCTAGTGCCGGTGTTTTTCGCTTTGATGAAGGAGCGTGCGCTTCGCCGTGGAAGATTGCAGCCAAGAGAACCACAGGCAGGTGGGTAGGAATTTCAAGCAGTCATTTCAAAATAGTTGGAGTAGGGATCATGATTGCTCACAACCCCCTCCGCGGATCCGGACGAGCGGCACTACCGCATCCGGCTCTTGCCTTAGGTGACGACGCCCATGCGACGCAGAGGATAGGGATGACAGACGGTAGGCAGAGGCAACCAGCGGTTGATGAGGCGCCGCATGCGATCCCAAAGGACGCGGCCGTTCTGGCTGCGCCGCGACAGCGCACGGTGCCGGAGCCGCCCCACTTGGAACCGAAAGCTCCACAGCGCGTTTTGGTTCAAGGGCACGCCGTAATACCGAATGTGCCCACGTACCACCGCTTGCAGCCATTTGCCCTGGTCGGGGATGGGTTCGTGCATGCGTCGCTGAAGTTCGGCTTTCAACTCATTCAGCTTCGTCCGCAGTCTCTCGCGTATCGTTTGCCGCAACACCGTAAACCGTCCATTGCTCCTCTTCTTTACGCAGATATGCGTAAAGCCCAGGAAGTTGAACGTCTCCGGTTTCCCTTCTCCACGCGACTCCCGTTGGTCGATCGCATACGGACCGACTCCAGAAGTCGTGTTTTCTCAGGATTCAGTTCCAGGTTGAACTTCTTCATTCGTTCCGTAAGTTCCGCCCGGAACTGATCGGCATCCGTTTTGCAGTGGAATCCAACCACGATGTCATCGGCAAAGCGCACGACGATCACCTCGCCGTGTGCGCACTTCTGACGCCACGTGCGTTTGACAACCTGATTTGGGCTCTTCCGCAAATTTGGTGCAGTTTGGGCTAAATGTCGGCTACGGGTTGAAAGTCTACGAGAGCGTAAGGCAGAGCGCGAGCATTCAAGAGTTCAAACTGGCGCTCGACGCCCGTGATTCAGATAGGGTGAGACGGTGGGCTCGATTGATGGCGCTAATTTGATTTGTGGCTCTTTCCAGAATCAAGCATAGCCTTGGCACTACACTCGGGGCGGCTGCGAAAGCGTGCCGAAGGGTAGCGGGACGTAGGGTAGGACGCGGGAGCGCAGGAGCGCGAAGCTCGCGCGACCGTACATCTGGCGCTTGAGAGTCTTCAGGCAATTGACCTGCCCTTCTACCTGTCCGTTGCTGCAGCACGTTTCCCCAGCAGAGCAAACTGCCGCTAAATCTTTCTCAAGACCCACGGCGAGGCGCGCCAGCGGGCCGATTCCCGAATGCCTGGCATTGATCGTCCAGGCCCGCAAAGCTTGTTTTTCGCTACTAAGGAAAACTTTTCGAAACTCCGCGGACAGTTTCCGCAGCGTCACCAAGGCCGGGCATTGCGCCGAGAGCTGCTCGAGAAGTTCTTGCTGTTCGACGGTCAATTGGCTGAGGGGTTTGGTAATCAAGATCGCCGCGTGGTTCGGTGTGATTTTCTGCGGACGTGCGGCGGGAACCGCTGCGGCCGAATCTCTCCACCTGGCCACATGCCGCGCCACCATGCTGCGGCCACCGCGATATCCCTGCGACCGGATTTCTTCCAGCAGCCGCGCGGCGTTGTGACATCCTTCGGTCCAGCGCCGCTCAAGATATTCGGCGAAATGCTGGACTTTCCTGGGACACCGCGAGCGTCGCGCTCGGGAAACTGTCCGGCACGAACCCAGCGCCGCACCGTTTTACGTTCCAGGTCGAGAGACTCGCTGATCTTCTTTTGCGAACAGCCCTGACGGTATGGCTGGATGACTTCTTCATATCGCTCCATGCGGCGCTGGCGGCGTTCCTGCTGCAAAACCTGCTGGCAGGTTATCGGAAGCGCACGCGAGCCAGCAGGCTTGGCTTGTGGGGGCACAGGAGTGGTGAGTAGCAATTCGTGGCGGCGTTCTTCCAAGGCGCGCTCGATGGCTGTCGAAAGATTTAAGAAGAGATGAAACCGGTCAGCGACTTGCTTTGCTGCCGGCGACCCAAGTCGCGCACCTTCTGCGTAGAGGCCGCCCCGATCCCGGCTGATCACGCGAATTCCCGGCTGTTGCTTGAGCCAGGCCTCGAAGCTCTCTGCCGAGCGGTCTGGCAACAGGTCCGACACGCGATGTTGCTGCAGATCAACAAGAATGGTTCCGTAGGAGTGTCCTTTGCGCCAAGCCCAGTCATCCACACCGAGAACGTCGATGAGGCTGCCAGAATCAGAGCCGCTGGTCGAAGGCGGAAGCTTCACACGCCGCAGCACCGTGTCATCGCTGGTGAGAATGGCCAAGCGGGCCAAGAGTCGGGAGCCCGGGAGCGCTCCGGCCACATAGCCCACCACACGCACAATCTCAGCCAGTCGACTGGTATGCTGGAGATAAGACGGGATTCCCTCGACGCGCTCGGTGAACACTTGGCGCGGACAATTGAAGTTTCGGCAACGGAAGCGCCGGACACGCAGATGAATTTGGACGGGAAGCCCTTGCCACGGTAAATCCTGCAACCGTCGCACGTAGCTGCTGTGGTGGGATTTGGACACCCGGCCGCATTCCGGACACGAGGGAACCTGCTCGACGCGCACCGCCAGCAAGAAATGATCCTCGAACTGCTCGATCGTTTCCAAGACTAGAAGGCGTGGGTTGGGAAGCACGGATTGCGAGTGGCTCTTCGGAAGCGCCATCGCCTCCCCAGGCTAGGTGACAGCACGCCAAACGCATCCTCAAACTTCTTGCTCCTGTTGCCAAAAGCGCATATGCCTGCACCAAATTCGCGGAAGAGCCATTTTTGCACCGGCGCTGACACCGTCAATGGTCATGACCGCTACGCGGCTCCCTACCCTCACTAATACACACACTTAGAGTTCCTACCCTTACTGGCCTGGTTGCGTTGCGTCCCTTCCACCTGCTTCAAACAACAGCACTGGCACAGGTTCGTGACGCATAAATGCATTTCCGCGTGACAGGGAGCGATGCGTCACTTAAACTTAGGGGGTAAGCTGGAGAAGTACTTCATGACCCTGCTCCTATTGGCGAGGGGAGATACAGCAGCTACAGTTCGGCTTGAATACCTTTGGCATCGAGTATGTCAGAGTCAGGCATATTCGCTTTTCTGCGGGTATCCGAAGGCGGGATTTACTGAAGACCCTTCAAAATCGATAGCTGAAATCTGTGCAGCACACTCTAGGATTATTTGAACAGGTCTCCTTGGAGTCTGCCCTCTCATAGCTATGGGCATCGGGATAGCGGCTATTTTGGGTGCAAAATACAATATTGACGTCATTATCACACCCTGATGGTAGAGCCCGCCCGTTGAAGCCGCCCGTAGTGTCGACATTGCGTTCACGCGACGGCTGCCTTGGCGGACTTGGAGTTCGTATAGCCGAGTATCGCCTGCTTCAATTGCGAATCCACCTCATCGGCGATGGTTCTGACGTCCAGCAGAACCTTGCTGAAGTCCACACTGCGCAGATTGTCTTGCAGCGTCTTGAAGATACTGATCTGGAGGATTCTCGACTCCTCTACCACCATAGCGGCAGTGTAGCCTTGTTTGCGTCGCAGGTTTCCGTGCTCGTGTGCGGCAATGGATAGGCAAGCTTTTGTCCCCGCAGGCGATCGCAGGCGGGATATCAGTTCATGGAAGAGAGGAGGCAGGTGACCTGTCCGATCCGCATAACACAAGTGGATTCCGCTTAGTTCTTCATTGAGCTCCACCTGCCTCATCCAGTTGTGAATCGTGGTCTCGAGGTCTCGTTCCAGTATTGCGGCTACGTTCTCGGTGATCGCTGATCTATAGGCCCTAGGATTCTCGAGCTTTTTGCGGATGCGTTCAGTGATCGCGACAATTCTGATCGGTTTCATAAGGATTTCGTCAGGCTTCAAAAGAAGGGCGGACAAGCCCCCTTGCAGTGCGGGGTAGCGGCTGAGTACGAGTATCACTGTGTCGGGGTGGGTGTGAAGCAGGGCGTTGACGACGACGAAGACATCAGAGGCGTCCGGCGTGTGCAAGTCGTAGAGGAGCACATCAAATTGTTCCGCAGTGATGAGACTCTGAGCCCTGGTTACGCTCGATGCGATGACCACGTCAAACCCGTTGTTTTCCAGGCCTTCTTGGAAAACGGCGCCAATTTCATCATTTTCGTCTACTAGCAGCACCCTAGATAACATCAGCGCCATCTCCTGGAGTGGAAGGAATGCTACGGCCGCACTTGGCAGGCAATGTGTTACCTCGCGTCAAGAAGCTTGTGTTTTCTGGCCTTCATCGAGTACATAGCCACGTCCGCCACGCGTAAGAGGCTCTCGATTCTTTCACCGTCACGGGGATAAACTGCAACGCCTATGCTGACGGAAAGCACTGGTTCCATGCCGTCGTTGGAAATGCTGTTGCAAATCCGTTGCGCCACCTGGTTGGCTGCCTCTGCCCCTGTTTCCGGTAAGACAATCGCAAACTCGTCGCCGCCGTGGCGCGCCGCCGTATCGATGTCCCGGCAGAAGCTCAAAACATCGGCCACCCGGCAGAGCGCATGGCTTCCCGTCAAATGCCCATAGCGGTCGTTGATTTTCTTCAATCCATCCAGGTCAAAGAGCAACACGGCAAACTCCCGCCCCGTGCGCTCGGAACGCTTGATTTCCATATCAAGCACTTCCGCTAGGTGGCGGTAGTTGGACAGTCCTGTTAATGGGTCGCGGGCCGCCTGTTGACGCAGATGATCTTCTAACAGGCGCTGTTTGGTGACATCCTCAATGATGACCTCATAGGCGTCCAGTTCGCCCTGCTCACCCATGACTTCTTGTCCGCTGAGCCGGACCTTCAGGGTTGTGCTGTCCTTCCTCTTCCATTCTATTTCTAAGGGATCGATTGAACCTTGTTGGCCCGATTGCCCCAACAATTGGACTCGTTTGCCAGGATCTTGAATTAGGTCACTCGCAAGGTTTACAGCCAGGAGTTCTTCTTTTGACGCATAGCCGAGCATTTTCACCATGGCCTCGTTCACTTCGAGAAATTTTCCGTCGAGGTCGCAGCGGCAAATTCCGTAGCTTAGATTTCCGGCCAAGGCGCGGTATCGTGCTTCTGAATGCCTCAAGCCGTTTTGCGCTCGGTCGCGTTCGTCGCGCAATGTTTTTTCATCCAGAGCCCGATGAATGGTCACGGGAAGATGGCCAATGTGATCCATTTCTATACAATCGTAGGCACCTTTAGTGATGAATTCCGCCACCTTCTCCCGTTGCAGGGTGCCACTTACGAAGATAAAGGGGATCTGTTTCTTCGATTGGTGCAAGAGTTCCAGTGCCTGCGTTTCCCGCCAGTAGGGGCTGGGGTGCTCGGCCAGAACCACATCATAGTCCTGCGAGCTCAGCCGTTCGGTAAACTCCTCGGGGGTTACAACTATCTCCGCGTTGACTGTGAAATGCACCCTCTTGAGTTCCTGCAGACAGCGCTCCGCTTCTGCGAAGTGACTATGAATAAATAGGATGTGCAATGCCCGAAGTCTGCCTTCTGATCCGCTCGGGTCATCTCGCTTGAGGCGGGCTTGTGGTGTCGAAGCCATTGAAAACTCGGGAAAATTCACATGAGCCAGTCATTCCCTTCGCCAACTGGCCCCCCGCGGATTACACGGAATCAAACAGATAAGAGATATAGCGAGAGTGTACTAGTATCTATACAATTTTGTACACCTTTCACCTTTTTGTTAACTCTTACGACACATCTATTGCGCGCCATTATCCCGTCTCATTAGAAATGGTGAGCGGCTCGGTGGCGCAGACTGCTCGAAAACAATCTATTTTTGGAATAGCTAACGCTCGCGTCCAGGTCATCGCAGAATCAATGACTTACGAACAGTTCTTGAAGAAGACGATGCGCGTATGGACTCCACGAAGTGGGCAACCGGGAAATGTGCGGTCCTAGAGTACTACACTAGTACAAGTTGTTCGCTAATGAACAGACAAAACATATTTCCAAAGACATGCTGTATATCCAAAGGCGAGATACGGGCAGTGTTGCACGCGGAAGGAACCGCAACCCGGGAATCAAGCTGCGTTTTTGAACGAGCCGAAAATAAAACCACGCCTGCAGCAAGATAGAGAAGTATTTGGCTTCGACACAACTGGGCGCAGACGGAAGCGAAGGGACATTCCGAGTCGAAGTTCGGGGCATAGAATTTTTCTACTGGGAAACTTCTCAGCGAGCGGTCCAGTAGGCCAGGTGCAAACAAGCGTGGAAAGAATGAACCTTGGAGAGACTTCAAGCGTTTCAAACTGCCGCTCGTGAAGGCGGTTTCATCGAGCTGAATGAAGCTGCGGATGGAACTGTCCTGTGGCTGAGAAAAAGCATGCCGGGTACGGCGAGGGAGACACATCAGCGCATGTGCATGGACAGCCTGACAAATAGCGTAACCGTTTATTGGATGACCATTCCAGGGAAACTAAATTCGAAGACGTTTCGCGACGTCCCTGAGCTGCAAGAATGGCTTGAATTAAAACCGGAAACCACTAAGGAGCGATGAGACGCACAATGACCATACCTATTCAGCCTCCAAGAATACTTCTGATTGAAAACGATCCGGCCGCTGCCGATGCGATTCGTGCGGCGCTTGCTGGGTCAGGCGGCAGTTCGTTCGACGTGGAATGGGTTCGCCAACTTTCCGAGGGTCTTGCGTGTCTGAGCAAAGGAGGAATTGACGCTGTCTTACTCGAGTTGTCCCTCCCGGATAGCCACGGTATCGAGACGTTCGACAAGCTGTTCAGCGCCGCGCCCGACGTCCCAATTTTGGTCCTCGGCAACGGTAACGAAGCCCTCGCGAAAGAGGCTGTAGGGCGCGGTGCGCAGGATTATCTCCTGGCGGGTCACCTCGATAGCTATTCACTGCCGCGCGCACTGCGCAATGCGATCGAACGAAAAGCCGTCGAGGATACATTGTACGTGGAAAAAGAACGCGCGGTGGTGACCCTCAACTCGATTGGCGACGCTGTTCTCTGCACCGATATTTCCGGCAATATCACCTATCTCAATCTCGTCGCAGAGACCATGACCGGTTGGCACCGCGAAGAAGCCGTTGGCAGACCGCTTGCCGAAGTCTTCCGAATTATTGACGGCTCCACGCACAAGACCGCTCGAGACCCCATGGAAATGGCCGTCGAGCAAAATAGGACGGTGGGGCTGACTGTGAATTGCGTCCTCATCCGCCGTGACGGATTTGAATCCGCCATTGAAGATTCCGCGGCGCCGATCCACGACCGGGCAGGCCGCGTCACCGGAGCGGTGATTGTTTTCCATGATGTGAGCGCGGCGCGGGCCATGTCTGTCCAAATGACGCACTCCGCGCAGCACGATGTTGTCACGAATCTGCCCAATCGCCTGCTGCTCAACGACCGGATCTCTCAGTCGATTTCCCTCGCTCGCCGCCAGAACAGACCGATTGCGGTGATCTTTCTGGATTTGGATCGTTTCAAATACATCAACGATTCACTGGGACATGCCATCGGCGACCAGCTTCTTCAGTCCGTTTCAAAACGATTGCTGGCTGGCGTGCGCCGTTCAGACACGGTCAGCCGCCAGGGCGGGGATGAGTTCGTTATCCTGCTTTCGGAGGTCGCCAATCCAGAAGACGCGGCCACCAGCGCCCAGAAAATACTTCTTTCCCTCAACGCACGCCACTCCATCGCGGGACAAGATCTGCACATCGATGGCAGCATCGGTATCAGCATCTACCCGGAAGACGGAGAGGATGCCGAATCGCTCATCAAGAATGCGGACACGGCGATGTACAACGCCAAGGAAAGCGGGCGCAACAATTTCAAGTTCTTCAAGGCGGATATGAATCGGAAGGCTGTGGAGCGGCAGTCACTGGAAGGCAGCCTGCGCCGCGCCCTCGAGCGGGCAGAATTCTTGCTGCATTATCAGCCGACGGTAAATCTGGATACCGGTGAGATCACCGGAGTTGAGGCGTTGATCCGCTGGCAGCAGCCTGATCGAGGACTCGTCCCTCCCTCCCAGTTTATACCCGTAGCCGAAGATTGTGGCCTGATTGTTCAGATCGGCCGGTGGGTGCTGCGCGAAGCGTGCCGGCAAGCTCGTGCCTGGCAGCACGCGGGACTGCCGCCATTGCCGGTTGCCGTCAACGTTTCCGCCGTCGAGTTCCGGCATAAGCATTTTGTCGAAGGTGTCCGGGCGATACTCTCGGAAACTGGCTTGGAAGCACGCTATCTCGAACTCGAGCTTACCGAGGGCGTCCTTATGGCGGATGCCGAATCCACGAGCGCTATACTTCAAGAACTCAAAACGATGGGTGTACACCTTGCGGTGGATGACTTCGGCACCGGCTATTCCAGCCTCAGTTATCTTCGGCAGTTTCCCATTGATATCCTGAAAATTGATCAGTCCTTCGTCCAACAGATCACTTCCGATCTCGATGACTCAAAAATCGTGAACGCCGTAATTAGCATGGGGAAGAGCCTCAAGCACCTCGTGGTTGCCGAAGGCATCGAAACGAAAGAGCAAAGGGCGTACCTTCAAACCCAGAGATGTACGGAAGAGCAAGGCTACCTCTTCAGCCGCCCCCTGGCCGCCGCGCAATTTGCCCACCTACTTCAGATGGGTATAACGGAAACTGTCGTCTACTGAGGGGGTCGGACTTCGTTGCACGCCTGAAGATCTGAGTGAACGTTCGAAACTTCGCGGCTGTCGGTTCTAATGATGACGAGCCGACGATGCTCTAAAGCTTTAGTTTCGCCCTTGCGACATCGATGCTCTGCCGCCTTTTAGAGATCGACTTATCTAACTTCTCATCGGTCAGGTTGCCGCCTTCGATGATGGAGATGAAGAAGAAAGCGAAGGACATTGTTGCCGGAAGGATGCAGATGGGGCCAAGCTGAAACTGGAGTGCATACAGAAACGCGGCCATCACAAAGAACATTAAGCCGCCACCAACTAAACGCATGACGTACAGAAGGGCATTCTTCGGGTCCGCGCGGAGTTTTTCCAACTTTTTCAAGGATATTTCCTGCCATCTCAACTGCTTCAACAACTCTGCCTCGATTTCTGGAGACATCGCAGCGCTGCTAGTGCGCTCACGAAACCAGTCTCGAACTCTATCCAGCGTTGGGCTCAGCAGCCAGAAGAAGAAACTACCCACAAGACCTAACACAACCGTGAAGATAATTATCGTCGGAGTCATCGCTCGCAATCCTAGCACTTCTTCTATAGAGCGAGGAGTGGCCGGGGAAGGTGCGGCATCACGAACAGATACGGGAGACCATCGAAGAGGCGGCATTTATTCTCGAACGGATAGATAAAAGATGGCCCACAAAATGAGTATAGAGATCATCGTATTTGACTTTGATATAGAATGAGGTATACTCTTCATTGGTAAATCTATGAGCTGTAAGAGGTGCGTATGATTATCGGCGAGCGCTTGCGAACGGTTCGTGAACATAAGAATCTGTCTCAAGGCGATATTGAAAATCGGTCTGGGCTGCTGCGTTGTTATATTTCGAGAGTAGAGAACGGCCACACCGTCCCCGCAGTGGAGACGCTGGAGAAATTTGCTCGGGCCTTGGGGCTTCCTCTTTATCAGCTCCTCTACGATGGCGAAGCAGTGTCCAAAATTCCTTTGCCAACAGAACAGAAAGGAAATCGAAAGGACGAATGGGGCAGTTTCGGCAGACATGCCCGTTCGCTCAATAAGCTGAGGGTGTTTCTTGGCTGAATGTCCGAGCAGGACAGACGTTAATGGGTCTGAGTGAGAACTTATCAAAGCGGAAACGGACGAAGGGCACGGCGCACAGTAAGCGTTAATTACTCAGGTCGTTATTCCTTTGCTTTCGTCATCGCTTCACAAGCATCCTTGACGGCGTTGCCAAGTTCGCGCGTCGAACCGCTGAATATATCGTCTCCGCTGCGATTGAAGACGGCTATCTTGTTGCGGTGTCGAATAAGGCCTTTCCACCTTCGTGGTCCAGTACGATGACAAAGTCTGCCTTTCCGAGATTGCTCGTCACTGCCAGTTGGGGGCTGTCCTTCGCCAAAATTGAGAACGCGTTTGAAATGAATAGCATCCAAATAGGCTGTGTAACATGTTTCATGGGCGAGAATCATGGCCATACGGAGTTTTGACGAATGACACCGTTGTGCCCGACATGAAAAGGATTTCTTTCTGCTTGGCGCAAGCTCTTCGGTTTGGGATTGCAGGCTGATTCGTCGACCGGCGAAAGATGCTCGCAGAAAACGTGAACCGTGCCTTGGCCGGGTTACAAGGAAAGGCGTTGGGTCATCAGAAAATGGCTCTTGAATCTA
>Ga0207416_1002142_pt1 | contig 22743 bp, 18 predicted proteins | sample PaiPotPPM11metaG_FD_184107 | JGI IMG/M metagenome (GOLD analysis project Ga0207416, IMG submission 184107) | Iron sulfur acid spring bacterial and archeal communities from Banff, Canada, to study Microbial Dark Matter (Phase II) - Paint Pots PPM... ...
CTCCCCGGTGCCTCCCGCCCCCGCGGCCGCCGCGGCGGCGATCTGGTCGAGCAGGTCGATGAGCTGCTTGACCGCCCGGACGAAGTCGCCGGGGGTCAGGTCCTCGGACAGCACCTGCTCCAGGGCCCGGCCGCGCGCCCAGGCGTGCGCGGTCCAGGCGAACCCGAGGTCCGGCTCGCGCAGGAACGAAAGCTGGTGCTCCTGCTCGACGCCGTCGAGCTCGCCCCAGACCCTGATCATCGCGGCCAGCACCTCGCGGGCCGGCCCGGGAGGCAGCCGCGGCGGGCTCGCGTCGTCGGGACGGCGGGACTCGAACGTCAGCGCGGATACGCAGGCGGCCAGCTCGGCGGGCCCCAGGCCGTCCCAGAGCCCCCGGCGCAGGCACTCGGCGACCAGCAGGTCGAGCTCGGTGTACAGGCCGGCCAGCCGCCGGCCCTCGGCGGTGACCGTGTCCCCGTCGGTGTAGCCGAGCTGATCAAGCACCGCGCAGACGCGTTCGAACGTCCGGGCGATGACGTGGGTCCGGCCCGCGATCCGGCGTTCCAGCGCCTCGGCCTCCCGTTCCAGGCGGAGGTACCGCTCGGCCTGCCGGGCGTGCTCCTCGCGGTCGGTGCAGCCGTGGCACGGGTGCTGGCGCAGCCGGCGCCGCAGGCGGTCGATCTCGGCGTCACCGCCGCGGCCGCCGGGCCCGCCGCCGCCCGCCCGCTGCGGCCGGCCGAGATCGCGCCCGGCCAGCTTGGCCCGCACGGACGCGGCCAGGTCGCGGCGGTGCTTGGGCGACCGCGCGCTGAACCAGTTCGGTATCCGGACCCGGTCGATGGGCGTGACCGGAACCGGGAAGTCGGCCAGCGACAGCCGCTTGACCTGGCGGCCCTCGGTGAGCACGAGCAGGCCGGGCGGGTCGGCGGTGGCCGCGGGCGACTCCAGCACGAGCGCGATCCCCGTCCGGCGGCCGCCGGGCACCCAGATGATGTCCCCGCGGCGCAGTCGTTCCAGCGAGGCCTGCGCCTCGCCGCGGCGCGCCGCCGAGCGCTGCCGGGCCTGGTCGCTCTCGCGCTGGGACAGCTCCCGCCGGATGGCCAGGTAGCCGGAGAAATCACCCAGGTGGCAGGAGACCTCGAGCTGCTCCATGGACTGCCGGATCCGGCGGGCCTGCCGCGCGATGCCGCCCACCGCCCGGTCGGCCTGGAACTGGGCGAACGACGACTCGAGCAGCGCCGCGGCCCGCGCCCGGCCCACCTGGCCCACCAGGTTGACGGCCATGTTGTAGGACGGCCGGAAGCTGGAGCTCAGCGGGTAGGTCCGGGTGCCGGCCAGGCCCGCCACGGCCGCCGGATCCATGCCCGGCTGCCAGAGCACGACCGCGTGCCCCTCGACGTCGATGCCCCGGCGCCCGGCGCGCCCGGTGAGCTGCGTGTACTCGCCCGGGGTCAGGTCGGCGTGGTTCTCGCCGTTCCACTTGTCCAGGCGCTCGATGACGACGGTCCGGGCGGGCATGTTGATGCCGAGCGCGAGGGTTTCGGTGGCGAACACCGCCCGGATCAGGCCGGCCGCGAACAGGTCCTCCACGACCTCCTTGAACGTCGGCAGCATGCCCGCGTGGTGGGCCGCGATCCCCCGCTTCAGGCCGGTCAGCCAGTCGTGGTAGCCGAGGACGGGCAGGTCCTCCTCGGGGATGTCCGCCGTCCGCTCCTCGACCAGGGCGGTGATCTCGGCCGTCTCCTGCGGCGTGGTCAGCCGCAGCCCCGCGTCCAGGCACTGCCGCACGGCGGCGTCGCAGCCGGCCCGGCTGAAGATGAACGTGATCGCCGGGAGCAGGCCCGCGGCGTCGAGCCGCGCGATCACGTCGGCGCGGCGGGGCGGGCGGTACCGGGTGGGCCGGCCCGCCAGCGCGGCCCGGCGTCGGCCCGGCCGGCCCGGGGTCTTGCGGTCCGACCACTCGTCGCGCTGCGCGATCCGCAGCAGCTCCGGGTTGACCGGCGGGCTCGCGTCGGGCCGGGATCGCCCGCGGCCCGGCACCTGGTCGCGCTGGGTCGCCGCGGGCTCGGTGAACAGGTCGTACAGCCGGGGGCCGACCATCATGTGCTGCCACAGCGGCACCGGGCGGTGCTCGTCGACGATCACCGCGGTGCCCCCGCGGACCTGGGCCAGCCAGTCGCCGAACTCCTCGGCGTTGCTGACCGTGGCCGACAGCGCGACCAGCCGCACCGACTCGGGCAGGTGAATGATCACCTCTTCCCAGACCGCGCCGCGGAACCGGTCCGCCAGGTAGTGCACCTCGTCGAGCACGACGTAGCCCAGCCCGGCCAGCGTGGGCGAGCCCGCGTACAGCATGTTCCGCAGCACCTCGGTGGTCATAACGACCACCGGAGCCTCGCCGTTGATGCTGTTGTCCCCGGTGAGCAGGCCGACCTTCGCCGAGGAGTACCGGCGGAGCAGGTCGGAGTACTTCTGGTTGGACAGCGCCTTGATCGGGGTGGTGTAGAAGCACTTGCGCCCCGCCGCCAGGGCCAGGTGCACGGCGAACTCGCCGACCACCGTCTTGCCCGACCCGGTCGGCGCGGCCAGCAGCACCCCGTGGCCGGCGTCCAGGGCCCGGCACGCGTCCACCTGGAAGTCGTCGAAGCGGAAGTCGTAGAGCGCCCGGAACGCGGTCAGCTCGGGCCCGTCGTCCGCCTGGCGCTGCCGCAGGGCGGCGTAACGGCCGGCGGGGCTCGCCTGGTTCAGCGGGGTGGCCACCCGATCAAGAGTAGGGCCAGTGCTGAGATAGACAGTGGTCAGCTGTCCTGGGACGAGGAGTCCACATCCAGCGGTGACAGCTCATCGTCGTCCAGCTCCCCGTACATCGTCGGCCGGGCCGACCGTCGCCGGTCGGTGGCCCAGATGACCACCTCGGCCACCTCGACCAGCACGACGCACGGCACGGCCAGCAGCAGCATGGTCACCGGGTCCGGGCTGGGCGACGCGATCCCGGCGAACACGAACACCAGGAAGATCATCAGCCGGCGCCACTTGCGGAACCGGGCGTGGGTCAGGATGCCGGCCAGGTTGAGGATGACCATCGCCAGCGGCAGCTCGAAAGCCAGCCCGAAGCCGAGGACCATGGCCACGAAATAGCTCAGGTACGTAGAAACCTGGATCAGGTTGTTGACGCCGCTGGGTGTCAGGTCGAGCAGGTAGCCCAGGCCCCGCCCCATCGCGTAGTAGGCCATCGCGGCCCCGAGCAGGAACAGCGGTACCGCGGTGCCCACGAACGCGTAGGTCCACCGCCGTTCCCGCTGGTACAGCCCCGGGGCGATGAACGCCCAGAGCTGGTAGAGCCAGACCGGGCTGGTCACGATCAGGCCGAAGAAGAACGCGATCTCCACCCGCTGCATGAACGGGTCGAACACGCCGGTGAAGATGAGCTGGTGAGCGAGCGTGTGACACCCGGTGACGTGATGGATCCTCGCCTGGCAGTACGGGCGCTCCACCAGGCCCCAGATCTTGTCGTAGATCTGCGGGATGAACCCGATGCCCGTCCCCACGAGCAGCGCCGCTATCGCCTTGACCAGCCGGTTGCGCAGCTCGCGGATGTGGTCGATGAGCGGCATCCGGCCTTCGGGGTTCGACTGCCGCTGTGTCGTCGAGATGCGCGAGCCGATCACGCGCGCGCCTGTGACGGTGTCACCCAGCTTCGACATGGCCGGCTACGGGGGCTGACTAGCCGGCTCAGCCGGGCTGCTGCGTCCGCTGCGTCTCCGTCAGCGGGGCGCCGTTGACGCCGGCGGTCTCCCCGGCCTGCGTCTGCTTGAGCCCGTGGAGCTGCTGCTCCAGCTGCTCGATGGTCAGCTGCTGGTGCTGCGGCTGCGGGGCCGCCAGGGCGGGCTTGGGCTGCTCCGGCTCTTCCTCGTGCTCATGATGCAGGTCCTGCACCTCGGCCTTGAGGATGCGCATCGACCTCCCGAGGGACCGGGCCGCGTCGGGCAGCTTCTTCGACCCGAACAGCACGATCAATACGACCGCGACGATCAGGATCTTCCACGGGCTGTCGAAGAGGTCACCTATCATCTCAGTCCCCATTCAGCGGGAAGCGCGTGCCCGCGCCCAGGGTTGCTTGCACGGGAAAGTCTACACGTGGTATCCGGCGCGCCTAGGTGTACTGGTCCAGGGCGGCCGCGGCGTCCTCGCGGACCTGGGCGGCGAGCGCGGGCGGGGAGACCACCCGGCCGTCCTCGCCCAGCTGCAGCGCGAGCCGCCGGACCCACTGCGTGTCAGGGGTACGCAGGCCGACCCGCAGCCGCCCGTCGCCGAGGTCGGCCACGCTCTCGCAGGGAAAGTACTCGGCCACCCACCGGCCCGCCGCCGACAGCTCCAGCTCGACCTCGGCGTCGTCGGGGGACGGCCGGTACAGCCCCTGGTCCACGTCCCGGGGCCGGGCCCCGGTCGGCACCGCCGCGGGCTCGCCGGTGACGGTCAGGGCCAGCACCCGGTCGAGCCGGAACAGCCGCACCGCCTCGGCGCGCAGGCACCAGCCCTCGAGGTAGGCCCGGCCCTCCACCACGATCAGCCGCATCGGGTCGACGTCCCGCTCGGTGACCTCGTCCCGGGCCTGGACGTAATGGGACAAATGCAGCCGCCGGCCCCGGTCCAGGGCGTCCCGCACCTGGGCCGCGGTCCCGGCCGTGCCGCGGTCGTCGACCTGCACCGCCACCTGCGCGCTCACCGCGCCCGCCTCCCCGGCGGCCGCCTCCAGCTTGGCGATCGTCCGGCTGAGCGCCGAGCGGTCCTCCAGGCTCGACAGCTCGGCGAGCATCCGCAGCGCGACGAGCAGCGCGCTGGCCTCGTCCACGCCGAGCCGCAGCGGCCGGTCGATCGACTCGGCCTCGCTGACCACGATCTCGCCGCCCTCATACGACAGGTCAATCGGGCAATACGGGTCAGGCGCCCGGATTTCCACGCACCACAGCATGTTCAGGTCATCGACGAGCTCCCGCTCGCTGACCCCGAACGCGGCCGCGGTGTCGGCCAGCCCGACCACCTTCCGGCTGATCACGTAGGGCACCAGGGCCAGCAGCCGCTGCAGCCGGTCGGTGGCGGGCGCGACCCGCGGCGGGGCGGCTCCCCGCGCGCCAGGGCGCCCGGCGGTGCTGGCCTCGGGGGGACGACCCCCGCCGACCCCCCCGCGGGTGGTCATGCCAGGACTCCCTTCAGCCGGCCGATGACGGCGTCCCGCAGGTCGGTGGGCTCGAGCACGACCACGTCCGGGCCGAACCAGGCCAGGTTCTCGGCGTACCAGCCCATGTCGGAGAACGCCGCGCGGACCAGGTCCCATCCCGGGCGCCGCGGGTCCGGCTCATCGGTGAGGGCGCCGCGCCGCAGGCCGTGCCCGGCCCCGTGCCTGACCTGGAGCACGGCGGTGCGCTGCACGGGCGGCGTGGCGTCCCGCTCGCGGACCATCTCCCGCACGTCCGCCTCGTCCGGGACGGTGACCGCGCCCGCCGGCCCGCAGAACGTCACCGGGCCCTCGATGCGGCTGAGCCGGAACACCCGGGTCTCGCCGCGGTCGGTGTCCAGGCCGGCCGCGTACCACCGGCCGTGCCGGTTGACCACGCCCCACGGCTCCAGGTGGCGCTGCTGGGATGAGCTGCGGCCGACCGCGCGGTAGCTGAACGTAACCGGGCGCCGGTCCCGCACCGCCTGCCAGAGCGGCCCGAACGCCGCCTCCGCGGTCCGCAGCCGGGGCTCGATGCCGGGCTGCATCGTCTCCTCGGCGTCGATCCCGGCCGCGCGCAGCTTCTGCAGGGCGCCGGCCACCGCCCCGGCCAGCTCGGCGCGCCGCCAGACCCGGGCGGCCAGGCCGAGCACCGCCGCCTCGTCGGGCTCCAGCCGGATCTCGGGCAGCACGTAGGCCTGGCGCGGGATCCGGTAACCGGGCTCCTCGTCCGCGGTCGCGCTCACCCCGGTTTCCAGCGGGATGCCCAGCTCGCGAAGTTCGTCTTTGTCTCGTTCGAACATACGTTTGAATGCATCGAACGATTCCGGGTACCCGGGTACCGCGTCGCGGATCTGGGACGCCGTCAGATACCTGCGCGCCGACAGCAGGCAGACGACGAGGCCGAGCAGCCGCTCCGTCTTCCGCCGCGACATTCCGCCGTGTCCTCCTGCCACGTCGCGATACCCTCCCGCCCTCGGCACCGACGCTACCTTGCCGCGGCACCGAGATGGCGGCACTGGGCGCGGTTTTCCGGCCCGGCGGCGCGCGCCGCCGGGCGCCGCGGTCTACTACCCTGCCCTCGTGATCAGGTGGCGCAGCGGCGTGGTGTCGGGCCTGCGGCGGGAATGGCCCGGCGCGGTCGAGATCGAGGTGACCGTCGGCGGCGCGACCCTTCCCGCGCTGGCCTACCCGCGGCTGACCGGCACGCCGCAGCCGGGCGACCGCGTGCTGCTCAACACCAGCGCGCTGGAACTCGGCCTGGGCACCGGCGGCTACGCCCTGGTGGTCGCGCTGCCCGACCGGCTGCCGCCCGATCCGGCCGGCCCCGGCCACCTGATCAAGGCGCGGTACACGCCGCTGCAAGCCTGCGTGCTCGGCGCCGACGAGCAGGGCTCGCCCCACCATGACGTCCTGGAGCAGGCCGACGACCTCGACGGCCTCCCGGTCGTGGTGGCCGACCTGCACTCGGCGCTGCCCGCCGTGCTGGCCGGCTTTCGCGCCGGGCGCCAGCGGCCCGGCGGCCCCGCGGCGCCGGACCGCGCGGTGTACGTCATGTCCGACGGCGGCGCCCTGCCCGCCTGGTTCTCCCGCACCGCCGCCGCGCTGCGCGACGCGGGCTGGCTGGCCGCGACGGTCACCACCGGCCAGGCGTTCGGCGGCGACCTGGAAGCGGTCACGCTGCACAGCGGCCTGCTGGCCGCGCGGCACGTGCTCGGCGCCGACCTCGTGGTGGTGGCCCAGGGGCCCGGCAACCTGGGCACCGGCACCCGGTGGGGGTTCTCCGGGGTGGCGGCCGGCGAGGCGGTCAACGCCGCCGCGGTGCTGGGCGGCCGGCCGGTGGCCGCGCTGCGGATCAGCCAGGCCGACCCGCGCGAGCGTCACCACGGCATCTCGCACCACAGCCTGACCGCCTACGGGCGGGTCGCGCTGGCCCCGGCCGACGTGGTGCTGCCCGACCTGCCCGGCGCCTTCGGCGCCCAGGTCGCGGCCGCGGCGGCGCCGCTGGCCGCGCGGCACACGCTGGTCCGGGTGAGCGTGGCCGGGCTGTCCGACGCGCTGCGGGCCTGCCCGGTGCCGCTGTCCACCATGGGCCGCGGGCTGGACGATGACCCGGCCTACTTCCTCGCGGCCGCGGCGGCCGGGCGGCACGCGGCCACGCTGCCCCGCACCGGAGGCGACCGTGCCTGACCTGCATTATGACCTGGAACGGCACGCGGTCCGGGTGGTCCTCGTCGACGCGGGCGGCAAGATCTTGCTGTTTCACGTCATGACGCCGGACTATGTGCCCGACGGCTGGTGGGAACTGCCCGGCGGCGGCATCGATCCCGGCGAGTCCTACCTGGACGCGGCGGTGCGCGAGATCCGGGAGGAGGCCGGCCTGACCCTCGATCCCGCCGCGATCGGCCCGCCCGCCTGGCGGCGCGACTCCACCTGGCGCTCGCGCGGCCTGCGCCGGCTGCAGCACGAGGTGGTCGTCCTGGCCCGGGTGGCCGGCGACCAGCCGGAGATCACCGACGGCGGCCGCACCGACGAGGAGGTCGCCGACTACGTCACCGCCCGCTGGTGGGAGCCAGCCGAGATCACCCGGGGCCAGGTCCGGTTCTACCCGGGCCGGCTGCCGTCGCTGCTGCCGGCGTTCCTGGCGGGTGCGGAGATCGACGAGCCGTTCGAGCGCTGGGACTGACCCGCGGCCGGGTCTGGGCCAGCGCGGCCCCGGCCACGATTGTCCCGGACCCTGCTGCTCGAGGACGTCGCCGACGTGGCGGTGCCCGCGGACCACGCGCTGGCCGGGCGGCCGGCCGCCGAGCTGGCCGAGTTCGGCGACGGGCCGTGGATCTGCGGCACGCCCGGGACCTCGTGCCACGACTGGCTGTGCTTCACCCTGCGCTCGCAGCAGGCCGAGCCGGTCATCGCGCACACGGCGAACGAGTACGCGACCCAGCTCGCCCTGGTGGCGGCGGGTCTCGGTATCGCGGTGATGCCCAGGCTCGGCCGCGAGCCGGTCCCCGCGGGCGTGCGGCTGATCGCGGTCACCCCGGCGCTGTGCCGCCGGATCTACGCCGCGTGGCGGGACGCCTCGGCGCGCCGCCCCGCGATCGCGGCCACGGTCACCGCGCTGCGCGCGGCCGCCGCGGGCGCGCGAGAATGGGGTTCCAGCCATGACCGGCGAGGACGGAAGGCAGGACTGATGGGTTTCTCGGCGAAAGCACGGCGGCTGCCCGGGCGGCTGGCCGCGGGGGCGTTCATTCTCAACGCCGGCCTGGGCAAGTGGTCGGCGGACGAGGAGACGGCCGCCCGGCTGCACGGCACGGCGGCGGGGAGCTACCCGTTCCTGTCCCGGGTCAAGCCGAAGGACTTCGCGAGGCTGCTCGCGGTGGGCGAGATCGCGCTGGGCTCCGCGCTGCTGGTGCCCGTGGTGCCGCCCGCCGCGGCGGGCGCCGGGCTCACCGCGTTCTCGGCCGGGCTGCTCGGCCTGTACGCCCGCACCCCGGGCATGCGCAAGGAGGACGGCATCCGGCCCACCCAGCAGGGCACCCCGCTGGCCAAGGACGTGTGGATGCTCGGCATCGGCCTCGGCCTGATCGTGGACGCCCTCACCGACCGGCCCGCCAAGCAGGACTAGGGCCGGCCGGCGCGGGCGGCCGGATCAGCTCGAGGCGCCGCTGACCGCGTCCAGGATGTCCACCACGAACACGAGCGTGTCGGTGCCCTTGATGCCGGCCTGCGACTCGCCGCTGGGCCCGTAGCCGTCCTTGGGCGGGATCACGAGCAGGACCCGGCTGCCGACCGGCACGCCGGTCAGGCCCTTGTCCCAGCCGGGGATGATCTGGGACGGCGTGGCGTCGATCTGGAAGCCGAACGGCGCGCCGCGCGACCAGGACGAGTCGAAGACCGCCTTCGTGCGCCAGTTCACGCCGACGTACTGCGCGACGACCTCCTGGCCCTTGGCGACCGGCGGGCCGGACCCCTTGATCAGCGTCTTGACCACGAGGCTGCCCGGCGGCGCGGAGGACGGGATCGTAACGGCCGGGGCGCTGTTCGCCTTGGCCGTCACCGTGGGCAGCGTGCCGCCGCCGTTGGAGACCTGCGTCCCGGAGGCCGAGGCGGTCCCGGAGTAGGCCTTGATCATGTCCACGACGAACACCAGCGTGTCCGACCCGGTCACGCCGGCCTGCGGGTTGCCGGTGGGCCCGTAGCCGTACTTCGGCGGCAGCACGGCCAGCACCCGGCTGCCGATCTTCTTGCCTTGCAGCGCGGTCGTCAGCCCCGGCAGCAGCTTGCCGGACAGCACCTGCGGCGTGGCCGAGTAGGTGCTGAGGGCCAGCTTGTGCTGGCGGCCGCTCCAGATGTACACGACATAGTTGCCGAGGAAGGCCTGGGTGCTGCCCAGCGCCGGGCCGCCGCCCTGGAGCTCGGTCTTGACGAACAGGTTCGTGCCGGCCTTCGTGGCCGGGATCTTCACCGTGGGGTCCTTGCCGAACGCACCGGTCGCCGAGACGGACGCGTTGGGGCTGGCCGCGCCGGTGTGCCCGGTGGACGAGCCGCAGCCGGCCAGGGCCACGGCGGCGATGATTGGTACAAAGAATGCAGCGGCGACGCGTCGCATGGGAATCCTCAATCTCGGGATCAAAGCGCAGCCAGCCTACCCGCCACAGCTCAACGCGAGCTGGGCAAGGTAGCACGGCGCTTTCCCCGCGAGCCCGCCGGATACGGCCATTCGCCGGCGACCAGCGTGGCCAGCTCGGCCTCTTCCGGCGTCATCGGCACCTGCACCCGCGTCAGCCGTCCGAATAGCCTGCTCGCGCGCTCGCGGCCGCGCCCGGTCCGGCTGGCCACGAGCTGCGGGCCCGGCGCGGTGAGGGCCAGGCTCCCGGGGCGCTGCGGGCAGTAGGCGACGTCCACGTCGAGGCCGAGCCCGGCCGCGAAGCGCTCGAGCCAGGCCGTGGCGCCCGGGCTGACCACGGCGCGCAGCACGAGCAGCTGGCCGTCGCGGAGGTCAGCCGCGCAGTCGCGGACCGCGCGGGTGAGCGCGGGCGTCCAGCCCTCCGGCCCGGCGGTCCCGCAGGCCGCGTGCCGTCCGCGGCTGGGTTGCGAGAGGTAGGCGGCCCGCTCCAGGTCCGTCTCGGGCACCGCGATGATCACGTGCTCGGCGCTGCGCACGATCCGCGGGTCAGCGGACGCCGTCAGCGCGCCCGTCACGACCGCGCGCTCGAGCGGGAGCGCCGCGCCCGGCTCGGCGAACGGCATCCGGGCGGCGCTCACCGCCGCCACCGCGGGCTCGCTGATGTCGTAGCTCACGACGCGGGCGCCGCGGTCGGCGAACGCGATCGCCAGGGCCAGGCCGGTCCGGCCGCAGCCGCCGACGATGACCACATCGCAAGGAAAGCCGCCGTCGCGGCGTGGATCCGGCACCGGCCGATGTTAGCAACGCAGAGTAGCTACCCGCATACTTTCAGTTATCTCCGGAGGTGGGTGCCCGTGCCCGCTGGGCGGCTACATCCCGGCGATGAGCTTCTCGACCCGTTCGTCCACCGAGCGGAACGGGTCCTTGCACAGCACGGTCCGTTGCGCCTGGTCGTTCAGCTTCAGGTGCACCCAGTCCACGGTGAAGTCGCGGCGCCGCTCCTGCGCCCGCCGGATGAACTCACCGCGCAGCCGGGCCCGGGTGGTCTGCGGCGGTACGGACTTGGCCTCGAAGATGTCGATGTCGCGGCAGGCCCGCTCGACCGCGCCGCGCCGCTGCAGCAGGTAGTACAGGCCGCGGCCGCGGTGCACGTCGTGGTAGGCCAGGTCGAGCTGCGCCACCCGCGGCGAGGACAGCGGCAGGTCGTGCTTGGCCCGGTACCGCTCGATGAGCTGGTACTTGGTCACCCAGTCGATCTCGCGGGCGACCAGGCCCAGGTCGCCGGTCTGCACCGCGCGCAAGGTCAGCTCCCACAGGGCCAGCACCCGCTCGGTGATCGGGTCCGGGCCCTTGCGGTCGGCGAAGTCACGCGCCTTGGACAGGTACTCGAACTGGATGTCCAGCGCGCTGACCTCGCGCCCGTTGGCCAGCCGGACCTTGCGCCGCCCGGTCATGTCGTGGCTGACGTCGCGGATGGCCCGGATCGGGTTCTCCAGCGTGAGGTCGCGCATCACCGTCCCGGCCTCGACCATGCGCAGCACCAGGTCGGTCGCCCCGACCTTGAGCAGCATCGTGGTCTCGCTCATGTTCGAGTCGCCGACGATCACGTGCAGCCGGCGGAACCGCTCGGCGTCCGCGTGCGGCTCGTCGCGGGTGTTGATGATCGGCCTCGACCGGGTGGTGGCCGACGAGACCCCCTCCCAGATGTGCTCGGCGCGCTGGCTGACGCAGTACACCGCGCCGCGCGGGGTCTGCAGCACCTTGCCCGCGCCGCAGATGATCTGCCGGGTGACCAGGAACGGGATCAGGATGTCGGCCAGCCGGCCGAACTCCCCGTGCCGCCCGACCAGGTAGTTCTCGTGGCAGCCGTAGGAGTTGCCCGCGGAGTCGGTGTTGTTCTTGAACAGGTAGATGTCGCCGGCGATGCCCTCTTCCCGCAGCCGCCGGTCGGCGTCCACGAGCAGGCCCTCCAGGATCCGCTCGCCCGCCTTGTCGTGCACCACCAGGTCGATCAGGTTGTCGCACTCCGGGGTGGCGTACTCAGGATGGCTGCCCACGTCCAGGTAGAGCCGGGCGCCGTTGCGCAGGAACACGTTGCTGCTGCGGCCCCACGAGACCACCCGCCGGAACAGGTACCGGGCCACCTCGTCCGGCGACAGCCGCCGCTGCCCCCGGAACGTGCATGTGACGCCGTATTCGTTCTCGAGCCCGAAAATCCGTCTGTCCATCTGCGCGCCCCGGACTACCAGTCCACCGCGATGTACTTGGTCTCGGTGAACTCCAGCAGCCCGTCGTGGGCGCCCTCGCGGCCCAGCCCGGACTGCTTCACCCCGCCGAACGGCGCGGCGGGGTCGGACACCACGCCGCGGTTGATGCCGACCATGCCGGCCTCGAGCGCCTCGGCCACCCGCAAGGCGCGGCGCAGGTCCGCGGTGTAGAGGTAGGACACCAGCCCGTACTCGGTGCCGTTGGCCAGCGCGATGGCCTCGTCGGGGTCGGTGAACCGCACCACGGGCGCGACCGGGCCGAAGATCTCCTGGGACAGGATGCCCGCGTCCGGCGGCACCTCGTCCAGCACCGTGGGCTGGTAGAAGTAGCCGCGCCGCTCGGGGGCCCGGCCGCCGGTGACCACGCGCCCGCCGCTCGCGGCCACGTCGTCGACCAGCCTGGCCACCTTGGACCTCGTGTCCTCGTTGACCAGCGGGCCGAGGTCGGTCCCGTCGTCCAGGCCGGGGCCGACGCTGAGCTTGGCCAGCCGCTCGGCGAACCGCGAGGTGAACTCGTCGGCCACCGCCTCGTGCACGTAGAAGCGGTTGGCCGCGGTGCACGCCTCCCCGCCGTTGCGCATCTTGGCCAGGAACGCCCCGTCGACGGCCGCGTCCAGGTCCGCGTCCTCGAAAATCAGGAACGGCGCGTTGCCGCCGAGTTCCATCGAGCAGTTGGTCACGGTCCGCGCCGCAGTGGCCAGCAGCGCCCGCCCGACCTCGGTGGAGCCGGTGAACGACAGCTTGCGCACCCGCGGGTCGGCCAGCATCGCGGCCACCATCGGCCCGGGCCGCTCGGTGGGCAGCACGTTTACCACGCCGGCGGGCACCCCGGCCTCGCGCAGGATGCCGGCCACCGCCAGCGCCGACAGCGGGGTCTCCTTGGCCGGCTTGAGCACGACCGTGCACCCGGCCGCGAGCGCCGGCCCGATCTTGCGGGTGGCCATCGCGGCGGGGAAGTTCCACGGGGTGACCAGGACGCTGACCCCGACCGGCTGATGCTGCACCATGATCCGGTTCGCCCCGGACGGCGCTACGGACAGCGATCCCTCATTCCGGACCGCTTCCTCGGCGTACCAGCGGAAGAACTCGGCCGCGTAGGTGATCTCCGCGCGGGCGTCTCTCAGCGCCTTGCCGTTCTCCACCACCATCAGCCGGGCCAGCGGCTCGGCCTGCGCGATCATCAGCTCCCAGGCCCGGCGCAGGCACTCCCCGCGGGTCCGCGGCGGCGTGGCGGCCCAGCCCGCCAGCGCGTCCTGGGCGGCGGCGACCGCGTCGAGGGCGTCATCGGGGCTGGCGCTGGCCACCTCGGTGACGACGTCCTCGGTGGCCGGGTCGATCACCGGCAGCACGCCGGCCCGCCCGCCGGTCCACTCCCCGCCGATCAGCAGGTCCGTCGGCACCTCGATGCCGGTGATGGTGGCGAGATCACCCGTCACGTTTCCTCCCAAGTCCGCGCGGCCCGCCTGGCGCCCCCGCACGCCTTTGACACTACCCGGCTAGGCGGAACTGTCCCCGGATGGCTCCGCGGGCTTGCCGTCGCCGTTGCCGCCGTCCTCGGCGCTGCTCGCGCCCTCCCCCTCGGTGATGGCTTCGGTCTTCGTAGCCGGGATGGCCTCGGCGAGCAGCGTCTCCAGCCGGGCCCCGGTGAGCCGCCGGAACGTCCGGTGCTCGCGGGCCCGGTCCAGCAGGGCCACCTCGAGCTGGGCCGCGGTGATCTCCGGGCGCTCGCCGTTACCCTGCCCGGCCAGCGCCGCGATCGCCAGCCCGAACGCCCCGGACAGCGACATGTTGTCGGTGTACTGCTCCTTGAGCACCGCCGCGACCTGGTCTGCCTGGCCGCCCATGACCACGAACCCGCGCTCGTCGGCCACCGAGCCGTCGAAGGTGATCCGGTAGATCTGGTCGTCGCCTGAGGTCTTGCCGACCTCGGCGACCACGATCTCCACTTCGTAGGGCTTGGGGCTGTCGGTGAAGAACGTGCCCAGCGTCTGCGCGTACCAGTTGGCCAGCCCGCGCGCGCTGACGTCCTGGCGGTCGTACTGGAACCCGGTCAGGTCCGCGTACCGGACCCCGGCCTGGCGCAGTCGTTCAAATTCGTTATAACGCCCGACCGCGGCGAACGCGATCCGGTCGTAGATCTCGCTGAACTTCCGGAGCGCTCGCGACGGGTTGGGCGCGACGAACAGGATGCCGGCGTCGCAGGCGATCACGACACCGCTGCGGATGCGCGTGATGGCCTTGCGCGCGTAGTCCGCCTTGTCCTTCATCGCCTGTTCAGGCGACACGTAGAACGGCATCGTCACCGTTGAGGTTTCCTTACTGTGCTGGTCGACTGGGCTGGTCGTGATCGGGCCGGTCGGATGGGGACGACGGGGCGGGTCCGCGTGATCGGGCCGGGCTAGCCCGGCGGCAGGGCGCCGGCGGCGCCATTCTGCCGCAGCGCGGCGAGCGGCCCGTCGGGCTCGGTCATCCGGCCCTCGATGATCGCCTGGGCGTACTGCCCGGCCGCCTCGTCGGTCAGCCGCTGGAAGCCGTCGGCGGTGATCGTCGCCGCCACCGGGAAAATGCGCCGGGTCAGGTCGGGCCCGCCGGTGGCCGAGTCGTCGTCGGCGGCGTCGTAGAGGGCCTGCATGCAGGCCAGCACGGCGTCTTCGGCCGGCAGGCCGTCCCGGTAGAGCTTCTTCAGCGCCCCGCGGGCGAACACCGAGCCGGATCCGATCGCGTGGAAGCGGTGCTCCTCGTAGCGGCCGCCGGCCACGTCGTAGCTGAAGATCCGGCCGCGGTCGGATTCCTCGTCGTACCCGACGAACAGCGGCACCACGACCAGGCCCTGCATGGCGCCGCCGATGTTGCCCCGGACCAGGCTGGCCAGCCGGTTCGCCTTGCCGTCCAGGGACAGCGCGTGGCCCTCGAGCTTCTCGTAGTGCTCGAGCTCGACCTGGAACAGCCGGACCAGCTCGAGCCCGATGCCCGCGACGCCGGAGTAGCCGACCGCGGAGAACTCGTCACTGCGGAACACCTTGTCCACGTCGCGCTGCGCGATCATGCTGCCCGCGGTCGCGCGCCGGTCGCCGGCCATGACCACGCCGCCCTCGCAGGCCGCGGCGACGATCGTGGTCCCGTGGGCCAGGGCCGCGGCCAGCGGCGCCGCCGCGATCGCGGCCCCGGCCACCTCGGCCGGGGGCTGCGGCAGCAGCTCGGGGGCCGCGACGGTGAGAAAATCGGTGAACGACGAAGTCCCCGCGCTCAGGTAAGCCCCGGGAAGCCACCGTCCGTAGGAGTCAGGGCCCACGCCGATCCTTCCGTTAGTACGCGTCTACGTGACCGACCCTACTGCCGCGGCCGGCCCCGCGGGACCGCGGGCGGCCAAGGGGAAGCGGGTTACTCGCCGCCCTTCTGCACGTACGACCGGACGAACTCCTCGGCGTTCTCCTCGAGTACCTCGTCGATCTCGTCCAGAATCGCGTCGACGTCGTCGGTGAGCTTGTCCTGGCGCTCCTTGACGTCCTCGGTCCCCTGCGGCTCGGTGTCCTGCTCCTCCTCGGTACGCCGGGGAGCCTGACGCTGACCGCTGGTGTCCTTTGTCGCCATGCCGAAACCTCCGTGATCCGCGGGAGCGGCCCCGCAGTCTCAAAGCTATCCTCGCCCGTGCGTGACCCGCCCAATCCTGCCATCCCGCATCGGTACCGATCCGCGACCTTGCCCTGCCGCTGGCGCCCGTTCAGCTCTGGCCGGTCAGCGCCGCGACCAGCTCGGCCGCGGTCTCGCAGCGGTCCAGTAGCTCGCCGACGTGCGCCCGGGTGCCGCGCAGCGGTTCCAGCGTGGGGACGCGCTGCAGCGACTCCCGGCCCGGGATATCGAAGATCACCGAGTCCCAGGAGGCCGCGGCCACCGCGTCGGGGTATTTGCGCAGGCAGCGGCCGCGGAAGTACGCCCGGGTGTCGTCGGGCGGGTATTCCACCGCCCGGGCCACGTCGTCCTCGCCGACCAGCCGGGTCATCCGCCCCCCGGCGGCGAGCCGGTTGTAGAGGCCCTTCTCCAGCCGGATGTCGGAGTACTGCAGGTCGACGAGCTGGAGCCGCGAGTGGGTCCAGCTCAGCCCGTCCCGGGCCCGGTAGCCCTCGAGCACCTTGAGCTTGGCCACCCAGTCCAGCTCCTGCGCGGCTAGCATGGGATCCTCGCCCAGCCGGGTCAGCACGGACTCCCAGCGGTCGAGCACGTCCCGGGTCATGTCGTCCACGTCGGCGCCGAACCGGTCCTCGGTGTACTTGCGGGCCAGGTCCAGGTACTCGAGCTGGAGTTGGACGGCGGTCATCTTCCGCCCGTCGCGCAGGGCGACCAGGTGCCCCAGGCTGGGGTCGTGCGACACCGCGCGCAGCTCGGCCACCGGGGCTTCCACCGCGAGGTCGGAGCCGAGGAACTTGTCCTCGATCATGGCCAGCACCAGCGCGGTCGTGCCGAGCTTCAGGTAGCTGGAGATCTCGCTCATGTTCGCGTCGCCGATGATCACGTGCAGGCGGCGGTATTTCTCCGGGTCGGCGTGCGGCTCGTCCCGGGTGTTGATGATCGGCCGCTTGAGCGTGGTCTCCAGGCCGACCTCCACCTCGAAGAAGTCGGCTCGCTGGCTGATCTGGAAGCCGTCGTCCCGGCCGTCCGCGCCGCGGCCGACCCGGCCGGCCCCGCAGACCACCTGCCGGGACACGAAGAACGGGGTCAGGTGGCGCACGATGTCGGCGAACGGGGTCGACCGGCTCATCAGGTAGTTTTCGTGGCAGCCGTACGATGCGCCCTTATTGTCGGTGTTGTTCTTGTAGAGCTGGATCGTGGCCCCGCCCGGCATCGACCCGGCCCGGGCCGCCGCCTCGGCCATGACCCGTTCGCCCGCTTTGTCCCAGATCACCGCGTCCAGCGGGTTCGTGCACTCGGGCGCCGAGTACTCCGGGTGGGCGTGGTCCACGTACAGCCGCGCGCCGTTGGTCAGGATGACGTTGGCCAGCCCCAGATCCTCGTCGGTGAGCTGGGCGGAGTCCGCCGCCTCCCGGGCCAGGTCGAACCCGCGGGCGTCGCGCAGCGGGTTCTCCTCCTCGAAGTCCCACCGGGCCCGCCGGGCCCGCGCGGACCTGGCTGCCTGGTAGGCGTTCACGACCTGAGAGGACGTCACCATCGCGTTCGCGCCCGGCTGGCCGGGCACGGAAATGCCGTACTCGGTCTCCGTGCCCATGACCCGCCGCACGCTCATGCTTGAGAGCCTAGTGCCGACATGCCGTCATCGTGCCCAGGCAGGGCGGTGGCCGCACATTTCCGGTCGCATTTGCACCTGCTGCGCCGATCCTGGCCGCCACCGCCCCTCGGCCTACAGGTACTGCCCGGTGTTGGCCACCGTGTCGATCGAGCGGCCGGCCTCGGTGCCGTGCTTGCCCGAGACCAGGGTCCTGATGTAGACGATCCGCTCCCCCTTCTTGCCGGAGATCCGCGCCCAGTCGTCGGGGTTGGTGGTGTTGGGCAGGTCCTCGTTCTCGCTGAACTCGTCGACGCACGCGGCGAGCAGGTGCGCGATGCGGATGCCCTTCTGCCCGGTGTCCAGGAACTCCTTGATGGCCATCTTCTTGGCCCGGGCCACGATGTTCTCGATCATCGCGCCGGAGTTGAAGTCCTTGAAGTACAGGACCTCCTTGTCTCCGTTCGCGTACGTGACCTCGAGGAAGCGGTTCTCCTCGGTCTCGCTGTACATGCGCTCGACGACGCGCTGGATCATCTCCTCCACCGTCGCGGCCTGCGAGCCGCCGTGCTCCTTGAGGTCATCGGGGTGCAGCGGCAGGGCGCCCACCACGTACTTGGAGAAGATGTCCTTGGCCGCCTCGGCGTCCGGTCGTTCAATCTTGATCTTCACGTCGAGCCGGCCGGGGCGCAGGATCGCCGGGTCGATCATGTCTTCCCGGTTGGACGCGCCGATCACGATCACGTTTTCGAGACCCTCGACGCCGTCGATCTCCGACAGCAGCTGGGGCACGATCGTGTTCTCGACGTCGCTGGACACCCCGGAGCCGCGGGTGCGGAAGATCGAGTCCATCTCGTCGAAGAACACGATCACCGGCATGCCCTCGCTGGCCTTCTCCCGGGCGCGCTGGAACACCAGCCGGATGTGCCGCTCGGTCTCGCCGACGTACTTGTTCAGCAGCTCCGGGCCCTTGATGTTCAGGAAGAAGCTCTTGCCCTCGGAGCCGGCCGACCCGGTTCCCGCGGTCGCGCTGGCCCCGGAGGTGGCGCCGGCCTCGTCCGCGCTGTCCGCCCGCGGTGCGGCGGTCCGCGCCGCGACCTGCTTGGCCAGCGAGTTCGCGACCGCCTTGGCGATGAGCGTCTTGCCGCAGCCGGGCGGGCCGTAGAGCAGCACGCCCTTCGGCGGCTTGAGCTGGTGCTCGCGGAACAGGTCGGCGTGCAGGTAGGGCAGCTCGATCGCGTCCCGGATCTGCTCGATCTGCGGCGCCAGGCCGCCGATCTCCGAGTAGGTGATGTCCGGCACCTCTTCGAGGATCAGCTCCTCGACCTCGGCCTTGGGGATGCGCTCGTACACATACCCGGAGCGGGGTTCGAGCAGCAGCGAGTCGCCGCCGCGCAGCGTGGCGTTGCGCAGCGGCTCGGCCAGCCGCACGATCCGCTCCTCGTCGGCGTGGGAGATCACCAGCGCCCGGTCGCCGCCCTCGAGGAGCTCCTTGAGCATGACGACCTCGCCGATCGTCTCGAAGCCTTGGGCGATGACGACGTTGAGCGCCTCGTTGAGGACGACCTCCTGGCCGGGCCTGAGCTCGCCGAGCTCGATCCCGGGGCTCACGCTGACCCGCATCTTCCTGCCGCCGGTGAAGACGTCGGCACTGCCGTCCTCGCACGCCTCGAGGAAGATCCCGAACCCGGACGGCGGCTGGGCCAGCCGGTCGACTTCTTCCTTCAGCGCCACGATCTGGTCGCGTGCCTCGCGCAGGGTTGCCGCGAGCCGTTCGTTCTGCCCGTTGATGCTGGACAGATTCGTCTCGGCGTCGCGCAGCCGCTCCTCGAGCAGCCTGGTCTGCCGTGGCGAGTCCGCCAGCCTGCGGCGCAGAGCGGAGATCTCCTCCTCGAGGAAGGAGATCTGCGTGGTCAGGACCTTGACCTCGTCGTCATATCGTCCGGCGCGAGCGCTGTCGTCGCGAGAGGCCATGCCCCTCACCCCCTCCCGAGAGCCGATTTACCCTTGACCCTACCTATCCGGGAGGCTTCCGTAACCTGCGGTGGGCCCTGGCTCGGCTTTCTCCCGTTACGATCCGAGAACAGTCAAGAGACGTTACTGCTTCCCGCGGCGTTTACGGGCCTGGTCACAGGCGTGTCGCGGCCCGGAAGCCGGGTCAGCCGGCCGGCGCGGCGGCGGATTCATCTGATTCCTGATCGGCGTGTGCGCCCTTGGACGGACGGCGCCGGCGGGGCGGCGGCGTCACCCCGTCCGCCAGCCGCCGGGCCGTGACCAGGAACCCGGTGTGGCCGATCATGCGGTGCTCGGGGCGGACGGCCAGGCCGTCGACGTGCCAGCCGCGCAGCAGCGATTCCCAGGCCGCGGGCTCGTCGAAGCTGCCCTGCGCCCGCAGCGCCTCGACGGTGCGCGACAGCTGCGTGGTGGTGGCGATGTAGCAGCAGATGAGGCCGCCCGCGCGGAGCGACTTCGCGGCGGCGTCCGCGTACTCCCAGGGCGCCAGCATGTCCAGGATCACCCGGTCAAAGTCCCCGTCGTCCGCGCCCCCAGGGGGGAACTCGCCCGCGGCCAGCCGCCAGGCCGGGTGCGGGCCGCCGAAGTAGCGTTCCACGTTCTGCCGCGCGATCTCCGCGAAGTCGGCGCGGCGCTCGTAGGACACCAGCAGGCCGCTCTCGCCTACCGCCCGCAGCAGCCAGCACGACAGCGCCCCTGAGCCCGCCCCGGCCTCCACGACGCGCGCGCCGGCGAAGATGTCGGCCTGGGCCAGGATCTGCCCGGCGTCCTTGGGGTAGACCACGGCCGCGCCGCGGGTCATCGACAGCGTGTAGTCGGCCAGCAGCGGCCGCAGCGCCACGTAGGCCGTGCCGCCGGACGAGACCACCACGCTGCCCTCGGGCCTGCCGATCAGGTCGTCATGCGCCAGCGAGCCGCGGTGGGTGTGGAACGTCCGCCCGGCCTCCAGGATGACCCGGTGGCGGCGCCCCTTGGGGTCGGTGAGCTGAACCTGGTCCCCCGGGACGAACGGACCGCGTGGCTGCTTGATCACGCTGGCCAGGCTAACGGGAAGCTCAGACCCCCGCGAAGGCGTGGTCGAGGTCGCTGGTGGCGAGCACGCCGAACACTTGCCCGGACGGCTCGATGAGCAGGTACTCGGTGGCCGGGGAGCGCTGCACGGCCTCGATGAGCTCCATGCCGGACAGGTCGGCGGACAGCACGATGCCCGGCTCGATGGCCCGGGCCAGCGAGCCGACCTCGATCCACGGTCGGCGCTGCGGCGGCGTGGCCATCACCGCGGTCTCGTTGACGATCGCGATCGGGGTGGAGTCGTGGTCGATGACGACCAGCGCGCGGGCCTGCGCCTCGTCCGCGCGCCTGATCGCCTCGGCGAGCGGCACGTTGCCCGGGATCGGGATGGCCCGCCGGGCGAGCCGGCGAGCCTGCAGGCCGGGCAGCCGGTCGCGGACCTTCGCGGCCCGGATGGCCTGGCCCGCGCTGATCCACATGAACACCGCGATGATGGCCAGCCAGAGCCCGAACGAGCTGGCCAGGTTCACCCTGCTGCCCAGCAGGCCGAACGGGACGATCACGAGCAGCACGGCGAGCCCGCGGCCCGCCCACGCGGCGGCGATCGTGGCCGTGCCGGGCCGGCCGGTGATCTTCCATATTGCCGAGCGCAGCATCCGGCCGCCGTCCAGCGGCAGGCCGGGGAGCAGGTTGAACACCCCCACCAGGAGGTTGGCCAGGATCAGCTGGTCGATCAGCACCCGCGGGATGCCGCCCGGGTTCAGCGTGACGTCCAGCGCCCAGCCGATGCCCGCGAGCACGAGCGAGGTCACCGGGCCGACCCCGGAGACCAGGAGTTCCTTGGCCGGGGTCGGCGGCTCCTGCTCGATCTCGGAGAACCCGCCGAGCGGGTACAGCAGGACACGCCGGACGGCCAGGTTGAACGCCCGGGCCACCACGCAGTGGCTGAGTTCGTGGACCAGGACCGAGGCGTACAGCAGGATCACGAAGGCGGCGGCCACGACGTAGCGGACCCCGGTCGGGTGCACCGTGACGGGCAGGCTGCTGGCGTAGAACAGCACGAACAGGCCCGCCACCAGGAACCAGTACGGCGAGATGTAGACCGGGACGCCGAACGGGCGGGCGATCACGATGCCGTACCTGCTGTAGCGCCGGTCCTCCGGCGGGGGCGGGTTGCCAGGCCGCTGCGCCTCCTGGCGGTCCTGCTCCGGGGTGATGCCTGCCACGCCTCGATGCTACGTGCTGTAGGCCGCCGCGAACCGCTAGGCAGCAGGGAATCCGGCGCGCCGGCTTGACCGCGAAACGGGTCAACTGTCGGTGCCGTCCCCTAGTCTCCGGAGAGTGGCCAACACGAACACCGCACAGCCGTTTGGCGAACAGCCGTCGGGCGAGCAGCCCACTGGAGCGGAGCCGTCTGCCGTGCAGCCGCCGGGCGCGCCGGCCGCGGCCGGTCAGCCGTTAGCGGTCCCGTCCGTGGACGCCGCCCGCCCGGATGTCCCGCCGGGAGACGCCACCGCCGCGGGCGTTCCCGAGGCGGACCGGAGCACGCAGCCGTCGCTGTCACCGTCGCGCGCCGGCGACTTCCTGACCTGCCCCCTGCTCTACCGGTACCGCGTGATCGACCGGCTGCCCGAGCCGCCGAGCGCGGCTGCCGCCCGCGGGACCCTGGTGCACGCGGTCCTGGAGCGGCTGTTCGACGAGCCCGCCGCCGGCCGCACGCCGCAGACCGCCCGGGCGCTGCTCGCCCCGCAGTGGGAACGGCTGATCGCGGAGGAGCCCGACCTGGCCGGCCTGTTCGACGACGAGCAGCAGCGCGACGTCTGGCTGGACGAGGCGGCCAGCATGCTGGACCGGTACTTCACGCTCGAGGACCCGACCCGGCTCGAGCCCAAGCACCGGGAGCACGCGGTGCAGGTGGTCCTGGAGTCCGGCCTGCTGCTGCGCGGCTACATCGACCGCCTCGACGTCAGGGCGGACGGCGAGATCCGGATCGTCGACTACAAGACCGGCACCGCGCCCCGCGAGGAGTTCGAGGCGCGGGCGCTGTTCCAGATGAAGTTCTACGCCGTCGTGCTCTGGCTGACCCAGCGGCGCGTGCCCAAGATGCTGCAACTCATCTACCTGGGCAACGGCGAGATCGTGCGGTACGCGCCGGACGAGTCCGACCTGCGGGCCACGGTCCGCAAGATCGACGCGCTGTGGCACGCGATCGAGCGGGCGCGCTCGACCGGCGACTGGCGCCACCGCCCGAGCAAGCTCTGCGAGTGGTGCGCCCACCAGGCGATTTGCCCGGCGTTCGGCGGCACCCCGCCGCCCCTCCCCGAGCGCCCGGCCGTCCGGGACGCTGTCCGCGAGGCCGAGCCTGCCGCCGCCGCAGCCGCAACGCCACCCTCGGTGCCCGTACCCGCGCCGT
>Ga0207416_1002143_pt1 | contig 22738 bp, 29 predicted proteins | sample PaiPotPPM11metaG_FD_184107 | JGI IMG/M metagenome (GOLD analysis project Ga0207416, IMG submission 184107) | Iron sulfur acid spring bacterial and archeal communities from Banff, Canada, to study Microbial Dark Matter (Phase II) - Paint Pots PPM... ...
CCTCGACCAGCCACCTCTCCGCGCTCGATGCGAAGACCGGCAACGTGCTGTGGTCGTCGACGATTCCACATCCCTCCGTCCCCGGGTTGGGACGCGGCGCGGTCACCTACCGCGACGGCCTACTCTACCAAAGTACCGGCGCGTGGCTCTACGCATGGGACGCAAAGACCGGCAAACTCCGGCACGATCTGTATGTCGGCGGCCGATTCGGCATCTGCAATCCGGTCATCGTCGGCGGCACGCTCTTTGTGACCAACTCGTGGGGTTGGATCATCGCCGAGCCGCTCGCTTCGGTAATGTAGCCGGCGTCGAACGCGTCGAGCCGTCACGATGGGGCCGCAAAGCTCAGCAAGGCCGAACACACCACTCTCCCGTCCACTTTCGCACGGCCCTCGACTTTGGTAATGGAACGGCGCTGCGCCGCGATCCAAGCGTCCAGTTCGAGGCGATCGCCGGGGAGCACGAGTCCGCGAAAACGGGCCCTGTCGATACCCGCAAAATACGGCGGTTGACGCGGGACCTCGCGCGGCTCGAGCACGATGCAGCCGGAGAGTTGCGCCAATGCCTCGATAATGTACGCCGGCGGTATCGACAGCAAACCGGGGCATTGAAGCCATGGCTCGTTGCACGAAATGAGCTTGTACCCTCGCGCGGACACGCCCGGGTTCAACTCAACGATCCGATCCACCAGCAAGAACGGAAACCGGTGCGGCAGCACCGAGAGAATGTATCGAATGTCGCGCGTTTCGTTCGACGTCTCGCAGTCGCTACGCATCGTCGAGCAATCGCGCCGCTTCGCGCAGGCCCCGCACGATCTCCTCCGGGCTCGGCGGGCACCCGCGTACCGACACGCGCGCCCCAAGTTCGGGCCCGGCACCATCGCCCGCCGAGCCCACGCCGCACCAAGGGCCCACGCCGATCGCACAGTCGCCGATGGCGACAACGACCCGCGGGTGCGGCGTCGCCTCAAGCGTCGCAGCCGCCGCGTCCCGCATAGCTTCGGTCATCGGCCCGGTCACCGTTACAACGTCGGCGTGGCGCGGGGAGGCGACCAGATCCCATCCATGCTGCGTGATATCGTAAGCGGGGCCAGCTAACGCGTTCATCTCGTGCTCGCATCCGTTACAACTGCCGCACACGAGGTGGCGAATAGCCAAGGAACGTTCGTAGATTCTCGACATCAGCGGTCCATGCACGAATAACAGAGATTGAAGCTTTTATTAACGAGCGGAAAATCCGGAATGATATTGCCCTCCATCGCCCGCGCGACCGTCGGCCAGTTTCGATACGAGGCGGATATGACGTGAAGGCGCTCGATCGTGCCGTCACCGCTTATTTCAATCGAGAGCGTTTCGATGCCGCGCGAGCCCTCGACGGCCGTACTCGTGCGTCCCGTTCCGCATTCAACGGTTTGTGGATCCGGGATCGACGAATCCCCAAGCACCGCGAGCGATGCATCGATCAGGCGGAACGATTCGGCGATTTCGCTCCGTTTCACGCTGCAGCGTGCCAGAACGTCACCACCCTTTTCGGTCGCGATTCGGACATCCAGGCCGGCGTATGCTCCGTACGCGCAGAACGTCCGAACGTCAAGCTCCACGCCGGAGGCGCGGCCCGCCGGCCCGCACGCCCCGAACAGCCGAGCCGTCCGGACATCAAGCAACCCCGCGCCGGCAAATCGGCGTACCACCGATCGGTTCTCAAACAGCTCCTTCGCGAAACGTTCGACATCCCGGCGGATCGCGCGCAGATCCGCGCGCACTGCTTGTGGATCGCGCAAGACCCCCGTTCGCATGCCTCCGGGAACGATCGCGTCGAATATGAGACGATGCTGCGTCACGGCCGCGCAGAGCCGCAGGATGCGCTCTTTCAGCCCGAGCCCCGTCGTCAGCCCGCGTCCGTAGCCCGCTCCGGAGGCCGCGTTCGCAAGGTCGAAGACGTGGTTATATAGGCGTTCGAGTTCTGCCAGCACCACGCGCGCGTACTCGGTCGCCTCGTCGCACTCGATCCCGCCCAGCGACTCGAGCGCGCGCGCATAGCTCCACGAACGCGCGATGCTGCACGCTCCGCAGATGCGCGCGATCGAGGGCGCGATTTCGAGCGCATTGCGGCCGATAAGCGCGCGCTCGATATCCCGGTGGCTGTATGAAAACTGCGTATCGAGGTGAATCGTCGTCTCGCCGCCGGTACTAAACGTGAAGCGCCCCGGCTCGATGATACCGGCGTGGACCGGCCCCACCACCACGACGTTAATGCCCTCTCCCTGCGCTGTCATCGCTTCGGGAACGGGGCCATCGCCGATATAGAGCCGCCGCGTATCCGGATGCCCGTCAAAGGCGATCCCCTGCTTCTCCCGCATCTCGCGCTCGTGCCAATCGTAGAGCGGCATCTCGTTCGCCATCGACGGCAACGCCCCGACGCCGGCATCTATCGTGGCGCACAGCACGCCCTGCGGACGAAGAAAGAGATAGCGCACGCTCGTCCCGCTCGCATAGGCCCCGAGCGCCCGCGCCGTCTCCGCCAACTCGGCTACGCTCTCTCGCACGCGCTCCGGTGCGATCGCAATCTCTGCGTACATTACGGCCTGTTTACCATCGCCGCGAGCAGCCCGTACACCGCGTGGCTCCACGGGACGAACGGCACGGCGACCAACGCCGACGAAGCCGCCACCACGCAACTTACGGCGACCGTTGCAAGGCGCAACTTCGGCGCCGGCAGTCCGTGTGCGTGCGTACCCGACTCGCTGGCAATCGCCAGCCGCAACAATGCGGCAAACGCAATCAGCAATCCGACCAATGCGATGGCAAGCGCGCTCCACGCCCGTACCTGCACCGCAGCAACGACGATCAAGAGTTCCGAGAAAAACAGCCCAAACGGCGGTAGCCCGGCCAGCGCGATCATTGCCGCGAGCAGCGTACGCCCGCCGCGCACGCTCCAGAGTCCGCGCAAATCCCCGATGCTCGTAGATCCGTATTGTTCTTGCACCATACCGACCGAGAGAAACGCCATTGACTTTGCGAAGGCGTGATTGAGAATGTGATAGAGCGCGGCGAACGCCGCAAGCGGCGTCGCGAGGCCCAGCGCAAAGGCGACGATGCCCGCATGCTCGACGGTAGAGTAGGAAAACAAACGCTTGACGTCACGTTGCGCTAACATCAGCAGCGATGCGATCAGGATCGATGCGGCACCGCCGTAGAGCAAGATGCCGTCGAAGAGCCCGGCGGATGGTGTGTGTGCGGCGACGGACTGGACGCGCAGGATGGCGTACAGCGCGCAGGATACGAGCAAACCCGAAAGCAGCGCGCTCACCGGGGCCGGTGCCTTGGAGTGCGCGTCCGGCAGCCACGCATGCATCGGCACCAAGCCGGCCTTGGTGGCAAACCCCACCAGCATCAACGTCAGCGCGACGCGCGTTAAGGGGATATCCATCAGCAGCGCATGCGGTATCAGCGCGCTCCACGAGAGCGCCTGGCCCGGAGCAACGCCCGCCATCATCGCCGCTCGTCCGAGCAGCAACATCCCGATCAACGCGATCGCAATGCCGAAGCTGCAGAGCATCAGATACTTCCAGGCCGCTTCGAGCGCGGCTTTGCCGCCCGAGTATGCGACCAAAAACGTGGTTGCGAGCGTCGTTGCCGATATACCGATCCAGATGCCGATGAACCCCGTACTTGTGACGGTCAGCAGCATGCTGCTCCAAAATGCGCCGAGCAAGATGAAATAGGCGGGCTTGCGCGACCACGGCTCCATCGGATTGTTCCCGCCTTTAGGCAGAATACCGGTCGAGAACAGTACGACGATCGCGCAGAGGAGCGAAACGCTCACCGCAAAGATCGCGGAGAGCCAATCCATCGTTGACGCGGCGAGGATCGTTCCGATGAGGCCCGCGCCCGCAAGGAACACGCGGGCAACCGATCGCATGGACCGGTTGGCGAGAAGCGCGGCCAGCGTCAGCGAAACGAACGGGAACAAGACAACGATCGTCGTCATCCGCGCAAGTTCCGTAGGGATCGCATATCCAAGTGCGGGTCGTGCTGTATCACCGCGCGCGCCACCGCGATCGCGATGAAGGTTGCGAAAACCGCGTCGAAGGTGTCGGCAAGCTCGATCGCGCCCGGCAACGATGGCGCGAACACCGCCGCAGCCAGCGTTACCGCACTCCCGAGCGCCAACAATCCCACCACGTGCGCCAACAGATTGCGGTGCAGAATCACCACGCAGATGCTCGCGAAGAATGCATAGAACACGGTCGTGGCGCCGGGTGCATCGGAGAACGCCTGGGCATGGCTGAAATACCGGGCGAGGTACAGCGCGACGGCAACCACGCCGATCCGTATGCCAAGGTTGAAAGACGGCACTAAGTCATCCGGAACGCGATATCGCATGCGCAGCCATAGCACGGCGGCCGGACCAACCACTACCTTGACGAACGCCAACATCGCAAACAGCGTGATGCCCATGGCGTTTGCCTGTGGCCCCTGCGGGTGGGCGACCCACAGCACGCTCAGCGTAAAGACCACATAGGCGACCAGCGCCGAACGTAACCGCGAATCGATCACGAGCACCGCCCCGGCGAGAATAATCACTACGCTCATCGCAGCACGTCCACGATTCGCAAGCCGATGCTCGCCAGCGAAAGGATCAACGCCGACGCAAAGAGCTGCGGCACTTCAAAGAGGCGCAGCTTGGCGTAAACAGTTTCGATCAGCACGATGCAAGCGCCCACGACGGCAATCCACGCCAGCGTCGCGACCCCGCTTCCAGGCATCAGTAACGCGGCTAACACGAAAAACGCTGCTTGCCGCAGATATGCCGCGTAGTGCAGCATCGCGAGTTGCCAGCCGGAATACTCCAGGACGAGCCCCTCGTGGATCATGGTGAGTTCGTAGTGCGTCTGCTGATTATCGACCGGGATTCGCGCCGTCTCGGAGAGCATCACGAGTAGTAACGCCCCGGCCGCTAACGCATCGGTCCATATCCCGTTCGGAGCGTGGGCGAGGCTACCGTCCGAAAGGAACCCGCTCCCCAAGAGCGCGAGGATCAACGGCGCTTCGGTCAACGAGGCAAAGGCGACCTCTCGCCCGGCGGCCATGCCTTCGAAGGCCGAACGTGTATCGAGTGCCGCGAGTACCGCCACGAATCGCCCGAGCGCGAGCAGCAGCGCCAGCGCAACGGCATCGACTCGCCACGCCGACGCATCCGTCGCCGTGATACCCGGAACGATCGCGACAAACGTTACCGCTACACCGAGGGCTACGCCCGGGGCGACCAGCACGAGCATCGAACGCTGTGGAATTACCGCGTCCTTGCCCCAGAGTTTCCGCAGGTCGCGATACGGCTGCCACACCGACGCGCCGGGCCTGCCTTGCATCCGCGCGCGCAGCCGGCCTAAGATCCCTTGTAACAGCGGGGCGAATAGCGCGAGGAGAGCGATCTGCACGATCTGGTTCATCGCGCCACCGCCAATGCGGCAAGAAACGCGACCAGCGCATATCCAAGATACACCCGCAGAAATCCGCCCTGAAACCTTCGCGCTCCGCGCGAGACCCGCTGCACGAATGCGGCGATATTTCGTGCGAGCTCGTCGAACACGTAGCGCGTTGAGAGCACGTAGGTGATCCGCGTCGGTATCCATTGCGAAGTGCCGTACTCGATGCGTCGCTCGCGTTCCGGAAATAACGCGAAGCCGAATATGAGCCGCAGCGGCTTCGAAAGCACGGTTGCAGTATACTGCGAGCGCAACGTTACTACCGATCCGCACGTCCAAGTGCCCGCTTCGCGCACGCCGCGCCTCCTCGCCATCACGACGGTAACCAAGGCTCCGGCGATTGGGAGCAACGCGAGGAACGGCAATACCGAAAGATTCGGTATCGGTAAGGGTGTCTCGCCCATTATGCCGCCTACCAGTTGCGAGAGCGGGCGAATCACTACGCTCGGTACCACGCCGATCGCAACGCTCGCCACTCCGAGGAACGCCAGCGCCGCGACGGACGCATCGAACGGCTCCGGCTCGATCGGCGCGGGGTGTCGCGGTTCGCCCAAAAATCCGACGCCGTAGAGTTTCATAAAGGCTGCCGCAGCAAGGCCGCCGGTCATCGCGAGAGCTGCAATACCGAACAGCGCGAACGTTTTGAACCAGGGCGACCCGACGGCGAGCGCACGAATAAATCCGTTGAATACAAGCCACTCGGATGCGAAACCGTTGAGCGGGGGAAGCGCCGACGCAGCCATGCACGCCAGCAACACCCAGGGAGCCGAGCGGCGCAGCGGTCCCTTCGCAAGGCCGCCCAGTTGATCGAGATTGGTCACGTGCAGGCGTTCGACCAACGTCCCGGCACCAAGGAACAGGAGGCCCTTGAACATCGCATGACTGACGCTATGAAATATCAGCGCGACGACTGCCAACGCCGCGAGCGCCGGCTGGTGCATCGCAGCCGCGAGTACCGCCAGGCCCAACGTCGCGACGATGATGCCGACGTTCTCGATGGAGCTAAAAGCCAGGAGCCGTTTGATATCGCTCTCGATCGTCGCGTAAAGCCCACCCAGCAATGCGCTGAGCGCGCCCGCAACGAGCAGCGCGACGCCGATGGCCCACGGTGCCGGCGCCGCCAGCACGAAGCACGCAAGCAGCAAGCCGTATACCGCGATCTTGAGCATGATACCGGAGAGCATCGCCGACGCATTCGCGGGAGCTGCCGGATGCGCGCGAGGAAGCCAGAACTGCAGCGGCACGAGGCCGGCCTTAGAGCCGAATCCGATCGCCGCAAGCGACAACGCAACGGTTCGCACGCCGATTGAAAGGGTTCCGGATGCGAGCGCGATGCCCGCGAACGCCCCCGTACCGGCATGCACGGCGAGGATTGCCAAAAACGCCGTGATGCTTAGCGCGCCCAGCTGACTGACGAGCCCGTAAGAGAACACCGCTCGACGCACGTAGCGTTTGCCGTGGTTCGTCGCAACCAGAAAGGCCGAGACGAGGGACATCCCTTCCCAGAACAAGAGAAACGCGACGATACTCTGCGCCAGCAACACGCCGGTCATTGCCGCGCTGAACAGCGCTAGGCGCATACCGTCCGAAGGCGATCCGCGCTTCAGGCCCCATATCGCGACCGCAATCGAAACGAGGGCGTTGATGACCAGGAACGGCGCCGCCGGCAGCGACGACCCAACATCGACACGAAGCAGCGCGCCTGCTACAACGGGGACGAGCGTGCAATGGAACGGGATAGCGACGGGCAGCAACGCCAGAACCGCCGAACCGAGCAGCAAAGCAAAAGCCCAAATCCGCATCGGCGTCATGCGTTAACGCGTCGCCTCGAAGTGGGCGCGATTGCTCGAGAGTTGGCGATCGTAAATATCGCGAGCCGTGTCGAGCAACTGGAGAATCGCCGCATCCGCGATCGCATAGCGCACTGAAGTGCCCTCGCGCGTGCTCTCCACAAAGCCCTTCGCCCGCAAGACGGCAAGGTGCTGCGAAACGTTCGGTTGTTCGAGCGCGAGGGATTCTTGTAGTTCGGCTACGGTAAGAGGCACCTCGCGTAGCGCGTCGAGAATTCGAATCCGCGTTGGATGGGCCAGAATCTTAAAGAAGTCGGCCTTAAAATGCCGCATTACCCATAAACATTAGCATATTCTAATATACTAATGCAAGAGCGGTTTCTTCTGCCGGTTCTCCGCTTAACCGAGGGCTTCGAACATCTTCCGGTTGGTGTGCAACTGTCGCTCGTAGATATCGCGTGCGATGTCCAGCAGCCCCCAAATGGCCGGGTCGGTGACGCCATAATAGATCGACGTTCCCTCACGCCTCGCAGCCACCAGCTCGCTCGACCGAAGCGCCGCCAAATGCTGCGAGATCGTCGATTGCTCGATCCCAAGCCGCTCTTGAATGCCCCGCACCGGCAATTCGCCGTCGCGCAACGCATCCACGATCATAATCCGTATCGGATGGGCCAGCGCCTTAAAAAGGTCAGCTTTGAAGTCTCTTAGCACAGCTCATGGTACTTCCGGGCTCGAGCAAAAAACATCCGCGGCATTTGTCCAACGATTCAAGTGACTCGGGGCATGCCGTACGTGATAACGGAATCCTGCGTCGACACCAAGGATCGTTCCTGCGTTGACGTATGCCCGTCGACAGCATCCAAGGGGGGAAAGCGACCCGATGCTGTATATCAATCCTACCGCCTCCATCGATTGTGGCGCCTGCGTGTCGGTCTGCCCGGCAGAGGCGATAGACGCCGAGCCCGGCGTGCCGCCGAAATGGGAATCGTACGTCGAGATCAACGCACGCTATTATAGCGATGGGCATTCGTAAACTCGGATATAGCTACTCAAAGACGAAAACCCGGCGAACAAATCAAGAGGATGGGAAAGAATACCGTGTCCGATGTACGCCCGCCCCTGCCTCCCTTTACCATTGAAACCGCGATCCAGAAAGTACGAGGCGCAGAAGACGGCTGGAATTCCTGCGATCCCGAACGGGTGGCACTGGCTTATACGGACGACAGTCGTTGGCGCAATCGTGATGAGTTCATTCAGGGACGCCCGGCCATCGTCGCGTTCTTAAAGCGAAAATGGGATAAGGAGCTAGAGTATCGACTCATCAAAGAACTGTGGGCATTCACGAGCGAAAAGATCGCAGTCCGCTTTGCTTACGAGTGGCACGATGAGTCTGGACATTGGTTTCGTTCGTACGGAAACGAGAATTGGCAGTTCGACGAACGAGGCCTGATGCGGCAGCGGCATGCCAGCATCAACGATTTGCCGATACGGGAATCCGATCGCAGATATCACTGGGATCGGTCCAACCCGCGGCCGGCGACCCATCCAAGCCTTAGCGACCTCAATTTCTAGGCGAAGGTCGGCTTTGGCGTCCGCTACCGCTAGTCGCGACATCGGTTGCGCCGCTCGTTTATCCGGCGGTGCGCTTATTGGGCGAGAGGTTCGAGGCCACGTCGCGATAGACGTGGCGCATCGCATCGACCATGAGTGAACCGACGCGAAAGAGGCCGTCGCCCGAAAGCGTTACGCCCGTCCATGGCGTCCCGGCGTGTCGATGCACCAGCAAATACGTCTCCTCGCCGACCGCGTAGATCGCAAACTGATCCGATTCCGCTAGCGGTTGCAGATCGCGCACAAGAGCCCGGTCGAGATCTTCAATGAGTTCCATGCAACAAGTAATCCCTCTGGCATCCGCTTTATGGGACGTGTGCCGCCTTGATACATTCTCGAGCGTCGGGGCGTCGCCTCCGCCGCGTCACAAGATGGCGATTTACGAGTCCGTGAGGGTCGTGACCACCGCAAATGGAGCTGATTGCTCGGGTCGTTAGCCCCCGGGAACTAAGAAGTGCAATTCGCAGCGCGGTAACGAAGCCTAGCTACCCCAAGCTCGGCGTGTAGCCACGATCGCATTCGCGATGAGCGCAAGCCATGCAAGCAGCCCGATAGCAGCGCCTAGGCCCACGGCGCTTGCGGCGTCAAGCAAAAAGCCGTAGCAACAAAAGGCTATCGCGATCTGCATGGCCGCAAATGCAAGCCACGAAAGTCGCGCGTCGAGCAATGCTGCGGGCCGCGTCTCATCGTCATCCCCGCGAATAACCGTCGCGATAAGACGCACGCCGATATGCAGAAAATGCGCGTTCACCATTTGCCCGATCCAGCCTATCAGCATGACGAACACGTAAGCGCTCGCCCACGGCTCGCCAAGCAACAATCCGAGCCCAAGCAAGGTCGCGACGATAAGCCAAACGACGGACGCAACCACGAACGCTTGCGGCGGGCGATGACGCACGGTGGCGCGACGTACGATATCGAGCGCATCGAACGAGTAGCAGAGGGCGCCGGCTCCAAGGACGATCGCGCCCAACCACGCGATAGACCGGACGTCCGCAGCTATGCCGATCGCCACGAGGATCGGTCCAAACAATACCGACGAGGCCACGACGACGTGCATCCAGCGAATCCGCGAAAGCACGCCGCAGATCGGACGCATCGTTCGTGCCGACACGCCATAAACAAGCATGGTAAACCACCCGTAGAGCGCTAGTTCCGCGTGAACGGCGGGCAACCGGGCCAAGAGCGCCGGGTACCGGCCACCTGCGAGGCTACCTGCCATCGCGACGCCTATCAGCACCACCACCAGGAGAAAGGAGAGATTAATCGTTAGCGCACGCCCGATGGCGGCTTCAGTCTTACCCGCTTCGGCAGCGTGGTGCAACGTAAAAACGGCAATAATGTAGTAGCCCAAAAAAGCTAAAGCCATCACTACGGCGCCGGCCAACACGACGAGTGGAGAAAGAAACCAGCCGGCCACGAAGCACACGATTCCCGCCCCGAAGGGCAGCAGCGTGAACCGAACGGTACGCTCTCTTAGCCATCGTACGTCGGTGAACCCCGGAACGACGTGGATAAGGATACCTAGGGCAGCCATCGTAAGCCAGCCTAGGGCGACCGTGTGTATCCAAGCCAGGCCCGCCCCGCTCACGACCGCAATACTTGCACTCGCGGCAATTATCGCGAGGAGTATCCAGGAGACGCCGTGAGCGAGTTGGGCAAAGATCAATGCGCCCGGCGGTATCCAGTGGCGTCGCGCGGACACCTATCTAGCTCACAACGTTTCGACGTAGGCAGCTACATTGCGAACGTCGGCGCGGGAGAGCGTCCCGGGAAAAAGCTTGGGCATCGGCGCGCCCGGATTCATAATCCACTGCTGAGCCTGCTGCACATTCTTGCGCGTCTTTTCAGCTTTTAATGACGGGCCTTCTCCTCCGGCTCCTTGGACGCCGTGACATACCGCGCAATTCTCTGAAAATACGGCGGCACCGCGTACGACGTTTGGGGCCCGGAGTTGCTCTCCGCATCGCTCGCAACGGCGGGGCGCGATGGAACGTTTGCCGCTAATGCGCCGGTCGCCGCCGGCGCCACACCGAAGCCCCATGCTGAAGCTATCGCCATGAAGAGCAAGCTCAATCCGGTCACCCACCCGATCCCCGCGGCATACCGCTGACCCGCGTAACCGGTAGCGAATGCGAACCCGATGATGCTTAGATGTTCGAGAACGTGCCCCCCCGGATGCTGTTCGAACCATGCATATTCGGAAGGCCACATCAACATCATAACGGCAACCGGAGAGAGAATCGCGACGAGCAGCCACCCGTAATGCGCGGCCCCGGTTTTGTGCGACGGCGCGGCGAACAGCAAGGCTGAGATCAGGGCGCCCGCAATCAGGGCAGCGTGAAGCAAGTGATGTTGTGCGGTCGGAAGATCGACAGGGCCGAGAAAGAGCGGCACGAGAGCTGCGACGATCGTCAGTCCGAGAAAGCCGCCGGCAGCCAGGCGCACGTGTTTCATGCCACGGCTCCCGCTCTCTTCAGCCGTGCTAAACGCAACGCCTCGAAGACGGCCAGGAGAAATCCAACCAGCAGAATGAGCGCGCCGATCGTGGCGATGCCTGCGAAATATGGGCCGGGAGCGGGCTCGCTGGCATACCGCCGCGGTACGCCGGCCGCCCCTGCCATGTAAAACGGCATTAGGAACAATGCGCCCCCGCCGAACATTCCCAGACCTACCAGCCATCGCATGACGAGGTTGGACGCCGTGCCCGCACGCTGTTCCAAGCTCACGAACGCCCATCCCATGACGAAGAGTAGAACGCCTTCCAATAGATAGGTATGGAAGTGTCCTGGTACCCATAGGGTGTTGTGCAGATCGACGTTAATCGGAATGGTCGCATCCAAGACTGCGGCCGAGCCGCCGACCACCCAGCCGATCATGCCGGCGAAGAGGAACATCGACCCGAGGCTCCACTTCATCCCCGAACGGTGGACCAGCATCACGCCGCCATACACGGTTACTACGACGACCGGAATCGCTGCCAGATACGACGAGATCTCGCCGATGTATTGCACGATTTGCACCTGCGCGAAATCCATATACAGGTGGTGGAAATACGCGATGATCACGAACGTGAGCGTCCCCCACCACGCAACCGCCAGCGGGACCGATGTGTGGTATTCGCGCTTGGTGCACATCGGCAGCCCGACATACACTCCCGCGACGGCCATATACATCGTTAGGTTAGCAAACGTATGTCCGAATTGATAGATCAGGTTCTTCGCCCACAGCGGATTGATCGCTACGGTGGGGTCGATCCAATGCACGATCATCGCGATGACGATCAGAAGCCCCGCGGTGCCTCCGATGAATCCGTCAATCGCGGTAATCGCCGCCGCAAACATCTCGGGCGGCGGGGGCTCTTGCCCGCTCGCAATGAACGCACGATTTCTAAAGACGTAATCGATCGCGAGCACGCCGCGGATTCCGCCGAATCGCTCCAGCAGCGCCCCCAATATCTGGGCGCACCAGATCATAAAGCCGATCATAACCAAGCTGTTACCGATCAACCACGATCCGGTAGTCCAACTCGGCCAATACGTCCCGGTAAACGGCAACGGATAGAGCATGGTCCAAAGCGCGCCATAGTGTCCCGGCACTACGCTAACGATCACGCAGACGACGCCTGCGAGAAAGAAGCCGTACGCGAGATAGGCAACGCCCGCGTTCATCTTGGCATAGCGGCTGACCAGATACCATAAGATACCCAGGCCGGCGATCGCCATAGCGGTGATCATGCCGACGCCGTGAAGGCTCAAGAGAGAGTAGAACGTTCCCGGATCGATCGTTAGCCACCCGGCCTGGGAGGCACGCATAGCGATGCCCACGAGAACCATTAAGAGAAAAATCGCGAGCCCTGTGGCAATGTAGGTCCACATTACCCGTTTGCCGACGGGGTTATCTATCGCAACGATGCCGCTCATTTAACGTCGAAGCCTCCTTGCATGGCAGCGTGAGCTATACCGCAATATTCCAAGCATCGCACCGTGTAGTGGCCTGGAATGGTGAACACCAGGGCGAGATGGTTCACGTAATCGGGCATCGCCTGTACCTGACTGAAAATGCGGCCATCCGGCGCGTAAATGCCGAATCCGTGGTTTACGTCTTTCGAGGTGACATCGAAAACGACCGGCGTATTCAACGGCACGGTCGAGGGCATGGCAAAACTATACTGCTGCGCGACGACCGGATAATGTCGAGCGTTTTCGTCGGCACGCGCTTTCTGATACGGAAACTGCGGAATGGTCACTGCGAACACGACAACGGCCACGGCAAGGGTAAACCAAAACCAGTAACGCCGGATAACATATCCGGCGGCCGAGACTTCGGACTGCGAGATAGGCTCGGCCGAACGATAATTCGCGAGCCAGATCATGAGTACGATCGCTAGGCCGGCTACCCCGACGAATATTTCCAGAACCATATTGCTCTCCAATGACCACCTCCATTCGCTCGCAGGGCAGATAATACAGCAAAGCCTTCCTTTTCTTGGCCGGCACCGGTTTCCAGATAGGCCTACCGTTGATACTGTAGCGAAGGCACTACCGGCCGTAAGCAACCGTGGTTCGCATTCGGCTCAGACAAGGAGCATGTCCTCATGGACGAAGTACGACTCGACGTCCGAACCCTCGCCCCGCCGCAACGGCATCCGAAAATCTTTGCGCTGTTTGACGCGCTGGCGCCTGAGGGAACGTTGGTGCTCATTTCCGACCACGAACCGCGCCCCCTACGGGCCGAGTTCGAGCATAAGCGACCGGATACGCATCAATGGGCTCAGCGGCACATGGGAGACGGTCGATGGGAGGTTCGACTCCGCCAACTCAGCCTCGGATCGACGCATTCGCCGGTCTCGGCGACGCTATCCCGCAGCCCGCTCCTGCAACACCTCAATACGGAAACCTTGGATCATCTAGCATATCACGCGCGTCGCGTCGGTGTGAAACGCAACCACGCGATCGCGGATCAAGCAGTTCATTGGCCATACATCGGGATCGTAGAGCGAGGCATCGTCCAAGCGACCCTCGCTACGTCGATGGGTCGCGAACAGACGATGTTTGAGATCTTGCCGAACGACGTCTTCGGTGAGGTTGCGCTTCTCGACGGCGGACACACTCCGCTGCGCTTCGCTGCGGTTACCGCCGATACGACCGTTCTTCTTTTGCCGCTCGAACATGTTCGTTCGGTCATCGAGCGCTTTCCAAGCGTCTTGCAAGGCCTGGGTATGGCGGCGGCACAGCACTTTCGGATCGTCATCGATCATTTTGCAGCGCATCTCTCACAGTCGACAACGGCTCGCGTGGCTCAGGCTCTTCTATCTTACGCTCAACCAGCGAGCGGTATGTCGGAGGCGCTTCCGCCCCTGCCGTCGCTAACACAGAGCGAAATCGCGATGCGAGCGGGCACCGTAAAAGAAGTCGTAAGCCGCGCCCTCGCCGAGCTGGAAGCTGCGTATGCCCTCGAGCGGCGCGCCGGCCACATCGTTCGCCTCGATCGAGCCAAGCTCACACAAGCAGCCGCGACGGATCACGCGACGGATCAATAGAATGCGCATGACGGCCGGCACGGTAGTACGCGGCACGAGTCATGGTGCGTGATGAGCATAGGCCGCCGGTATATGCTCGCAACTAGCATCGCTATCGAACGCATTTCCTGAAGCCGCGTAAGCACGCGCGCGCGATCCGCCGCATATCACATTATATTCGCAAGCCCCACATTTCCCATCGAAAGAGCGGGGTCTGCGAAGGCGCTGCATGATCGGATGGTCGCGATACACGTCGAGCAGATTTTGCTCTCTTACGTTTCCGACCGGTAGCGGAAGAAACCCGCGCGGCTGTATGTCCCCGTGATGAGACACGAAGACAAATCCTCGCCCGTCGCCGATTCCGGCGAAGCGCTCGCGGGAGGCCGGCCGTACGGCGCGCCCTGCCGGTTGACTATCGGAAGAGTGCTGTATCGCGAATCGCCGGTAGTGCGGTGCTTCCGTTGTCTTCACATCGAAGGCTGCCCGCGAAGCGATTGAATAGATATCGCCAAAGGCAGCTTAACTCGAGAGGATCGCGCCATGGGATAGCTTCAGCCCGGCAATGCCGGCAGGCTAGCGCGCACGCGCGGGTCATCTCCCAGATGACAACACGAGGCGCGTGGTCGTACAGCGTATCTTTGGTAGGTCGCGCACCGATGCTTGGAAGCATTTGCTATTTATATTTCTTGATTTCCACTCGCCAGGTTTCGGGACCCTGCTCCAGATATAACCACTGACATGTATCCGGGTGCTCTGCGTTGAGTTGATAACGCAACGGGCGAGGGTCGTGGTCGTTCACGATCACCAACGATTGACCGAGGCGCAGTTTATCGAGACGGTCGTATATGATAGAATGCTTGAAGCGCGGCTCGATGACGCGTACGTCGACTTCGCCGTCGGGAGACGTATTTTTATGCATGGGACCCCTGTCGTATATGCTGCGCAAGCGTAAGACGTCTTGCGCAATGCGAGTGTTTCCCGCTCGAGCGTATCGCACTTCAAGCGGGCATTCCGCAACCTCATGCATTCCTTACTAGCGACAAAAGGTGCAAGCCCAACTATACCACCACCGCACGTCCCGTTGCTTTTCGTGTCGATAGCGCTCCTAACGCTCGTCGCTGCGACCGTTTGGACGCTCGTTGGGACCGTCGCACCATTGGCGTTGCTTCACGCGCTCGCCGTAGGGGTCTTTTTAATGGTGGCGCTGGGTTTGCTTTACCAATTCGTTCCGGTGGTGGCCATGGCGCCGTTGCAGTTCCCCTACCTCGCGGTCGTGCACGCCGCTATCGCTACGGCCGGTACCGTATGCATCGTTCTTGGATTCCAAGAAAGCGCGTTTGCATTGGTTCGTACCGGCGGAGCGCTCGCACTCACCGGGCTTGGAATCGAATTACTCGTGTTGATAGCCACCGCCATGCGGGGCAAGCCGCCGATCCCCGTCCGGGGATCGCTGCTCGCCCTTTTATGGCTCTGCGCAACGATGGCGATCGGCTCGTGGATGGCCGAACTACTGTACCGTGGGTTTCCGGTTAGCCGGCTGATACGCTATCACGCGGCCTTCGGACTCGCCGGCTTTTTCGTAACGATTATTACGGCGATCACATTCCGCCTATTACGCATGTTCGAACGCGTAAATCGCGAACCGCGCGCCCTGCCGGTCACCATCGGCTCAACCGTCGTCGCCGTAGCTCTTGCTTCGGGAAATATCCTCGGCGGCTTGGCCGCGGTCGCACTGGCAGCCCTGTTCGGCGGCGAGCTCATTGCCATCGGCCGCGCGAGAAATCCCGCCTATCAGCGAGAGACGTTCGCTTATAGCGCCTTTGGTGCCGTGGCAGCGCTCGCGGCCGCACTCTGCTACGTCTCCGGCCTGGTCGGAGCGGCGATCGAGATCCTGCTGTGGCTCTTTATCGGGACCACTATTATCGGCTACTTACAACGCATCGTTCCGTTTATCTGGTGGATCGCGCGTTCGCAACGCGAGGGTGCGCGAAACATCCCTTCGCTGCGCGAGATGAACAACTCCGGGCTCGGCTATTTCATTCTCTGTACTTGGACGCTGGCCGGTCTTGCATGGATCTATCGGCCGTACGCACATATCGCCTCGGTCGTTGCTTTGGTGGCCTACGGGGCGCTTGCCGTACAGCTCGCCCGGCCGTTTATCTTGAGGAAAACCGCGCCCGTCCGGGCCCAAAACGGTTAATTGCGATTCTCAGCCCGAACATTCTCGTTGCGACGAGGGTGAGCTTGCAGTTCACCGGCGGCTTTCTCAGAATGAGATCGCGTGGAACCCACGCTGTTGACGTTAGGCCATGGAACCGCGAGTGCGGGCGAGATCGCCGCCCTGATCCGCGGTGCCGGGATTGAATCGGTCGTCGACGTTAGAACGATTCCGAAGAGCCGCCGGCATCCACACTTCTGGCGAGAAGAGCTAGAACGCTGGATTCCCCAACAAAGCGGTAGCTCGTATCGTTGGGAACCCGACCTTGGCGGATTTCGTAAAGCGCATCCTGCGAGTCCCAACGTCGCGCTTCGCCATCCATCGTTTCGCGCATACGCCGATTATATGGAGACGTCCCCATTCTCCGTCGCGTTGCAAGAGCTGCTCGCCCATGCCCTGACCGCACGTACCGCCATTATGTGTTCCGAAACGCTCTGGTGGCGTTGCCATCGGCGGCTTATCTCCGATGCGATGCTCCTTTTGCGTGGCGTCACTGTCGAGCATTTGATGCATGACGGCAAACTACGCCCTCATATTCCTACCTCGGGCGTCCGCGTAACCGAACAAGCGACACTCCGCTACGATGCTATCTTCGAATTTGACGGGCTATTGTAGCGAGCTTACGCCGCCTTACTTCGGTTGCTCTTGCGATATAATCGGCAGCATCGTTTCGGCTTGTGTGATCAATTCCTCGCCCGCAATCATGCCCGTCGCATCGGCACTGACTACCGCTTCCCGCAGTTCCTCCTTGCGCTCGTCGCTCTGTAGGTGGTCGATCTTCGCATGTTTCTTGTCCATACTCGTGTCGTACCCAGGCATGTCCTAGCTCAAGCTATTCATCCGGGGCGGAGCAAAAAAGCGGACGTTCGCAAGAACGCCCGGGAATCGTCACCGCGTCGCCTTTTTTTCGCTTTTTTTTAATGAAAGGGCGCGAGCTGTACGCTTGTCACGCCTAAGGCCTGCGCTAGATCGTAGTGTGCTTGGTTCGAAATGAGGTGATAGTTCGCATCGGCTACCGTTCCGTACTTTGCGTCGATGTCGCTCATCACCGCTTCGTGAATCGGATTCGTAATGAGGTGGTCGAGTTGATAGCCCTCGTAGTAGGTTCCGTTGATCAGCCCGAGCCCGACCACGCGCTTGGCGAGGGTCGCGCCGGTTAAATGTGGCTTCGGTAGCGCGACCTTTGCTGCGAGCACCTTCGCGACGGCATCATTTACCGCAAAGTTTTGCACGGCCACGTACGATTCAACGCGCTCTTCGCCGTATTGTTTGGTAAGTTTTGCGACTTCGGCTTTGGCAACCGTCGGGCCGGCCATCGTGGTAATTGCGCGCACGATTGAAAAATGACCCGGAGCACCGCCGGCGGTGATCAGGGAAATGGCGGCTTGCAAGTCCGGCTTGCCGGTGTACGTTGCCCCATCACCACCGGCTAGGCCCGTTGGCATTCCGTGGTCAGGGCCGGATGGAATGCTCGCGGAGAGCGATTGGATATTTCCCTTTTGCATGTTGCTCTCCGCAGCTCCAGCGGGAAGGGTAGCGCTTAGAAGTGTCGCCGCGACGAACGCAGACAACAGCGTAGTTTTAACCATGGGTCCTCCAAGAATGTTTTGGTACGATAAGGTGGTATAACACATCTGCGCGTCACCATACCCACATCGCCCGTAACCCAAGCGGCTCATTCCGGCTCAAACGGCGCATGTGCACCGGGATTAAGCTTGATACGTATGGCGTTACCGCCCGTAGCCAGCCGCTCGACTGCAACGCAATCGGAATAACGATCGATAAGAAACAACCCCCTGCCTCCTTCGCCGTACAGGTCGACGGGTAGCGCAGGCGTCCAATCGAACGGCGGCCCTTCGTCGTACACGCATAGCCAATGCGCGTCATCGCGGGCTTCTAAAACGATGCGAATGGCTCCCGGCGCATGTCGCACCGTATTTGCAATAGCTTCCGTGTAGAGTACTTTCGCAGCAAACTCATCGATAGGGGCGCCAAATTGCTGATGCAGCGCTGCCACGAAATCGTCCCGAGATCCCAAGGCGGTCTCGGCATCCTCCGACGAAAACTGCCATGCCATATACGCGTCTTTCCCGGTGGCTCGTAGAGCCGAACCGTTTCAATTAATGAAGAACAGCGTGTCGAGCTTCGTTGCACGCATGGCTTCCGCAAGTTCCGGCCGCACGTTAATCAATCGGAGCTGCGTTCCAGGCTTCTGCCGTCTCCATACTCCAAGATGTCGAATGAGCAGGCTAACCGAGGACGCATCCAGATACTCGGTCGTAGCCATGTCGATCACCACGTCGCTGTGCGGCGTGATTGCCGCGAGTTCATCGTCGAGTTCAAAGTATCGACGGCTATCGTAAAATCCCCCGTGCAAACTATTGACCATCGAAATACCGCCCTCCAAAGATCGGCCGCGCGGCTTGGATTCGCTCCCCGATGTACAACAATTGCGTCTGCGAGTGGACGGCCGTCGCTCTGAGCTTTCCGCCGATGGACCGCACATCGGGAGGTCGCATGCCTGCCTCGGGCACGTCGTAGAATTCCAGGTCCGCGTCGAGACCCGTGATGCGAAAAAGCCGAACGACCGACGGGCGCGCCCCGATGATGTGGAGACGCGTCCTATTACCGGATCGCGCCTCGCGCCGGCGCAGCAGGCGCGCCACGGCGTTGATCAGCGTGGAGTCAGCAAACCCAACATAACTAAGATCGATCGTAGCGATGGATGCTTCTATGAGCGGGATCAATCCTCGTTCCAAGACGTCCGCGCTCGTCATATCGAGTTCCCCGAAGAAGCAAGCACCACAAACCTTATAAACCCTCAAATGCGCCCCCCCGTCTGCCCAAGTGTATGAAAAGAGGGCCGTCTGATCTGTATCAAATGAGACAGTTTTCACAGGGGACCCTCGGCTCTTCGCTGGCCTTAGTACCAACCGTCCGCCAGTTGGGCAAGTTGGGCGGCGAGGCGATCGAATTCCGGCTCGCCGATCGTCCCCACCGGGAGTCCGGCGCGCAGCGAGGAGCTCACGGCCTCCTCAAAAGCCCGCAATCGTTGGCGTTTTGCGGCAATCAGAAGCGCGATCTGCACGTCGTCCAACTCGCGAGCGATGCGCTCGTTGACGCGAGCTCGCATATCGTCCACCCGCGAGCGCGCCGCATCGGCTATCGTCGCCGAGCGCGTTCCGTCAACGTGCGAGAGCCCAATCGGAGAGGGCATGAATGTGTCGAGCGGGTCGAAAGGCCCGTACGTGCGATCGCTTCCGGCATATATCCGAGCCAATTCCGCGCGCGCCCGGCTCCTCTCCAGCGCTACCTCCGCACGAAATCCGGCCATCGCCTCGAGCAATGCATGGGCCGCCCTGCGAGGCAATTCGCGCTCGATCGCAGTGCGGTATGCCCGATCCGCATCATCCATCGCCGAAACCGCCGAAACGAACGAACGAGCGAAGGCCAATTCGTCTTCGCGAAGTCGGCAGCGTGCTTGGGCTGCAGACGCAAGCGCAAGCGCGAGAACCGGCACGGCGTCCCCGGAGGACCTTAACGCGCCACGATTTGCATCCACAGTGCGCACATTAGGCGACCCCCAGATAGGCGCCTTCCAAAGAGTCGACGACCGCTAAGGCCGCCCGTTCCGCGCTCGCGACGCAATCCGCTATGCCGGCGCCGCGATACGCCGACCCCGCAAGCGCGATGCTGCCGATCGCGGTTACCGAACGTTCGACCTCGCCGATCACGCCGGTATGACCGACCGAATACTCCGGGAGCGCGTCGCGATGGCGATGAACGATCGACCAATTCGCAGGCACCGAAATCCCAAGCAGCTCCCGGAATTCGTCGCGCACCGCTGCGATGAGGTCGCGATCATCGAGTTGCAGCACCTCGGATTGCATCGCGCCCCCTACGAACGCCCGCAAAATCGTCGTGCCTTCCGGCGCGCGATTGACGTACTTCTGGCTCGAGAACGTGGTCGCCATGACTCGGCGCCCCTCGATCTGCGGCACAACGAAACCAGTGCAGCGTGGCAGCGGCGGAATATCCGCGGTGGCAAAGGCCATGGTGACCGTCGCTACCGAGTGATAGGCGATGGAGCTCAGCAGTTTTGCCGTTCCCGGTGCGAACGGTTCGAAAAGCGGCGCGGCCGCATGCGCCGGAAGCGCACATATCACCGCATCCACATCGACGTTGCAACCGTCCGCTAAGGCGACTTTCCATCCGTCGATACCTCGGCGCAATTCCGTGACCTCGCCCGACGTGCGCACCGCTCCAGCCAATTCGCGTTCGAGCGATGCGACCAGGGATCCAAGCCCGCCACGCAGGCTCACCATGCGTGGGGCTGCACCCGGAGGCTGGTTTCGCGCCATCGCCTGCATCGCGCGAACGAGGCTGCCGTGCTTACGCTCCATTGCGAGGAATTGCGGCAACGTGGCCTGCATGCTCAAGCGCGACGGATCGCCGGAGTAGATGCCGCCGATCAACGGCTGTGCTAATCGTTCGAGGATTTCACGCCCGAAACGCCTGGAAACGAACGAGCCCAAACTTTCGTCGCGTGCCGATGCCGCGGCGGGCACGAACGGCTCCAATGCCGCCCGCAGGATGCCGAACGGCGTGAAGAGGCGGCTGCCGACGAGCGCCGCAAGCGACATCGGTGTGAAGAGCCGGAAATCGTCCGGTATCGGCACGAGGCGCCCCGCTCGCACGACGCGCGCCCCGCGGTACTCCGTCAGCATCGGCCGCACGTCGTCCGCGAGGCCGAGCCGGCCGATGAGATTTAGCGCTGCCGGCTTCTCGGTTATCAACGAATCCGGCCCCATCTCCAGTACGCAACCCTCGTCGTATCGCGTCGCGATGCAGCCGCCCACTCGCGGCGCACGCTCGAACACGGTGATCTCGATGTCGCGTCCCCGCTCTCGCGCCAACTCTCGGCAACGATAGGCTGCGGCGAGGCCGCTGATGCCGCCGCCGATCACTGCTACGCGCCGAGCCGCCATCACGCTCCCTCGCTACCGGGCGCGCGTTGTGCGCGTGCCAGCGTCAACTCGGCAAGCATGTGAGTAAAACCCGGATGGTCGTTTACGGCCGTCGCTCGCTGCATCCGTACGCCGACGCTTTGTGCAATCGTTTTTACGTCGATATCCAAATCGTACAGCACCTCGACGTGATCGCATAGGAATCCGATCGGCGCGACGATCGCCGCGCTGATTCCGCGCTCGGGTAATCCGCGCATGACGTCGCGAACGTCCGGGCCGAGCCATGGCTCGCGCGGCGAACCGCTGCGGCTTTGGTACGCAATCTCCCATCGTGCGATCCCCGTCTCCGCAGCGATCTCCTCGGCCGTCTTTCGCAGTTGCCGCACGTAGAGGTCGGCACCCGGCGTCGCCACCGGAATGCTATGCGCGGTGAATACGATCGCCGCATCGTGCGCGTCCTCTCCGCCCAAATGCGCGCGAGCATCATCGAGGCGATCGGCATGGGCACCGATAAACGCAGGATGCTCAAAAAAAGGATCGATGTAATCGACGACCGGCGCATCGCCGCCGATGCCTTCGAGGGCGTCCTGCGCGCTCCGAACGTAAGCATCCCAGCTCGCGGCGCTCTGATGCGGCGCCAGCGGAATCGCGCAGATCCGTCGCGCATTATCGCGCGCGAGCGACTGCATCACCTCCGGGATGAACGGTTCTGCATGGCGGTAGGCCACCACAACGGGCGTGTCCACGCCGTATTCGCGTAGGGCCCGCTGCACGCCGATGGCCTGCCGTCGCGTGAACTCGTTATACGGCGAGAGGCCGCCGATATCGAAATAGTGCCTCACGACCTCTTCGTAGCGCGACGGTGGAACCGGCCGTCCCACCAATACACGGTCGAGAAATGGGCGAATTTCGGCAGTAGTCGTCGGGCCGCCGAACCCTAACAGGACGACCGCGTCGTACCGGGTGGTAGCGACTGGGCTCATCTTCGACCGTAGGCGTGCACGGCGTCCACCAGGGTAAGCACGTTATCGACCGGCGTTCCAGGCAACACGCCGTGTCCGAGGTTAAAGATATGTCCGGGCTGCCCGTCCATGCGAGCGAGAATCTCGCGCACGCCCTTGCGTATCTCGGCCGGCTCGGCGA